>Ga0265294_10008085_pt1 | contig 12352 bp, 11 predicted proteins | sample MunlanPumphouse3_FD_192504 | JGI IMG/M metagenome (GOLD analysis project Ga0265294, IMG submission 192504) | Groundwater microbial communities from a municipal landfill in Southern Ontario, Canada - Pumphouse #3 | ecosystem: Environmental > Aquatic > Deep subsurface > Groundwater | place... | reverse complement strand
TCAGATTGATCGGAAGCAAACCAAGCTTGAAATCCAAAAGCAGCGGCAAAAGCGATGATAGCAGAAATAAAAATGCCAACCGCCATATAGCCATAAACTTTGGATAAAAAGGAAGATGAGCGAACATCAACTTGTGAATTGGATGTAAAACTTCTTGGTTTATTGTAAAATTTTTCGTTCATAACTTTTCCTTAGATAATATTGTTTAAAAGAGCTTCGTAAGATTCAATTTTCAAGGATGCACCTCCCACAAGAGCTCCGTCAATATTTGGACAAGATAAATAGGTTCTGATGTTTTCAGGTTTAACTGATCCACCATAAAGAATGCGGATTTTATCTGAAACTTCGCCAAATAATTCCGCTAAAATTTCGCGAATGAAATGACAGACATTTTCAGCGATTTCACTAGAAGCGTTTTTACCGGTGCCAATGGACCAAATTGGTTCATAAGCAATGACAAGATCTTTCACTTGTTCAGCGGAAAATCCTTTTAATCCAACGCGAAGAGCTTCAGCGACTACATCCTTGGTTCGTCCCTCTTCAAATTCAGCAAGAGTTTCACCAACACAGTAGACAGGAATCATATGGTGATCAAGTAAAGCCGCAATCTTTTGATTGCATTTTTCGCTTGTTTCGTGATCGTAAGTTCTTCTTTCAGAGTGACCGATAATTACCCAAGAAATATCGTACTCCAAAAGCATGGGGATGGAAATTTCTCCGGTAAAAGCTCCAGATGGAGCAAAATGAACATTTTGAGCAGCAACAATCATCTCTTTCGCAGCATATTCTTTGACACTCGCTAAAGAAAGAAAAGTTGGGCCAACGCCTAAATCAATGTTATTTAAGGCAGCTTTTTGGACGAGTGGACGACTTGCAATAGCGAATTCTTTTGCCTCACTGGCAAGCTTATTCATCTTCCAGTTACCGAGTAATAATTTTCTTCTCATAAAGCTTAACCAAGAACATCAATGCCAGGTAGATGACCATCGTTTTCAATCATCTCTAAAGAGGCGCCACCTCCCGTTGAAACATGAGAGAAATCTTTGTCATAACCGAATTGTTTAATTGCCGCCGCGGAATCTCCTCCACCACAGACAGTGAAAGCTTTTCCATCAAGGGCTTTGACAGCTTTACAAATTGCAATGGTTCCTTTTTGGAATTCTGATTGCTCAAAAACTCCCATTGGTCCATTCCAGAAAACCATTTTGGCTTTGCTAATATGGCTGGCGAATATTTTGTCAGTCTCAGGACCGACATCCAAACCTTCAAATCCATCAGGAATATCATTAACACTCACCACTTGAACAGTTTTACGTTCTTCAGGTAAGAAAGCATCGCCAATGACACTATCAACTGGTAAAACAATGCGGCCTTTAGCTTTAGCTAAACAACTGCGAGCGTATTCTAGTTGATCATCTTCAACAGGTGAAAGTCCGATCTTTTTGCCTTGGGCTTTAAGAAAAGTAAAGGCCATCGCTCCACCGATAAGAATCTTATCGCATTTGTCGAGTAAGGCATCGATAACCTTAATCTTGTCTGATACTTTTAAACCCCCAAGAATGGCGATATATGGACGATCTTTTTCGGAAACGTTGACACAACGAGTTAAGTTTGCGACTTCTTTCTCAACGAGATATCCACAGGCGACTGGTTTTCCCTCACCTTTTAAAATTTCAGGAACACCATAAGTTGAAGCGTGGGCTCGGTGGGCAGATCCGAAAGCATCCATCACATAAGCATCGGCTAAATCAGCCCATATAGTAGCTAATTCAGGATTGTTTTTCTCTTCGCCTTTTTCATAGCGAGTATTTTGCATAAGAATAACTTCGCCTTCTGCTAATTCCGCGACAGCTTTAGTTAATTCTTCACCACGAGTGAATGGAACAAATTTCACTGGTTTAGCGAGCAATTGACCGAGGCGAACAGCAATAGGGGCTAAATCGTTTTTCTTTTTATCCTCTTCAATAGTTTCAGGAGTTTCCTTGTGCCTTACTTTACCGAGATGGCTAAATAAGATGACGCGGGCTCCTTTTTTCATCAACTCTTTGATGGTTGGAAGAGCGGCAACAATGCGATTATCATCGCGAATTACCCCTCCCTTTAATGGAACATTAAAATCGACACGAACAAGAACGCGTAGACCTTTAACTTGCATTTTTTCGACTGTTAACATAATAAGTCTCCTTTTTTATGAAAGAGGCACCTATGTAAAACCACAGGTGCCAATTAGATTGGGTCACACCGGGTAACTAAACCCTGAGCACGACTTCAGTTAGCGAATTTCTGAGAAGAATTTAATCGTACGGACCATTTGGGTGGTGTATGAGAATTCGTTGTCATACCATGACACGACTTGAACTTGATATAAATCATCAGCGATTTTGGTAACCAAGGTCTGGGTTGAATCAAAGAGTGAACCATATTTCATACCGATGACATCGCTAGAAACAATTTCATCTTCCGTGTAACCGAATGATTCGTTAGCAGCAGCTTTCATTGCAGCATTAATTCCAGCAGGAGTAATATCCTTGCCTTTGATAACCGCGACAAGGATGGTTGTTGAGCCAGTAGTCACAGGTACACGTTGAGCAGAACCGACGAGTTTTCCATTTAATTCTGGGATAACTAGGCCAATAGCTTTAGCTGCACCAGTGGAATTTGGAACGATATTGGCAGCACCAGCACGAGCGCGGCGTAAGTTGCCTTTTCTGTGTGGGCCATCAAGGATCATTTGATCGCCAGTATAAGCATGGATTGTGCTCATAATTCCAGATTGAATTGGAGCAAAATCATTTAATGCTTTGGCCATTGGGGCTAAGCAGTTGGTTGTGCAAGAGGCAGCGGAGATAACCGTATCCTCTTTAGTTAAGATCTTTTCGTTGACACCGAAGACGATGGTTGGGAGATCTTTGCCGGCTGGGGCAGAGATAACAACTTTACGAGCACCTGCTTTAACATGGTCAAGAGCTTTATCTTTGGTTGTATAGAAACCAGTGCATTCTAAGACAACATCAACGCCAATTTTTCCCCAGGGGAGATCAATAGCTTTTGGCATCGCATAGACGATGATTTCTTTACCATCGACGGTAATACTTCCAGGAACAACAACAGTTTTGCCATCTTCAGCAAGGACTGGTTCTTTAAAATCGACTGTGTGAAGATTCTCACCGATATAGCCGGCATATCCGCCTTGGGCTGTATCATATTTTAATAAATGCGCCAACATTTTGGGTGAAGTTAAATCGTTAATAGCGACGATTTCATAACCTTTGGCACCAAACATTTGACGGAATGCTAAACGGCCGATACGACCGAATCCATTAATTGCAACTTTTACTGACATACAATAATGTCCTCCTTCGTTTGCGAGATATAGTATAAACTATATATAAATAAATTTTCAAGCGAAATGATTAAACCCCCTAAAAGGGAGCTTATATTCACACAAATAATTAATTAGTAATTTAATCAATATCCATAAATAGTTCAGAAAGAGATATCTCGAGAGCATGGGAAATTCTCTTTAAGATGTTTAAAGACGGATTTCGCATTCCTCTTTCCAAATCAGAGATATAGTTTTTGTTAACATGTGCTTCAAAAGCGAGGGCTTCTTGATTCCATCCTTTTTTTAAACGAAGAAAGCGTATTCTTTTACCCAATGATTCAAAAGATGTCATCCGTTTACCCTCTCAAATAGTTGATGAATGGCCCGAAATAAATGATTGACATTACTTTTAGTAATGATTTTATTCATTTTTTCTGAAAGTAAGCTCGATAATTCTTGCAATGAGGCGGCGTCATTTTCTAATCTAATTTCACAAAGCAAACGTATTTTTTCATTAGCAATATTGGATAAACCAAGCCGAGAATCAATGACTTTTATTTCGTTGATTTGACGTTGAGCAGTCTCGTAAATTTTGCTCATGTTAGCGGTGTCGAGATTGGTCAAACGATTCGAATTATTAGCAAAATCGCGATCGACGCGGATGTTTTCAAACTCCATACAAGCTTCAACCGCTCCAATAATAATAAGGAAGTTAGCGATTTGATCACTCTTCTTAAAGTAGATAACATATTTATCTCTTCGAAAGATGACTTTTGGTTCTATATTGCTGTTCTTATAACGAGCGAAAAGGTGAGACATCCATTTCGCATAGTTCTCACTATTCAAGGATATTTCTAAATGGTAGTTGGATGTCAAAGGTGAATTAATTGAGCCAGAGGCTAAAAAGGCGCCAGCGAGATAACCAGCGATGCTGACGTCATTAGCGACAATATTTTTGGATATCTTTCCTTCAAAAAAGGATATCTCTAAGTCTTCGACAATCTGCTCGGATTTTTCTTTTATCGTAATGACATAGGTTGTTTTGCGGCGTTGATTCTTGTAGAAAGTTAAATGAGCATCAGCTTCGTACAACTGATTGATAGATTGATAAATAAACTTAGCAATTTTGGCGTTTTCCGTTTCTAAAGATAATAGGCTCTGCTTTTGCTGAAAAATGACTGATCCATTAATGCGAATGTACGCGGAAAGAAGGGCTCTTAACCTCTCCTTGGAATCATATTGATTCTGACATAATTCATCTTTTACTTTTTGAGTAAAGGATTGGGTTGTTCTCATATGTTTTTTTCATTCAATTCCGGAGAATCGCGATGAAAAACCTCCGTTTTGTACTGCTCTTTGAAATGTTTAGCTAAATAATCAGCGACATATGTCGAGCGGTGTTGACCACCACTACAGGCAACGCCAATATTATAAATTGGTCGACCGGTCTTTTGAACGCATTCAAGATGGAATTCAAGAAACTTGACAATGTTGTCGATAATCTGTTGTGTGACGGGATATGATTTCATGTACTTGATAACAGGTTCGTCGAGCCCGTTCAAAGATTTGAGTTCGTCAACCCAATAGGGGTTAGGAATGTCACGAACGTCAAATATCATGTCTAGATCTAGAGGGGTTCCGCTTTTGTATCCAAAGGAAATAAAAGATATGGTCGTAATATTATCGCCGATGTGGTTTGATAAGCGATTATAGAGTTTGAAGCGAAAAGCTTTAATGCTTAAAGAGGTGGTATCGATATAGATATCCGCATCTTGAACAAGAGCGTTTCTTTCCTTAAAGTCAAACTCAATAGCTTTCTCAAGGGTGATTTTTTGAATAAAACAGCGCGGGTGAACATGTCGGCTCAAACGGTATCTCTTTTGAATTTCAAGAGGATCAGCGGTAAGCAAAATTAGACGCGTGGCGAATTGGGAATTGCTTTTGACCAACTCAAATATTTTCTTGGCTTCAAAAATGGAAACAATGAGGCAGAATTTTTTGGTTTTGTATGTTCCGTTAACGAAGGAATTAAGAACTGCTTCGGTCGCATCATAAGGGGTATTTTCAACAATGTAGTAACCCAGCTCTTCTAAAACATATTTTGAAGAGGTGATTCCTGATCCTGATTGTCCAGTTACTATCAATAGTTCAAACATGATTAAGCTCCTTCCAAATATTCAATAATTGAGCGGGCGGCGACCATTCCGTCATGCTCCGCTAAATAGATTTGTCTCAATAAACGGGGCAGAACATCTCCCCCTGAAAATAATCCGGGTACAGAGGTCATCATTTTCTTATCGACAGGGATATTGCCTTGTTCATCAAGAACTCCTGGTATTTTCATAAATTGAGTATTGGGAATTTGTCCAATTAAAGGGAAAAGACCATCGATTTGCAGGATTTTTTCTTCCTGGGTTTCAACATTTCTAATTTTTAAACCTTTCACTCGATCGTCTTGAATAATTTCTAAAGGAATGTAAGGGGTCAAAATTGTCACATTTGGCATTTGTTTAATTTCTTTAAGATTGGCTTCGCTTCCCCGAAATTCATTTCGTCGATGGACAAGATAAAGATGGGAAACAAGATGGGATAGATGAAGTGATTCCTTAAGAGCGGAATTGCCGCCTCCGATAACTGCGATGGGTAAGCCCTTAAAAAAATGGCCGTCACAAAGCGCACAGTAAGATATTCCGCGTCCAATTAAAGCATCTTCGTTAGAGAAACCGAGCTTCTTTTCTTTGGTTCCAGATGCAATTAAAACCGCCTTTGCTCTATATGTTTCGCGATCAGTCGTCAAAATAAATAAGTCATCATGTTTTTCAAGAGATAACAAATCTTCGCCGAGAATTTCGATGCCCGCGTTATTCACTCTTTCAAAAAAGGCATAGGCTAAATCGGGACCACTTACTTTAGTAAATCCAGGATAATTGTCCACGCGAGGAGCTATGTTAACTTTTCCTCCAGGAGTGCTTCTCTCGATGATAGCAATATTTAAACCAGCTTCTTTTAATTTCAAAGCCGCGCCAATGCCGCATGGACCACATCCAACAATTAGAACATCATAATGACGATTCATTTTCTATGACCTCCTTGAGATAACGAAATGATTTTACAAAATATTTTGGCTTCAAAGAACTATTGAGAGCTCGAGGGCCCCATGTGATTAAGCCACAATCGATTCCTGCATTTTGACTTGTCAAAAAGTCAGAACCATTATCTCCAATATACAACACTTTTACTTTTTCTGGTTGATTTAATATATCCATAGCTTTAAAAATTCCTTCAGAATGGGGCTTTGGAAGGTTAACATCATCAATGCCGATGACGACATCAAATATGTTATTCATATTTAAAAGTTCCAAGCAGTATTGGGTAGTTCCGTGCATTTTGTTAGTAACAATTCCTAAACGATAATGATCCTTTTTGAGCTCAATTAATGCGTCTTTAACAAATGGAAAAGATTTGAGATATTGGGGATATAAACGCCAAGAGATATCATGAAATTCTTGGAATAATTCTTCTTGATTAATCTGAGGGAATTCTTTAGCTAAAGTCTCCCTAATTGGAGGACCAGAAAAATACACCATCTCTTCACGGGTTGCTCGCTTCCCATTGTTGTATTTATCGTAAAGGCAAAAGAAAGTTTGGGCGATTAACTCATCAGTGTCGATAAGTGTTCCGTCCATATCAAACAAAATAACGTCATATTTTTTAGGCATGGACCCTTTTTATTTCGCGATATCCGCGAATCGTGTAAGGAATAGAAACAGCCAAACAACCAAGTAAACTAATTCCTAAAGTTAAAATAATTAAGCCCATATTGAATGTCGAAAAACCAACTTCAAGAACTTGGGAACTTAGAGCAATCATAATGCTTGAGGTGATGGTCATTCCAATACCTAGAGTGGCAAAAGCGATAGATGTTATTAAGCCAGTTTTATACCAGTTTTCTTGAGGTTTTAAAAAACCTTTTTTATTGTTTATCGCATTGCGAATTGTGTGGTTCATAATAATGCCTAAAGCACCAGCGATGATAAAGGCTAAGGACCAGAACCAGCTCCAAAAACTATTCATGATGTACCATTCATCACGAAGCGGTTCCATAACTGCTCTTGTAAGACCATACCAAATGAAATAGCCAAAAGCTAAATCACCAAAAGCAGTGTGGTTACGAAGTTTCTTTCCGAATACATAGGCTAAAAGGAAGAACCCAAGCATATTGATAGCGCCTTCAATTAAGAATAAGGGAACAAAAACATTGCCTTCAGAAACTAAACTGCTAGTTCCGTCGCGTCCGAATTGAATATTGTTATATATGATCTTTGGTAACCACTGCCAATACTCTCCACTCATTTCAATACCGTGGACTTCACAGTTAAAGAAATTTCCCCAACGACCTACGGCTTGAGCAATAAGAATTGCGGGCAAAACAATATCAGCGACGATAAAGATGTTATAGCCTTTATTCCGCCACATGAACCATCCTACCCCAACGACAATGCCAGTTAATGCTCCACCAAGAATGGTTAAGCCGCCATCCCAAATAGAAAACATGGTGATTGGATTGCTAGCGAAATCGCTCCATTGACCAAGGACATAGAACAGACGTGCGCCAATGACACCAGCAGGGAAAGCGATTAAGAACGTCGATTCCAAAACGCCGTGTTTCCCATATTGTTGATACATTTTGTGATCGCAATAAAAGTAGACAATCATCGCTCCCGTCAGAATGCATAATGCATACCAAGCAATATTAGTATCAGGTCCAAAATTTCCAGGATATGCCAAGCCTTCGGTAAAATTAATACCATTTGCCAAAGGGGTGGTTAAGTTTATATAATCGGCAAAACCTTCTAAAGTGATAAAGAAAAAGACAAAAGCGGTAACCGAGAAGAGTATTAAACCTCTAAAAAGCCACTTATCTAAGGTAGAATTGATGTTTTTTCCATAATAGTGGAATATAAAGAAATGAACGGCTAAGAATAAGCTCCCACCAAAAATCAAACCACCAATGCTAGCAGCGACATATTCATACCATTTAGCTTCGATGTTATTCATTAAATAGATAAACATAAGGGCTGTCATGAAACTAACCGCAAAGGCGATGCTAAAGAATAGAATGCGCTTGGTCAAAGTGGCATATGGTAGAACCGCCCCTTTGCCTTTAATGCCTTTTATGACATTGAGTATGCCAATAACAAAAATGGCAATGGCTCCTAAGAGAAAAACGATAAAAAAGATTAATCCAACAATATTCATATTAATCGTACTGTCCTTTCTTCAAAACTTTCTTGAGATACTGGCCTGTATAGGAGTGAGGGTTTTCACTCACTTCTTCGGGAGTTCCAGTGGCCACGACTTGACCACCACCATCTCCGCCATGAGGTCCTAAATCAATGATATAGTCCGCTGCTTTTATAATATCTAAATTATGTTCAATTACAACAACGGTGTCACCATGTTCAACTAGTCGTTGGAGAATTTTCAATAATCTACCGACATCATCAGTGTGCAAACCAGTAGTCGGTTCATCGAGAATATAGATGGTTTTACCCGTTGGCCTTTTTTGAAGTTCTGCTGCCAATTTTACGCGTTGGGCTTCTCCTCCTGAAAGAGTGGTTGCCGGTTGACCAAGTTTAATATAATTCAATCCCACATCGTAGAGGGTTTGAACTCGCTTTTTCAAAGATGGACGATTGCTAAAGAAATCAAGAGCATCTTCGACAGTCATTTCAAGAACATCGTAAATGTTTTTGCCCTTATAAGTTACCTGTAAGGTCTCTTCGTTATAGCGTTTTCCACCACAGGAATCACATTTCACATAGACATCAGGTAAAAAGTTCATCGGAATGCGAACAATTCCTGCTCCTTGACATTCTTCACATCGACCGCCGATGACATTAAAGGAGAATCTGCCTTTATTGAAACCACGAGATTTTGCTTCTACGGTTTCGGCGAATAGCTCGCGAATATTATCAAATAATTTGACATAAGTGGCAGGGTTGCTTCTAGGAGTGCGCCCGATTGGTTCCTGGGAAACATCGACAACTTTATCAATGTTCTCAAAACCAGTGATTGATTTAACTGGACCGGCTGGAGCATCTTCGGTTGAGAGATGCTGTTTAAGATGCATAAACAAAGTTTGATTCACTAAAGAGGACTTTCCACTTCCGGAAACACCAGTGACAACAGTAAAAGTTCCCAAAGGGAAATCAATATTCACATTTTTTAGGTTGTGGCAGGTCGCTCCACGAATTTCAATAAACTTGCCATTTCCTTTCTTGCGTTTTGAAGGAATGGAAATGAATTTTTTGTGAGATAGATATTGTCCGGTTATACTGTCGGGATTTTTCTCAATCTCAGCGACAGATCCCGCTGCAACAACTTTTCCGCCGTGGATGCCCGCTCCTGGCCCAATATCGACAATATAATCAGCGCTTCGAATCATCTCTTCATCGTGCTCTACAACAATGAGAGTGTTGCCTAAATCGCGCATTTCACGCAAAGTTTTGATCAATTTTTCGCTATCGCGTTGATGAAGCCCAATTGATGGTTCATCTAAAACATATAAAATGCCCGTTAATTTCGAGCCAATTTGAGTAGCAAGTCTAATTCTTTGCGACTCACCTCCGGAAAGGGTCATCGCCATACGAGATAAAGTTAGATATTCTAATCCAACATCACAGAGGAAAGTTGTCCTATTTTCGATTTCTTTAAGAACTAGCCGAGCGATATCATTTTGATTTTGTGTCAGTTTAGCAGGCAACTGAATAACCCAATCTCTTAAGTCTTTAATCTGCAAAGTTGAGACTTCATAAATATTTTTATTATCAATCAGGACCGCTAAAGCTTCTTTATTTAATCTTGATCCATGACAGGTTGTACATTCGGTATCATGGAGGAATTTAACATAGTATTCTCTCATCCAATCGGAAGTGGTTTCAGCATATAATCTCTCGATGCGGTTTTTAACCCCTTCGATATATCCAATACGATTATTAATGTTTCCTGAAGAAGATTTTAAAGCATATTTATGAACGTCAGGTGAACCATAGAAAATGATGTGCTTTTGTTCCTCAGTAAGTTCTTTGAAAGGAACATTCATAGGAATATTGTATAGCTTGCATAACAAAGTGAATTCTTGCCATTCGAGGTTTTGCGAACCCACCATGTGTTTATAGTATTCAATCGCCCCTCCATTGATTGACAAATCAGTCTTTGGAACCAATAGACGAGGATCAACTTCTCTTTTTATGCCTAATCCTTTGCAATCCGGGCAGCATCCAAGTGGAGAATTAAAAGAGAATAAACGTGGTTCTAATTTAGGAATTGAAAAGCCGCAAATTGGGCAGGTGTGACGATCACTTAATATTTTTTCTTCAAAATCGGACAAAATTATTAATAGACCATGAGACCAATCAAGAGCGGTTTCAATCGATTCAAAAATTCGACTTCTAGACTCTGGTTTTACAATGATACGATCAATGACAATATCAATATCGTGTTTTTTATTTTTATCTAATTCCGTAATTTCTTCAACACCAATCAATTGCCCGTCGACTCTTAAACGTGTAAAACCATTTTGTCTAATTTTTTCAAAGATTTCTTTTTGGGTTCCTTTTTCATGATGAACCACCGGTGAAAGGAGTTGAATTTTAGTTCCTTGAGGATAAGCAAAAACTTGTTCAGTCATCATGCTGACCGAAAAAGAAACAATTGGGATATGATGATCAGGACAATATGGAGTGCCAACACGGCCAAATAACAGCCGTAAATAATCGTAAATTTCTGTGACAGTTCCCACCGTGGAACGTGGATTGTGCGAGACACTCTTTTGATCAATGGCGATGCTGGGAGATAGTCCATTTATTGAATCAACATCAGGTTTATCATAATTTCCAAGGAATTGGCGAGCATAGCTCGACATTGATTCCATGTATTTTCTTTGACCTTCGGCGAAGATTGTATCAAATGCTAAAGTAGTCTTACCACTGCCGGAAAGACCAGTAAAAACAACCAAGGCTTCCTTAGGTATTTCTAGATCGATATTTTTAAGATTGTTTTCGCGAGCGCCTTTGATGATAATTTTCTTCTTCATAGCAGTTGATTTATTCTATCAAATAAATAGAGTTATAGAAATGATAACACTTTTTTGTGGTCATTATTTAAAAAAATAATATAATAGAAAGGGTCTCGGGACGTAGCGCAGCTTGGTAGCGCACTTCCTTGGGGTGGAAGGGGTCGTGAGTTCAAATCTCATCGTTCCGACCAGTTAATATAAAAAGTCCTCTTTAATTTTGCAATTAAGCAGAATCAAGAGGATTTTTTCTAATTTTAGATTTTTTCAATAACTGGTTGAATGTCGTGATCGGTAATGATGAATATTTGATTAAAGTATTGCTTGTCATTGTCATCTGGCAACTCAAATTTGGCGCAGAGGATATCTAATATGTCATCAGGAATCGGAAAAGCTCGGTCTCTATTTTGTTGATTTACAATATGACGAGGAAGGTTAAATACTATTAGGTCAACTTCATCGAACAATGGCTTGAGGAATTTAGTGGCTTCAATACGATAAGTCGAGTTGCTATGGGTGGCATCAAGCACGACCACTCCTTTAGGGTCGGTGGCGTAAACGTAAGCCAGCTTATAATACATTTTCCACATCAAACGATCTTCAGATAAATCTTGTTGATTTCCGAGCATAACACTTCTAAGAGCGTCGCTTGAAACAACATAGACATGACTGCCTTTAAATTTCTTCAAAGCCGCGGAAAAATATGATTTGCCGCTTCCTGGCACTCCTGATAAAATCACTAGCTTATTCATAATACTGCTAAATATTAGCAAATTGATTTCCTAAAGTGAAGAGCGATGAAGAAAAAAGCAGGAATTTCCTGCTTATTTTTTAAAAGGTTTTGTGCTTCTTGCGTAAATTTATACGCGGGCTTTTTCTCTTAATTCAGAGACTTCTTCTTCGCTTAAAATTTCTTTTTTGATAACAAATCTAGCCTTGCTTTGAAGTTC
>Ga0265294_10008084_pt1 | contig 12354 bp, 13 predicted proteins | sample MunlanPumphouse3_FD_192504 | JGI IMG/M metagenome (GOLD analysis project Ga0265294, IMG submission 192504) | Groundwater microbial communities from a municipal landfill in Southern Ontario, Canada - Pumphouse #3 | ecosystem: Environmental > Aquatic > Deep subsurface > Groundwater | place... | reverse complement strand
ATGAGTATCTAATTCTAAAAGTTTATCTCTAGATAAACCTAAATCCATCTTTTTAAGATCTTCTGACTGATCTAAAATTATTCTTTCTAAATAGCTTTTATCCATATAAATATAATATATAGGAAAGCATATAAATATATTCCTTTTTGAAAAAGGAAAAATAAATTTATTTACTCACTACCAAAGACCATTTTTTCAAAGCTTCTGGCGATATTTGAATCTAAAGTAAAAAGCGCTCATTTATAACAATTCTAAAAACTCTTCTCTTGTAATTCCTGCTTGCCTTATTATTGCTCTCAAAGTACCTCTTGAAATTTCTTTATGATTTGGAATTGTTAATCTTCTAAAAGGTTCTTTATTTTGTCTTAAGATTATATGTGATCCTGTTTGGTGATTAACTTGATAATCTATTTTTAAAAGTAGTTTTATTAAATCTTGACCAGATATAATAGGTAATTTATCCATAAATATCAATAATTTCTTCTGATATTGGAGATGGGATTGGTTCGTTTGCTTTTTTTAAACTTTCAAGATATCCTTTTATTGCATCTGTTATATTTATTATAGCTTCTTCTCTTGTTTTTCCTTGAGAAATTGCACCCGGAAGACTAGGACATTCTGCTACAAAAACACCATCTTCATCTTGTTCTATAATTACTCTATATTTCATGTTATTTTCACCTAATATATTATAGATATTAACAAAATTTAAAGCTTTGTTTTTTTAAGGGATTGGGACAAAACTATTCAGTAACTACTATATAGCCCTGTTTCCAATATTAAAATCAGTCCAAGTATTATTTTCTTTATGTTTTACTTTCCAAAATAATACATTTTCATAGAATTTAACTGAACGATCCATATTTTTTACAGATAAATAAACTTGATCTAATTTAACTAATATAATAATTTACTCCAATAACCATTTCCATACAGGAATTATTTTAATTATTTTGTTATCAATTTTAATTTCATCTTCTTGATCATAAGTTAATATATAACCAGTCTTTAATTTAAAAAAATTCATCGCAAATAATAATCCATTAACTTCTCCGTCTTTATTTTTATCATTTAACTCAAAACAAACTTGATAATTTTCAAAAGATTTATCTTTTGCAATAAAATCACATTCTGAATTATTTTCATTAAAATAAGTGATTTCTTTTCCTCTTCTAATCAATTCTAAAAAAACAATATTTTCAAGTAAATGCCCTTTATCTTGATATTTTTGAAAAGTTAATATATTTCTTAAACCATTATCTATAAAATATATTTTTTTGTAAGATTGCAATATTTTTTTATTAGATTCAAAATATCTATTTATTAAAAACACTAAATAAACAGATTCTAAAGAAAAAATGTATTTTTTAACTGTATGATGTGATTTTATCTTTAAAGATTTAGCCACATTATTATAACTTATAGGAGATGCTAAAGATAAAGATAAATATAATAAAGTTTCTTTTAAATCATTAATATTATCTATTGAATATCTTGGTTGTAGATCTTTATATATTGCATCTGAATAAATATTTCTAATTATATCTTTATTGTCTTCTTCTAAAAATTGAGGGTATGATCCTTCTAAAATATATCTATCAAAATATCTTAATATCTTTGATTTTTCTTTTAAATTATAATTTTTATTATAATCTATATTATAATATTTTAAATATTCTATAAAAGAAAAAGGTAATAAAGTTATATCTAAATGTCTACCTGTAAGTTTTGTTCCAAATTCTGAAGATAATAAATTTGCATTTGATCCAGTTATAAAAACTTTATATTTATAATTATATAATCTTCTTACAAAAGTTTCCCAATAATTTATGTTTTGAATCTCATCAAAAAAGAAAGTATTATTATCTTCTCCATAAACTTCATATATTGCTTTTAAAAGATTATCAAAATCATCTTTTGTAAAATTAATAAATCTATCATCTTCAAAATTTACATAAGATCCTGTTTTAATTTTTTCTTTAAATTGTAATAACAAATAAGATTTTCCAGATCTTCTTGGGCCAGTAATAACTATTATTTCTTTTGATTTTATATATTTTGAAAAATCTATGTTTCTAGTAATATTTTTATTATTTTTTAAAAAGGACTCAAAATAACTTTTTTGATCTTTAACTATTTCTAATATATTAAAATAATTCATAATTCTCAATATATATTATATGTAGAGAAGTTTTTAAAAGTTAGTATTGCCAATGCCAAAAAATGGAGGTTTATTAGTAATGGTAATGCCAACCAAATTAACTCAAAATTATCTTAATTTATAAAGAATAATCAGAACCATTGCGTGTTAACTGAGCGAAACCAGTTAAGCTTCTGGCGGGAGTTGAATCTAAAGTGAAAAGCGCTCTTCTTACTCCAATAACCATTCATATATAGGAATCATTTCTATAACTTTTCCATATATTTCTAACCTTTCTTTATGTTCATAAGTAATAATTTTTCCTGAATCTAAATTAAATTTATTTAAAGCAGATAGTAGTCCTTCAATCTCTCTTTTTCTTGTATCTGCTTTTTTAAAAGCATAACAAACTTGCACAGCTTTTACTACTTTTCTATTATCTAATACTAAAAAATCACATTTTTTATTATCTTTATCTCTATAATAATAAAATTCAGATTTTGGATTATTTCTCCAAAGTTCAACAAATACTTGATTTTCTAAAAATCTAGGTTCTCCTATTGAATAACCAAAACCAACTTTATTTAGTAAACCATTATCTATACAATAAAATTTCTTTGAATATTTGTTTAGTTTTTGTAAAGATGAAGAAAATCTTTTAACTTCATAAATTAGATATGTTAATTTAAGATAATCAATATAGTTAGATACAGTAGTAATATTTTGAATATTAAAATTATCTTTTAGTGATTTATATGTAAACTCATTAGTTGATAAAGAAATTACATAATTAGAAAACTCTTTAAATAAAGAAATATCTTTTATTTTAAATCTTTCAACTACATCTTTAGATATAATATCAGAATAAATATTTAATAAAATAGAAGTATCTTCTGTTAAAACAACTTCTGGAAATCCACCTAATTTAAAATATTTTTTAAACTCTGTTATAATTTTTGTTTTTATTCTAGTAGAATCTAAATCAACTTTTATATTTTTATATTTCAAATATTCTTTAAAAGAAAATGGAAATAAAATCTTATCAATATGTCTTCCAGTTAGATATGTAGATAACTCCTTGCTTAACAGATTAGAATTTGAACCAGTTACAAAACATTTATAACCTATCTTTTTCATTCTATTTACAAATTTATTCCAATCTGGCAATCCTTGTATTTCATCAAAGAAAAAAGCATCTTTTTTTCCAAATTTTTCAAGAAATACTTCATATAATAATTGAAAATCATTCGTAGTAAACTTAGATATTCTTTCGTCTGAAAAGTCAAAGTAATAAAAATTATTTTTATAGTATAAATTGATGATTTGTTCTAAAAGAGTAGATTTACCACATCTCCTAATTCCAGAGATAATTGATATTGCAGGATTTTTTACAAAAGATTCTATATTTTTAATATCATCTCTTAGAAGAGTATTTGAAATATCTTTTAAATCTTCATATTGATCTGTAATTACATTTCTTAGAAAATCTTTATTCATATAATATCACTAATATAATATTACCTAGAAATATTTATAAATATAATCTTTTGATATAAGATTATAATTAAATTATAATACTCTAATAAAAGATTATATTTGAAGCTTATGGTGGGAATTGAACTAAAAGTGAAAAGCGCTCTTTTTTATAACAATTCTAAAAACTCTTCTCTTGTAAGTCTTAAATCTTGTTTTATTATTTTATTTAAAAGACCTACAGGAATTGGTTTATTTGAATGTATTGGAATAACTAAAAACCTTCCATCAGAATGAGAAAATATTTTATGAGATCCTTTCTGCCTTACTTCTTCAAAACCTAACTTTAAAACTATTTTTACTAATTTTAAAGAAGAAATAACAGGAAGATCACTCATAATGTAACCCTTACCATACCTAAAACATTATTAGTTAATATTTTAGATTTCTTTTCTTTTTTCACTTCTAAATATAAAGAAATTGCTTCTTTCATATTTGTGATTAATTCTTCAACAGAATCCCCAGTAGAATAACATCCTGGAAGATTTGGAACAGAACCATAAAACTGTTTAGTTTCTTTATCTTCTTCAATAACAATATCAAAGGATTGATTTAACATTTATATCACCTAATATATTATATAAATAAACAAAATTTAAAGCTTTGTTTTTTAATATAAAGGGGAGAATATTCTTTTTAAGCTTCTGGCGAGATTGAACCAAAAGTTAAAAGATTTATTTTCTATTTTAACAACCATTTCCATAAAGGAATATATTGTATTATTTTACCATCTATTTCTTCTTCTTTTTCTAGATCTTTTGTAATTATTATCCCTACCTTTAACTTAAATTCATTTAATCCATAAAGCAAGCCTTTAATTTCTCTTTCTCTTGTCTTAAGATCACTTAAATCATATGTTACTTGAATTAAAGAAGTAACTTTATTTTTTTCCACAATCAAGAAATCAACTTCTGCATCTGATTTATCTTTCCAAAAATAAATATTTTTATTTCTTCTTTTTAATTCTATAAAGACTACATTTTCATACAATCGACCTATATTTTCAGAAAAACCAAAAGCAATTTTATTTATAAGGCCAGTATCTATTGCATATATTTTTTTAGCATAAGTTTCTTGCTTTTTTAAAGAATAATCATATTTTGGTAATTCAAATAATAAATAAGAGTTTGTTAAATAATAAACATAATTTTTAACAGTATCTGAATTTCCTAAATGGTACATTTTTTTAATTGAATTATAAGAGAATTCTTTAGAAACATTTGATATTAAAAATAATGCTATTTTTTTAAAAGTTGCTACATCATTTAAGTTATATCTTAATAAAACATCTTTGTTAATTATATCTTCATATATTTCTTCAAGTAAAGTTGTATTATTTTCAACAATCACTTGTGGAAATCCGCCATTTTTTAAATAATTATTTAATTCTTTTTCTATATTTATTAAATTTTGTGTATACCTATAATCTTTATTTATTTTTTTATAATCTAAATATTCTTTAAATGAAAAAGGATATAGTTCTATATCTAAATGCCTACCAGTTAAATATGTAGATATTTCTTTACTTAAAAGTTCTGAATTAGAGCCAGTTATATAAAATTTATTTCCAGTTTCATATAACCTATTAACAAACTTATCCCAACTTGGTTTTCCTTGTATTTCATCAAAAAAGAAAATTTTATTTTTATCAAAATTTGCTAAAAAAACTTCATATATTTTTTGATAATCATCTATTTGTATATTTGATAATCTTTCATCTGCAAATCTTAGATAATAAAATTTATTTTTGTAATATTTGTTCATTATTTGTAATAACAAAGTAGATTTACCACATCTTCTAACGCCAGTTATAATTATATTTATTTTCGATTTTATATGGTTATCTAATTCTAAAAGTTTATCTCTGGGTAGGCCTAAATCCATTTTTTTTAGATCTTCAGATTGATCTAAAATTATTCTTTCTAAATAGCTTTTATCCATATAAATATAATATATAGAAAAACATATAAATATATTCCTTTTATCAAAAGGAAAATTTTATATATTTGTAATCTATTAAAGGGAATTAAACCAAGCTTCTGGCGGGAGTTGAACCTAAAGTGAAAAGCGCTCGTGTCATTCTAATAACCATTTCCATAATGGAATATATTTAATAGTTTTATTTTCTATAGTTTCTTTTTTCTCTAAATCTTTTGTAATTATAATTTTATTATTTATTTTCGCTTTAGAATGTTTTTCTATAAATTCATTAATTGATTTAACTTCCCTGTCAGGAATTTCATTATCATAGCAAACATTAATCAAATCTATAGAATTATCTTTATTTTTAATTACAAAATCAACTTCTCCTTTACCTTTCCAATAATATATTTCTTTTAATTTTCTTTTAAGTTCTACAAATACTAAATTTTCAGCAAGTCTTCCTTCATCTTCTGAAAATTTAAAAGAAACTGCATTTCTTAGACCATTATCTATTGCATATATTTTAGAAGGATTTACTTGTTGCTGTTTTAAAGAAAAACTATATATTGGAACAGAAAAGACTAAGTTTATTTCTTTCAAATATGATAAATATTCTAATATTGTTTCTTTGCTAACAGATATTTCTTTATTTATTGATTTATAATAAGAAGATGCACTAAATAAATTAGATATGTTTGTTAATAAATATAATGATAATTTTTTTAATAAATCTACATTTCTTATAGAATATCTTTCTACTAAATCTTTATAAATAAACATATCAAAATAATTATTTAATATTTCTTTTTTTAGATTATTTTCTAAAACTACTTCTGGAAAAGAACCATCATTTAAATATTCTAAAAATAACTTTTTTAATTGATATCTTTTTGAAGAATAAATATCATTTTTTGTAAATTTAAAATTTTTAAATTCTAAAAATTCTTTAAAGTTTAAAGTATATAAATAATATGATAAAGTTCTACCTCTTAAACTAGTTGCAATTTCTTGACTTAATAATTTTGATGAAGATCCAGTTAAATATATACTCATATTTTCTTTATCATTTAATCTTCTTACAAAAAGTTCCCAATTATCTATAGTTTGAATTTCATCTAAAAAAAAGTATTTTATTTTATTTTTATTTTCTGGAAATAATTCATAATAACTTTCAATTAAAGAATCTAATTCTTCTAACTTTAAAGGATATAAACGATCATCATCAAAATTTACATATAATATCTGATCTTTAGCTATCCCTTTTGATAATAGTTCTTTAACTAATTGATAAAAATAATAAGTTTTTCCTGACCTTCTATTTCCTACCAAACTTATAATTTTATTTGATTCTGATATAGTTAATTCTCTATTTATTATATTAGGAAATTTAAATTCTTGAAATTCTTTTATAATATACTTAAATTTGTCTTTTTTCATATTATATATCTGTAACAAAATATTTATAAACTGGTAGTTTATAAGATTACAAATAAGTTGTAATTTGGCAACATATAACAGGCTACTAACGGGTATCCTAAAAGCTTCTGGCGAGATTTGAATCTAAAGTGAAAAGCGCTCTTTTTTTAATTAGACATAAGCTTCTAAGTAAGCAGTTTTAGAATTTAAAATAAATATATTTAAATTCTGAAACTGATAATTTATTTTTATTAAATTTATCTAATTCTTCTCCAAAAATATAAGTTTCAATTAAATAATTTTTATTATATATTAAAATTTTTGGAACTTTTTTTGAATTCAATTTATTTAAAGCAAAATTTATGTTATACAATGTATTTTTATTTTTTACAGATTCTCTAAATATGTATTTTTTATTCTTATAAGAAACAATATATACTTTATGATCTACACCTTTAGAAGAATCAATAATACTATCAATTTCTAATCCTAAATCTTTTTTAAAAATATATTTTATTCTATCATTATCCACTAATAATCACATTATAAATAAGTTATTAAGTTATATTTATTATTTTTGGTTAAAAGCTCCTTTTTTAAGCTTCTGGCGGAAATTAAATCTAAAGTGAAAAATGCTCATTTTATTCCAACAACCATTTCCATAAAGGTATATATTTAATTATTTTATTATCTATAGTTTCTTCTTTTTCTAAATCTTTTGTAATTATTGTTCCTGTCTTTAACTTAAATTCATTTAATCCAGACAGTAAGCTTTTTATTTCTCTTTCTTTAGTCTTAAAATTACTTAGATCATAAGTTACTTGAATTAAAGAAGTCACTTTATTTTTTTTCACAGTCATAAAATCAACTTCATAATCAAGTTTATTTTTCCAAAAATAAATATTTTTATATCTTCTCTTTAATTCTATAAACACTAAATTTTCATATAATCTACCTATATTTTCTGAAAAACCAAAAGCCATCTTATTTATAAGTCCAGTATCTATTGCATATATTTTTTTAGCATAAGTTTCTTGCTTTTTTAAAGAATAATCATATTTTGGCAATTCAAATAATAAATATGAGTTTGTTAAATAAGAAATATAGTTTCTAACAGTATCTGAATTACCTAAATTATACATTTTTTTAATTGAATTATAAGAAAATTCTTTAGAAACATTTGAGATTAAAAATAATACTATTTTTTTGAAAGTAGAGACATCATTTAAATTATATCTCAATAAAACATCTTTATTAATTATATCTTCATATATTTCTTCAAGTAAGGAAGTATTATTTTCAACAACCACTTGTGGAAAGCCACCATTTTTTAAATAATTATTTAGTTCTTTTTCTATTTTTATTAAATTTTTTGTGAATCTATAATCTAGATCTATTTTTTTATAATTTAAATATTCTTTAAATGAAAAAGGATATAATTCTATATCTAAATGTCTACCAGTTAGATATGTAGATATTTCTTTACTTAAAAGTTCTGAATTAGATCCTGTTATATAAAATTTATTTCCTGTTTCATATAATCTATTAACAAACTTATCCCAATTTGGTTTACCTTGTATTTCATCAAAAAAAAAAATATTATTTTTATTGAAATTAACTAAGAAAACTTCATATATTTTTTGATAATCTTCTATTTGTATATTTGACAATCTTTCATCTGCAAATCTTAAATAATAAAATTTATTTTTATAATATTTATTCATTATCTGTAATAATAAAGTAGATTTACCACACCTTCTAACTCCAGTTATAATTATATTTATTTTTGATTTTATATGAGTATCTAATTCTAAAAGTTTATCTCTAGATAAACCTAAATCCATCTTTTTAAGATCTTCTGACTGATCTAAAATTATTCTTTCTAAATAGCTTTTATCCATATAAATATAATATATAGGAAAGTATATAAATATATTCCTTTTTACAAAAGGAAAAATAAAGTTATTTACTCCCTACCAAAGAGTATTTTTTCAAAGCTTCTGGCGGGAATGTTTCTAATGCCCAAACAATTGTGCGTGAACCGAACGAAACCGGTTCAACTAAAAGTGAAAAACACTCTTTTGTGGTTTATAAGGAATCATTAAAAAATCATTTAAATAATCTGATTTCCAAGCTTCTTCAAATAATTTTTTGGAAATTTGTTGATATTTTATATTTTTTGGATATATATTATGAACATAAAAATAATCTTTATCATATCCTACAACAACCACATAATGAGGCCAAATTTTATTTAATCCTTCAATAATTGCTACATTAAAATATAATAAAACTGGTCTTTTTTTATCAATATAAGATTTAATTTCTTTTAAGGTTGGTTGTTTTTGAATATAATTATATTTATCTGATTTTAATAACTTAAAATTAAATTCATTAATTAATTCCTTTGCTTTAATATTTTTTAAAACACTAGCATATCTTTTAGAATAATTTTTATATGCAAAACGATTTGATCTAAAAAAATCCACATTGTAATTATTAACTAAACAAAAATATACAAGTCCTTCAGGGATAGTGCCGCCTCCTAATTTAGAGGCTTTTGAAAAATCAGCAATTTTTTCAACAGTACTATTATCTTTATAATATCTTAAAATTGAAGCCAAAGCAATTGGCCCACACCAACCACTGCCTTTCCATTTTTTTAAATTTTTTACAAAAGGAACATCTAATATATTTGACATAAAATATAACCTCAATAATATTTAAATACCAAGTATATTTAAATACTAATTTTTTTTAATGTATGGTTGCATTGCACAAATTAACTTATTTTGTGCAGTAAACTCATGAGGAGCGTTCTTACCCTAAAGTGAAAAAGCTCTTGATTTCTTGCAGGTAAATCTTATTGATTCTCAATTTTAAAGTTATTCCTACTCCAAAACCACAAAGGAGAATGCATCTCAATTGGAGATATCCCACTACCTTCTAATAATGTTTTCCAAGCGTCAGAGATTTGTTCTATTGTGAACTTCTTTGCTTCTTCCTCACTTAATACTCTTAATTTAATAGACGCTTGAATTACGTGTGTATCTGGTGCAATCTCAATGTATTCTTTGTTCTTAAGTTTAATTCCAACGTATTCCATTAATATATAACTCCAATAATTAAATATCTTTGGGCCAGAGAGGTAAGGGAACCCTTTTTTATTATCTTTTTGAATAGTTTGCTTTAGTTTTAAAAAATCTGAATCGCAATGCTTAATTAAGTTTGTTATTGAACCCCAATTTTTGTCAATAGTTTGAGATATCGTTTTCCAAGTTGAAATGTGCTTATTTGGTTGAACTGCGATCTTGTGTTTCATTAATTTTAATCTTAAATTATTTTCAGACATCTTTGCAGAATTAGTTATATTAAATATATCTTTTGTTTCTTTATCATTATAGGTGTTTAATACTGCATCCCACAACTTATAACTATTTCTTTGATAATTGAGAGACATTGGAAGTGTAAAATAAACTAATTTGGTTTCTAAATTTAAATTGTTAAGACCAGGATTAGTATCTTCTGGCATCTTTGAATTATTTAATAAACCTTTATTGTAAGCATCAAGCAAATGTTTACAATTATTAATGATTTCAGATTTATTTGGCATATCAATATACTCACTATTTATTCATAGATTTCAAAAACTCATGGATATCTTTAAGATATTGTTTGTATGCAAATTTCATTAGGTAAGTTGGATCGTCTTTTTCTACAGAATTAACTAATGCATCAAAATATTGGTTTTTCTTATCTGAAATGTTAATTAATGGAAAACCATTATCCAATAATGCTTTATTAAATAATAATCTACACACTCTTTTATTTCCATCTAAGAATGGATGTATCTTATATACTTCAAAATGAATTAGTACTGCTTTTTCTAAAGGATTTATTTCTGTATCATTATACCAATCTATGACTTTTTTTAATTTATCTATAATTAACCCATATCCTGGTGGTCTATATTTTATTTCAGAGTTTAAAACTTCTTTTGTGTGTTTTAAATAAATATAAACTTGCTTATCTCTGAAAAGTCCAGGTGTTTTTGTTTCAAAATCCGCCATTGCGGTTTTGTGAATGTTCCTAATATAATCTAAATTTAATCCTTGTTTGTTTTTTATATATTCTAAAGCAGAAAGCATATTTTTACAAATCTGCTCTCTTAAGTTTAAATCTTTTTCTTTTTTATTTACTGCCCCTAAAACGTCTTTCATATCCACATCTACTTCTTCTGTAGTAAGAGTTGTCAAAGTAAATAAAACTATTTTGTCAATATCATATTTGTTTCTTTTTGTTGGAGATAATGAGTCGTATTTTTTAAAATAGATTTCATTAAATAGAATAATTTGGATTAATTGTTTTTTTGTTAAATATTTTGTTTCAAATGTATTTGATAAATATTTACTTATAATCTCATCACAAAAACTATCTTCAATATTATTTAACTCTGTAAGTGTTGGTTTTTTAGAACCAATATATTTACGGAAATTTTTTGTTTTGTCTAAAATACGAAAGCTTAAGCTAAAATAGAAATATTCTTTATCTTTAACTTTTTTTTTAATTATAGGCATATATATTTGGGGTAACAAACAATTTATAAAATGTTACCCCAACTGTTGGGGTAACAAAATTAGTTAAAGATGTAACCCCAACTCTTAATTTAAAAATCAGTTCCAGAGGAGCTTCTACCCTAAAGTGAAAAAGCTCCAAATTTTCACTTAATGATAACTATTGCTTCATTATCTTTTAATCCAATTACTGGATAGATTGAATTTTTTCTAAAATCAGCAACATATTCTTCTTCGTCTTTACAGAAATGAGGTGAAATAATACATTCAGTCAAATTTAGTGAACTTAAGTCAGTAATCTTACAATCATTTTCATCATCGGTTCCTGTTATTTCTATATTTGGTCCTGCAATAATAGAACCTGCAGATACACCCACATAAATTAAACCTTCATTAACTAATTTTATAACTTGCTTATCAAAACCTGTCTTCTTAAATACATCTAACAAATAATATGTATTGCCTCCACAAACATATATACAATCAAATTTATCAAAATTCGATAGTTTTTGTTTATCCGGACTATATGAAAATATATTGTTATCACTAACCCCTAATTTAATCAACTCTTGTATAGATTTTGTAACATAAGTTAATTCAAATTCGGTTCTTGAGGCAGTAGGAATAAATAATACTTTTACATCAGTAATAGCTTTATTAAATAAATTCTTAAAAACCAAGCTAATTTCATTATTTTCGAGACCATTTGAAGTTAATAGCAATTTCATAATTTCACCAAATTATATTTTATTAAATCAATTTTTAAAT
>Ga0265294_10008083_pt1 | contig 12354 bp, 7 predicted proteins | sample MunlanPumphouse3_FD_192504 | JGI IMG/M metagenome (GOLD analysis project Ga0265294, IMG submission 192504) | Groundwater microbial communities from a municipal landfill in Southern Ontario, Canada - Pumphouse #3 | ecosystem: Environmental > Aquatic > Deep subsurface > Groundwater | place... | reverse complement strand
TCCTCTACGGCAAGTCAAACTTCCAAAATATGTCTTTCTTTCAAGCTGTGGGTTTGCAGAACAAACTCAATTTAAATTATTACGATTACTATTTCGGGAACTAGTTGAATCAGAATCCGAAATTCTAGCCGAAATCTATCGAGGAGAAGGAGGGCTGCTTAAGGTTGAGGCTGAGGGCTTTCAACCAATCCTTTTAAATTATAAAAAATTGTTGAGAAAAGCCGGAAAAGAAGTTATAAAAAATGGGAAACTTTCAGAAAAGACGGCCTCGAAACTCGAAAAACCTTTGATTCCATATGAACTGTTTCTGGAAATAGGAAACAAAACCTTTGATGAAATTCTAACAGAAAGGGCTAAGCAAAAAGGCTGATTGAAAAAGGTTCAGAGTTCTTATTTTATTTTTCAAAAAGCTCGGTAATTTCTTTTAAGCTCTCTCTTATGGAAAGTTTTTGAGGACAAACCTTTTCACACTCTCCGCATTCGATACAGTTTCCAGCTCTTTCTTCTGGAGAAAGTAATACTCCATACTGAAAGCTTGCATTTTTCACGTTTCCAAGCATGGATACATCATTTAAGTAGCTTAAGGCTCTTGGAATGTTTACTCCTGCAGGACAGGGAAGACAATATTTACAAGCTGTACAATTAACTTTTATCCGAGCTCGATAAATCTGCTTTACTTCACTTATAAGCTCTTTTTCTTCTGCCCTAAGCGAGTTGGGGCGCCCTTCTTCTGCAGTTTTTATATTTTCAAGAAGATGGTTTAGCTCTGTCATGCCGCTCAGGACAACACTGATTTCAGGATAATCCCAGAGATAACGAAAAGCCCATTCTGCAGGAGTCCTTTTGGTTTTTGCTTTTGCCCAGACTTTTTTTGCCTCGGCTGGAATTTTTGAGACCAGATTCCCGCCCCTAAGAGGCTCCATGATAACAATTGCAAGGCCTTTTTCAGCCGCGTACTTCAGCCCTTCAATTCCGGCTTGATATTCTTCATCCAGATAATTGAACTGAATCTGGCAAAGCGCCCAGGGGTAAGCTTCCAGGATTTCTTTGAAGACCTCAAGATTGTCATGGAAAGAAAACCCAACGTGTTTGACTTTGCCTTCGGCCTGAATCCTATCCAGAAATTCGATTACCCCAAACTTTTTCATTTTTTCCCAGTAACTTTGCTTTAAAGCGTGCAGTAGATAAAAATCCAGATAATCGGTCTGAAGTTTTTCAAGCTGCTCATTTAAGAATCGGTCCATATCTGTCTTACAATGCACCCTTTTACAGGAAAGTTTGCTTGCTAGCAAAACTTTTTCCCTATAACCTTTTTGAAGAGCTTTTCCAAGAAAAACTTCTCCCATACCTCCATGATAGGAATAAGCTGTATCAATATAATTTATTCCGTGGTCAATTGCATAATGGAGAAGTTTGGTGGCTTTTTCTTCATCAATTTTTTTAGGGTCATTTTCAAGAATAGGAAGCCTCATACAGCCGTAGCCAAGAATTGAAGCTTTTTCCCCGGTTTTTCCTAGTTTGCGATATAACATTTTTTGCCTCGGATTTTAAGCGTTAATTAACTCATATTAATTAATGCTTTTCTGCTATGTATAGTTTGAATCTGTTTTCTAAGAAACTCGGGAAGCGATATTTCCAAAACCTACTCTCTTATATAAAAGAACCACAAAACATAAACTACAATTTTTACTGAATTTAAAATTCTTTAATCCCTTAATTCCTAGAAAAAATCAATAATAAAAGGTGTAGTCCGTGCCTCATATAATGGAATTACTTGGAAAAACAAGAGTTGTTGTAAAAGATGGCCAGGTTGTGGAAGTCGGAGAGCCTGAAGTTAAATGGTGTCCTCTTTTTTCGAAAGTGCGGGGAATTGAAAAGATTAGCTCTGAAGAAGTCAGGAAAAACATGGAATTTCGGATCAAGGACTTTGGCATGTTTACCGCCAACCGTCAGCTTGAACTTGAGACATTTGTAGGTTTTGGAGCTTCTGAAGTAATGATGACAGGCCTGCGTCGGAGCCTGCTTGAAACAACGGTTACGGCCTGTGAAGGGGCTGGCACCGTTATTTCAAACAATCCGGGCCTTGTTCAAGGCATGGGAGGCCGAATGTCGGGGCTTATCGAAACCGAACCTATCGAAGAAATCATAAACGGAATTACAAAACGCGGTGGAATCGTACTTGAGCCTTCAACTGCAAAACTAGATCCTATAGCCGGGCTGAAAAAAGCGGCTGAGCTTGGGTATAAAAAGATCGCTCTAACCGTAGCTTTTGCCGAAACTGCAAAAGAGGTTCGGAAAATCGAAGCCGAGTTGGGACTAGACCTAATCGTAATTGCTGTGCATGTAACAGGGCTCGGTAAAGAGGCTACAAAAACCTTGATTGAAAACTCAGATATTGCAACTAGCTGCGCCTCAAAATCCCTTCGAGAACTTGTAAAACCCCTAGCCCAGGTTGGAACGGCAGTTCCGCTTTTTGCACTTACTCAGAAAGGAAAAGAATTATTGCTTGAAAGAGCTAAAGAAGTTGAAAGTCCTATCCTTGTAAATACTATGCCTTTGCCAGTGCTGCCTAAACACAAGCAGCCGCGAGATTTAATTTAATTCTTTTATTTTATTAATTTCTTTAAAATTAGGGGAAAGAGAAATATGGATTCAAAAAAATTATTCAGTGCCGCTCTAGCGATTTTTATTGTTTTATTGGCTGTTTATATAATGTTTAGGTATTTGCCAAATCCATATACCTGAATTATTTAAACTCTTTTAATTTTTAGATCCGCTCTGCTTCCAGTTTCCCTGAAACTGCCCCAAGCCTTACAATTTCCCCTGTTTTTTCAGCTTTCGGATCTATTTCGACAAAATAAGTATAATCGGAAATTGTCTGGAGCCCTCCAGCTCCAGCTCCTTCTCCTCCTACAATCAAGGAATAAATCCTGGCTTTATGGCGTTTTTTTGCTTCCTGCCAGCGAGCTAGCACGAGTTTATCTGAAATTTCGGATTTTCCATCCGTAATAAAAAGCAGATCTGCTCCCTGAAAGTCTTTTTCCTTAAGGCTTTTAAGACCCGAGGCAAGGGCGATGTTAAAATCGGTTCCACCTCCAAAAGTGTAGAGCAGAAAGTTCAAAAATTTTTCCGACATTTGCTTTTTGCAGCTGAGCTCGATTTCAAGGGTTTGGTTACTTGATGCAAAAAGAATGATTTTGACGGCCCTGTTTTCTTTGAGCATCCGCTTTGTAATTGCCAGAACAGAGGCTTTGGCAAGGGTCTGAGGAAAACCCTGCATAGAGCCTGAGGTATCTACAAGAGCAATCAAAGGGCCTCTTGGCTTCTTGCGGGGGGAGCCTGTGGGATATTTTCCAAGAAGTTGATAGCTTAAAAGTTTTCCTTCCAGCAGTTCCGCATAGAACTTTTTTTTAAGAAGAGGTTTTAGAAGTTTTGCAGCTTCCATTGGAAGGAGATTCTCAATTGACCCGGAATATTTTATGGTTTGTATCCGGGTTTTGCCCTAAGGCGAAAGGTGAATTTGCCCGTTTGAAGGCTCGAATTCTTGTCTTCCTATAAAGTCCACAAGCCTTTGCAACTCGGAATTTCGCTTGAAAAATTCCGAGTAACGTTTTAGCATTTTTAAATGAATGTAAAAGGGCTCTTTTTTAAGTTCTTTTACGGAATAACTCCAGTTCCGGTTCGGAAAGAGAAGCGCAAGAGTTTCGAAGAGTTCGAGATTTGCTTCTAATTCTAAAACAAAGCTTTCGAGTTGCTGATATAGTTTTTGTAAAAGCATTTCAAGGAAACGCTGACTTCCTTTAAGCTGTAGGAAAGCCGATACATTTTCTGAAAGGTTTGACGAAGTGGAAAAACCCTCCGAACTTTCCGAAAAACGCCGGGGCAAAAAAGTATCTTGCAAGATTTTTTCAAATTCCCGGGGCAGTTTTTCCATTTCCGGATCAAGTTCCTTAATCTTTGCTTCCGTAATTTTTGAATATTTTTCAAGAAGATCGTATAAAAGGGGTAAAAGAAGTTTTAGGCAAGCAAGTCCGGCTCCAGAATTTTTGTTTGCGAGCTTTTGGATTTTTAACCAAATTTTGGAATTGCGGAGAAGAAGATAAAGCGGATAAAAAGCCCCAAAACGCTCCTTAAATTTGTCCGGGGCTTTTATTTCATAAGCTTGTCCAAAAAGGATCTCAAAAACAAGAATTTCCGCTATTTCCTCTCGTAAAGACTTGGGAATTAGCCTTGGAAAAGCAACTAAACTTCGAAGTTCATTTTCCAAAATAAGAATAGTCTGCTTTCGAGCTTCGGCCTCAGAATAAGGTTTAAAAGGAGTCTTAGGCCTCATCTTAAGCCAAACCTTGAGCTTAAGCCTTTTACAAAGCTTTCTGCACTCTTTTCAGAATCTAGAGCTTTCTTTTTTGAAGCCTCAAGCTCCAGCCCCGGCGTTTTTTGCAGAGCTTTTAGAAGTGCTTCAATTTCTGAAAAAGCCTCCGTTTGGCTGTCATATAACAAAAGAGTCTCGGTTTTATCAAGAGAAGTTACCCAGATATTTGCAGCCATAAGCTCTTTGAGCTTTTCTCTTTCTTCTCCGAGCTTTTTTTTTACGTTTTTTACCCTAGTTTCAAGTTCCTCGAATTCTTTTTTGAAAGCCTGTCTGCGAAGAGGAGAAAGGGGTTCGGGTTTTCCGGATGTTTCAGAAAGAGAATCAAGTTTCCGGACAAGGTTTGCATAAGGGTAGATTTTTGAGGAATTGTCCTGGAGCAAGCAGTAGCTATGTTCCGGATGCAGCTGTTGATGTGCATCTACTTTTTGCCTAAGTTCAAATTTTTCTCCGCAGCTATCACAGATAACATGTACAGGCAAGGCATTTTTCTGAGCCAAACCTATGGCTGTTTTTAGATCTTCCACATCATCTCGCAGTTTTTCAAGGTTTACTCCTCCCGAAACCATAAGCTTTAAGCTTGTTTTTCGGACAAAATCCCGCTCTTCTGGCAGATTCCAAAGCATATGCTGCAGTAAAAGTAGCATTGTTTGATCAACACTTGGACGCTCGCTGCTATAGGCTGCAACTTTCAGGACCTTAACAACTTTTTTCCAGCGGCGATCCGAAACTTCGAGGTCCTGAAGCAAAAGAGCTTTTCGAAGTTCAGGAAGAATAAGCTTAACCTCCTCCTCAACAGGTAAGGCTTCAGCTTTTTTTCGGAGCTTTTGGAGAGTAGAGATCGAAAGTTTTTTCATAGAAAGGGGGCGAGTTTGTGAGAATTTATCCGGAGTTTTGAAGAGAAGCTTGCAAAAATTATCAGTATCCTGAATATAAGAAAGCCTGTAACGAAAAAGAAAACGATCAGAAAGAGCCTCAAGACTTTCGTTTTCTTCAGGAAGCTCATTTGAAGCTCCGAATACCGAAAGGAGAGGAAGGTCTAGAATTTCTTTTCCATTATGATATTTTCTTTCGTTTAGCACAGTCAACAGGCTGTTTAGAATTGCGCTGCTAGCCTTAAAAATCTCATCCAGAAGTGCAATATGGGCTGTCGGAAGGCAACCTTCGGTCTGGCGCCGAAACTCGTCTCTTTCAAGAGCTTTAAGAGAGAGTGGACCAAAGATTTCTTCAGGCGTTGAAAAGCTAGTTAAAAGATAGTAAAAAAAATTTCCCCCTTCGATTGACTGGCAGACACTTTTTGCAAGTTGGGTTTTAGCTGTTCCTGGAGGTCCTAAAAAAAGCAGATTTTCGCCTGAAAGAACAGCTAGAAAAGCTCCGTTAATTTCGGCTTCGCGTTCCAGGAAATATTCTGCAAATTCGGACTTGAGTTCTAAAAGAAGGGCTTTCAGGAACAGGCCTCCGGGTAGAAAACTTAAAATTCGTTTTTCGAGAAATATATATGCCTACCGTATGAATATTAATTTAGCGTTCTCTGCGCTTATGGTAAAGTTTATATCAAAAAGCCTTGTGTTTCAGGACAAATTAAGTCTCCTTCTTGATCTAATATCCGAAAAACGAACAACTGAAAATTAATCTCCTCAGGGGGATTTACAATAAAAAACGCTTTTGAAAAACTTGGGATTTTTATTGGAAGAAACCGGGCGCTCATTTTAATTCTTATTTTTATGCTGGTATTGCTTTCTTTTCAGGGCGCACAGCAGATAGAAATGGCCTCCGGAACAGAGACTCAGGTCTCCAAAGATTCACAGCTTTACAAAGATTATGCTCATCTCTTTCTAAACTCCTTTAGTAAGGATAGCCTTATCGTAATGGTAGAAGGAAATGAGGTTAAATCTGCTGCTCTTTTGAAAGCGGCAGATAGGTTTGCGCTTCAGACCGAAGGGCTTTTTGGGATAAACACATTTTTAAGTCCGGCAAGCGTCCTAAAACAAATCAATTACGAACTTTCAGGAAGAGCAAAGCTTCCAGAATCTGATCAAGAAGTTCAAAAACTTCTTGAAACTTATCCTAGCTCTTTTGAAACTCTCCTGCCTGATGAATCCCATATGTTAATTTCCATAGGAATAAAAGGCAGTGCCACAGATAAACAAAAAGAGGATCTCTTAAAAGCCGTGCAAATTTCCGCAAAGGAAGCGGCTTTTCCTCCAGGCTATGTTTTTACAATAACAGGGGGGCCTGCTCTAATGCTTGATATAAATAAGCAGATGGGACAAAGCATGGGGCTCCTTTTAGGAATTGCGGCTTTTCTGATGATAGGCGTGCTATTTCTGGTATTTAGAAATGTTCGCTGGGGACTTTTGCCTCTTCCAGTTGTCCTTTTAGGAATTATCTTTACTTTTGGTTTCATGGGTTATACAGGCGTTCCCATGACAATGGTTTCTATGGCGGCTTTTCCGGTTCTGATTGGAATTGGAATTGACTATGCCATCCAGTTTCATAACAGAATGGAAGAAGAAATCAAATTCGGCAAAAGCCCGGAAAAAGCTCTTGTGCATACGGTCAAGCATACAGGTCCTGCCGTTTTAATCGCCCTTACTATGACTGCGTTAGGGTTTGTCTCCCTTTTTACCTCAACCGTTCCCATGATCCGGGATTTTGGAAAACTTCTGCTAATCGGAATCGTTATGTGCTACCTCTCTTCGCTTTTTTTTGGGCTTGTAACTCTTTACAGTTTTGATTGGCTTACACGGAAAAATCCCTTTGGTCTTTTTAAGAAAAAGAAAAAATCCGAAGAGTCAGATCAAAAAGAACAAAATATTAACAAAAACAAAAAAAGAGGAAAAGCTTTGAAGCCTGAGCCTTTAAGCTTGGGAGCTTTTAAGCCTGCATTTCAAAACCCTGGCGCCCTTGAAAAAATCCTGCAAAACCTTACAGGTTTTACGCTAAAACATACCTGGGCTCTTCTCATAATTGCAAGCCTTACAGCAGCTTCTGGAGTATATATGGATCAGTCAATTCCCATAAAAACGGATACCAATTCCTTTATTCCCCAGGATATGCCTTCCCTTGTGGATTTTCATCATATGCAAAGCGTAATGTCGGGACAGGGAAATCATTTAAATCTTATATTAAAAGTAAAGGATACAAGTGATCCGACTGTCCTGCAGTGGATGGACGAGTTTGAAAAGCACGAGGTTGCAAGCCGGGGGCATATCTACTCGGCAACGAGCATTGTAAAGCTTGTAAAAGAAAGAAATGGGGGAGTGCTTCCAGAAAGTTCCCAGGCAATAAAAGCCATCTATGCAAAAATTCCTGCAAACCAAAAAGAAGAGTATATGAAAGGAAATCAGCTACTCCACATTGATTTGGATATAGGCTCGGCAATGAATGAGCTTCAGATAACCGGTATTTCTGAGCTAAAAGAAATTGTGGCCGAAGATATTCGCTGGATGCAGCCTCCTCCCGGGGTAACTGTTACAATAACGGGGGAATCAGCAGTGCTTATTGAGATGATTGCAGGGCTTACAAGTGGAAGAGTCAAGATGACTATGCTGGGAGTTTTCCTTGTGCTGCTTGGACTTTTTGTGGTTTACAGAAACCCGGTAAAAGCCTTTTCTCCAATTATTCCCATGTTAATCGTTATCGGCTGGTCAGGCCTCGTCATGAAAGGAATGAATCTTGATTACAATCCTATGACTGCAGTTATGGGAGCTCTTATTTTGGGGGTAGGCTCGGAATATTCCATCCTTATGATGGAGCGCTATTATGAAGAAAAAGAGAAAGGCCTGAGCCCACAAGCCGCAATTACCCAAGCTGTCACAACTACAGGTACAGCTCTGGTTGCTTCGGGAGCGACAACAGTTTTTGGCTTTTCAGCGCTCATTGCTTCTCCTTTTCCTATAATTAGCGATTTTGGACTGGTGACTGTAATAGATGTCCTGCTGGCGATGCTAGTTACTTTCGTTATCTTTCCTCCTCTGGTTGTTTTTATGGATAGCAAATTGGGAAATTTTAAAAAATATAATATGTATTTTGGAGAATCTCAAAAATGACTCTCAGCACCAATCGCAATGTCTGGGCCTTTTTAGCCCTGATTACTTTGTTTTTTATAGGGCTTTTTGCTACTTTGTTTTATTTTCGGGACCTTTTTATAATCCTGATTTTTGGAGCCGTCCTAATCGTTATTAGTGAAAAGCTGCTTTCTTTTTTTGATAGAGTAAAGCTTTTTTGCCCGGGGCTAAACAAAAAATCGATAGGGTTTCTTTTATTTTTGTTTGGGACTCTTGGGCTTCTGTTTTTAGTCAGTAAACAGCTGAACACTTTAGGTATTTTGCTGACAGATATCTACGAAATGCAGCAAAACTATGCCAATGGTTCTTTGGCTTTTTCTACAGGAGAAGGAAAAGGCTTTTTACTTTCAGAATTATCAGATTCCAAGCTCTTTGAACCCGAAAGCCTGCAAAAGCTGGGAAATTCTATTTTTTCGGAAGTTGCCTCGCTTTTCTCTAAAATCTCTTACTTTCTTTTTACAGGGATTCTTATTATTCCTCTGATGTTTAGCATGTATTTCCGGCACAGCAAAAAGATCGAAGAATATATTCACGAATATATACCCTTAAAGTATGCAAAAGGAACTACAAGAGCTCTTAAAGGTATAGGAAGAAAACTTGAGGATTTTCTTTTTGCAAAACTGACCGAAAGTGCAATAGTGGGCCTGATCTGTTGTACTGGATTTTATTTTTCAGGACTTAAGGGCTGGTTTTTCCTGGGTTTGCTGGCAGGTTTTCTGAATATAATTCCTTATATAGGTCCGATAATGGGAATGATTCCTCCTCTAATCCTTGGATATATGGAGAGTCCTACAACAGCTTTTTTTGTAGGTTTAACCGGCCTTGGAGCCCAACTCGTAGACAACCTCTATTTGATTCCTTTCATGATTTCCGAGAAAGTAAACCTCAATCCGCTCTTAAGTGTACTTTTGACCCTTTCAGCTTCAAAACTGTTTGGACCTCTTGGAATGGTGCTTGCGATTCCTATCTATATTACGTATAAAATAATTGTCACTGAGTTTTACAGGGAACTGGTGCGTATATATCCTGAGAAAGAATAAGAGAAGAAGCTTTTTATGGGAGTTTTTTACTCCCTGTTTCTTTTATTGTTTTGAGCTTTATGTCAGGTCTGCTTTAGAACTCTGTTTCTCGAGATACCTTTTAAAAAATATTATATCCAAACCGCATCTTTTAAAAAGTATTCTAGCCATCAAGTAACTCAATAAATATAATCAGTAAAGTCTTGGTCATCTTGAGTACCATCTATAAATATTTATGATTGGATCTTTATAACTTGAGATGTTTTCTTAGATTCTAATCGTATGATCACAAAAAAACAAGTAAGTTGGCTCGAGATTTAACTTTGGATATAAAAGTTAAATCAGAAGAGCTTTAAATATGGAGGGATTTATGAATTCTCAAAAAAAACTGGTTCTTTTTGGAATAGGAGCTGTCCTTTTGATGCTGACAGCAAACACCGCTTTTGCAAAAGAGTTATTTGTTGCTAAAAATGAGGCAGGGGAAAATTATACTTCGATTCAGGCAGCGGTAAAGAACGCTTCTTCAGGAGATACAATTCTAGTTTACCCTGGCACCTATTTGGAAAACATAGAAATAAACAAACCTGATATAAAGCTCAAAGCAATTTCAGAAAATCCAAAAGCTACTATTGTCAGCTCAAATTTCAAAGATAATGTGTTCAATATAAGTGCAAACGACATTTCAATTCAAGGCTTTACTATCAAAAATGCCTCCTTTGTAGATGAGGATGTCTTTATGAGAGGAGGTATTGTCCTTAACAATGTATCAGGAGTAAAAATTGTAAACAATAATTTGCAAAATAATTATATTGGAATTGAGCTTTTAAATTCCAGCAATAATGTGCTCCTTAATAATGAAATTCAGAATAATAATGAAATTGGAATTGGACTTTTAAATTCCAACAACAATGAGCTTTTTAATAATGAAGTTTCAAAAAATGATTATGGAATTGGGCTTTCAAATTCCATTAATAACGAGCTTTTTAATAATGAAGTTTCAGAAACTAGTTATGGAGTCTATCTTTTAAACTCTAATGAAAATATAATAAATGCTAATACAATTCATAATAATTGGAGAGGAATTTCTCTATATTATTCCGAAAATTGCAAAATAATAGGAAACACTGATTATAATAATTCGTACGGTACTTTATTGTATAATTCTAATGAAAATATAATAGATTCTAATGAAATTCGCAATACTTATTGTTATGGATTTTGTCTTGAAAATTCCGAAAATTGTGAAATAAAAGGTAATACAGCTAAAAATATATTATTCAGTATTTATATATATAATTCTAATGAAAATATAATAGATTCTAATGAAATCTATAATGACAGTATGAATGGAATTACTCTATATCATTCAGAAAATTGTGAAATAAAAGGAAATACAGCTAAAAATAATAGTAATGGAATCTATCTAGATTCTTCCAAAAATTGTAGACTTTCAGAGAATATAGTCTCGGATAATAATTATATTCCTGTATATCGAGCTCTTTCTAAAGAAAGAAATCTTTTAAGAAGCGAAGAACTTGATCTTAATAAACAGGAACAGGGATTTGGAATTGCTTTAATTAATTCACCCGGAAGCATCTTGACTGAAAACAAAGCTCTAAACAACAGGATTGGAATCTGGCTGGATGAATCTGGGTCCACTTCCTTGACCAAAAATACAGCTTTATATAATAATTATGGAATTTCTCTAGATTATTCAGACAATTGTTCTTTGACTGAAAACAGAGCCTCTTATAATAATGAAAAATTCAGTCAAAATAGGGATCAGCTTGTAGTCGAGTTTATTGGGCTTTTTATTATAAGCTCGGAAAATTGCAACTTGGAAGGCAATATAGCCCAAAACAACAATATCGGAATATGTGTAGCAGATGGAACCTCTCTTATAAAGGGAAATTGGGCCCAAAATAATGAATTAGGAATCTGCCTAATCCATTCCAAAGACAGTGTTTTGACCGGAAATTCTGTTCAGAATAGTACTAACCTTACAGGTTTTGTTTCCAAAGAATTAGAGATTCCTGAAGCTGGAATTGGGCTTTTTGAATGCGAAAATGCTACCTTTAAAAATAATAAAATAATAGAGGGAAACTGCGGAATCTATTTACTCGAGAATCGCAATTGCACCCTTTCAAGCAACATAATCTCGGAAAATAAGCATTCTGGAATTTATTTTAAGGATTCCAATGATAATATCTCTATTTTCAACAACTACTTTGAGAACCTAAATAACACCAATTTTTTTACAGAAAGTCAAACCCTTACGTGGAACCTTACAAAAACCAATGGAAAAAATATATTGGGCGGACCCTATTTTGGTGGAAACTACTGGGGAACTCCTAACGGCACCGGCTGGAGTCAGCTTTGCCCGGATGAAAATAAAGACGGAATTTGTGACACTCCATACAATCTTACAGCTAATTTTACGGATTTTCTGCCTTTAAAAGAAATACCTGCTCCTGAAAAGGAAAATTTTAGAGAAAGCGGGCATACTCCTAGGTATATTCCTCCTCCTTCCGAGTCTTCAGGAGTTCAGGCTGTAGAAACCGGACAGCAAAGAGCCAAAGTCGGGCAGGAAACTCAGCTTACTTTTAAGGGAGAGACTTCAGGCGTGCTAGGGCTTAGCTTTACCTCTGAAAAATACACAGGAATTGTGTTGGCACAGGTAGAAGTCCTTGAGCCTGAGAGGGCTCTGAGAGAAATTGAAGCCGAAATAAAGGATACTGCAAAGAAGGCTGAAGTTTCTGAGCTTTCAACTCCTAAAGGAGTTGTCCTGCGTTATATGAATATCAAGGTTGGAAATGAGCGGTTTGAAAGCTCGGAAAATCTAAAAAAGGGCTTCATAACTTTTAAGGTTGCAAAAAGCTGGATCAAAGAAAACAAA
>Ga0265294_10008082_pt1 | contig 12355 bp, 14 predicted proteins | sample MunlanPumphouse3_FD_192504 | JGI IMG/M metagenome (GOLD analysis project Ga0265294, IMG submission 192504) | Groundwater microbial communities from a municipal landfill in Southern Ontario, Canada - Pumphouse #3 | ecosystem: Environmental > Aquatic > Deep subsurface > Groundwater | place... | reverse complement strand
TAAGCATGACTTCGAAGGAAGCCGTGCTCATTGTATTCTGAAAGATAAATAAGAGACAGGATGAAAAAATGGAGAAAGAGAGTTATTCAATCAAAGGGGTAGCACATAGCAAAATCGGAATTGAGCGCTTTATGAAAGGCGTGTTTATTACTGCTGCGACGTTTGGAATTGCGGCAGTTTTTGCGATCACCATATATATGTTTATCAATGGAACACCTGCATTTGCAAAAATTGGAATCAAGGATTTGCTGTTTGGTACAATTTGGGAACCAACTAATAACACCAACCCACAGTTTGGAATTTTTTATGTCATTATTACTTCTATTATAGGGACTTTTGCGGCGGTACTTATTGGTGTGCCAATTGGCTTATTTGCAGCAATATTTTTAGCTGAAGTGGCACCAAAGCCTCTTGTAAAAATTGTACAACCTGCAGTAGAATTACTTGCTGCTATTCCGTCTGTAATTTATGGATTATTAGGATTAGTAATATTAAATCCACTTATGTATAAATGGGAACTTGCTGTCTGCTGTCATTGTATTAGCAATTATGATTCTTCCAACCGTTATCAATGTAAGTCAATCGTCCATCCAATCCGTACAAAAAGATTTAAAAGCTTCTTCCTTTGCATTAGGAGCTTCCCATATACAAACTATTTTCAAAGTATTACTTCCAGCAGCAAATTCTGGAATTATAAGTGGGGTTGTTTTGGGAATTGGACGTGCCATGGGAGAAGCCATGGCAATTACACTTGTGTCTGGGAGCTCGGTAAATATTCCTCTTCCATTTAATTCCGTTCGTTTTCTGACGACAGCAATCGTAAGCGAGATGGGATATGCTTCTGGATTACATCGTCAAGTTTTGTTTTCCATTGGCTTAGTGCTTTTTGTTTTTATTATGTTCATTAATTTCCTTCTTTCCAAAGTCTTGAAAAAGGAGGAAATCAATCATGGTTAAATGTGAAAACACACTTTATAGAAATAACAAAAGAAAAGAAGATATATTTATTTTGGTTTTCATCTATCTTGCAGCGGCGATAGCAGTGACTTTAATTGGAGGTATTATTACTTACAGTGTCGTTCATGGCTTATCTGTAATTAACTGGCAATTTTTAACGCAAGAGCCAAGTTACCGCGAAGGGACGCTAGGTATTGGTGGGAATATACTAAACACCTTATATATTATCGCAATTACCTTAATGATTGCGGTTCCATTAGGAATGGGTGCAGCAATTTATTTAAATGAATATGCAAAACGAGGTAAATTTGTTCGTCTTGTTACTTTTACAACAGAAACTTTAGCAGGTATTCCTTCCATTATCTTTGGCCTATTTGGAATGAAATTTTTTGGAGAATTTTGTGGATTGGGATTTAGCATTCTTACAGGTGCACTTACATTAACGATTATGATATTTCCTTTGATTACCAGAAATACGCAGGAAGCACTAAAAATGGTACCAAATAGTTATCGAGAAGGCGCGCTTGGAATGGGAGTAACAAAATGGCATATGATTCGAACTATTTTACTCCCATCAGCAATACCAGGAATTATAACAGGTGTTATTTTAAGTATTGGACGTATTGTTGGTGAATCCGCTGCATTGTTATTTACGGCAGGTAGTGGGGAAGGCTTACCTGAGACTGCAATACAATATCTAGATAAAATAGGTACTTCTGGTGGAACGCTTGCCATCCAATTATATTTAAGTATGGCTAAGGCTGATTATGCTTCAGCATATGGGATTGCTGTTGTATTAATTGCAATTGTTCTTATTATAAATTTTGCGGCTAGACGAATAGGAAAACATTTAAATGCTTCATAGGTATGCTACTTTAGGAAACGACGAAAACAGGAGATTTGAAATGGAAAATCAAAAAATAATTACAGAAAAATTAAATTTGCATTATGGAACGAATCATGCTTTAAAAAATATAAATATGAAAATTGAAACAAATGCAATTACTGCATTAATTGGTCCATCGGGATGTGGAAAGTCTACTTTTTTGAAAACGATAAATCGAATGAATGATTTAATTGCGTGTGTAAAAATTGACGGCAAAATATATATTGACCATGAAGATATTTATGATCCAAAGGTTGATACAACACTTCTAAGAAAAAAAGTTGGCATGGTTTTTCAACAACCCAATCCTTTTCCGATGAGTGTGTATGACAATATTGCCTATGGACCAAGGATACATGGAATTAAAAGTAAAAACACATTAGACCAAATTGTGGAAGAAAGCTTGAAAGGGGCAGCAATATATGAAGAATTGAAAGATTACTTAAAGAAATCTGCACTTTCTCTGTCCGGTGGGCAACAACAAAGATTATGTATTGCGAGAGCACTTGCTGTAGAACCAGAAATCCTGTTAATGGATGAACCAACGTCTGCATTAGATCCAATTTCGACGTTGAAAATTGAGGAGTTAATGGAGGATTTAAAGAAAAAATATACGGTTGTAGTGGTTACACATAATATGCAGCAAGCAGCTAGAGTTTCAGACGATACCGCTTTTTTCTTACTGGGAGAAGTTGTAGAATTTGACACAACAGATAATATTTTTTCAAGACCGAAAGATAAAAGAACGGAAGATTACATTACTGGTAGATTTGGATGATTAAATGATAGAACAATTATGCATCGATAGGAGGTTATTATGACAAGAGAATCATATGAAATTCAATTAGAAAGATTAGAAATGGAAATACAAAACATGGGTGTTAGTGTTCAAAATGCAATTATGGAGACATGGAGAGCAATTGAAGAAAAAAGTAGTGAGGTTGCAAAAAAAGTAATTAATGAAGACCGCATGATTAATGACATGCAAAGAAATATTGAGGCAAGATGCTTGACGATGATTACGAAGCAGCAACCCGTTGCAGGAGATTTACGATTGATTTCTGCAGCACTTAAGGTAGTAACCGACATTGAACGTATTGGAGACCAAGCGGCAGATATTGCGGAATTAGTTTGCCGATTTGAAAAGACTTCAGTAGCAGAATGTTCTGAAAATATTAAACCAATGCTATTTGCTGCAAAAGAAATGGTTGAAAAAGCAATTCAAAGTTTAGTAGAGCGTGATAAAAAAATGGCTCAACAAGTTAGCAAAGATGATGATATTGTAGATGGATACTTTAATGTTATAAAAGAAGAAGTAATCGAAAAACTAAAAGGAAAGAAAATGGATGCAGATTTATGTGTTGATACATTAATGGTTGCAAAATACTTAGAACGAATTGGTGACCATGCAGTAAATATAGCAGAATGGGAAGTTTTTCAAGAAACTGGTACGATACAAGATGTGAGGATCTTTTAAAGGTCCTCTTCTTTGTGCAAATCTCACAAATTATGGACAGAAAAAACATACTTATTGCTGAAAACAAATTATTATCACAAAAAGTGTTGTACTTAGTAAATAAAAGTAGTATTCTAATTATGTTATCGGTAACGTTACCGATAACGATACCAAAAGAAGATTTAAAAATCATTACTTGCGGTTGCCAGGCAGCAAGGTTATGATAAAAAAGGGTAGGCTGGCGGAAATGAGGAGAATAAAATGAAAAAGAGAGTAGTTAGTTTAATGTTAGTAGTAGCATTAGCAGTAACAAGCTTAGTTGGTTGTGGAAATAATGTAGCAAACAACAACGCAAACACAGATAACAATATGGTAGTTGCTGAAGCGGAAGAGGTAGAAGAAGGAACTGTATATTATTTAAATTTCAAACCAGAAGTAGAAGAAATTTGGCAAGAAATAGCAGCAGCATATACAGAAGAAACAGGGGTAGAAGTTGTGGTTACAACAGCTGCCGGTGGAACTTATGAATCTACATTAAAAGCAGAAATGGCAAAAAATGATGCGCCAACATTATTCCAAATTAATGGACCAGTTGGATATCAATCATGGAAAGATTATTGCATGGACTTATCTGGAACCGATTTATATTCATGGTTACTAGATCCATCATTAGCAGTAATGGATGGAGCAGGAGTTTATGGTATCCCTTATGTAGTAGAAGGATACGGAATTATTTATAATGAAGGAATTATGAATGCATACTTTGCATTAGAAAACAAAGCAACAGAGGTTGCTTCTATGGATGAAATCAATAATTTTGCTACTTTAAAAGCAGTTGTTGAAGATATGCAAGCAAACAAAGAAGCATTAGGAATTGATGGTGTATTTGCATCTACCTCTTTCGCAAGTGGAGAAGACTGGAGATGGCAAACACATTTAGCAAACCTTCCTATATATTATGAATTTGCTGATAAAGGAATTAGTGATGCAGCAGAAATTGACTTTACCTATTCTGATAATTTTAAAAATATATTTGATTTATATCTACAAAACTCAACCATTCCTGCTACACTTGTAGGAAGCAAGACTGTAAATGACTCTATGGCAGAATTTGCATTAGGACAATGTGCTATGGTTCAAAATGGTAACTGGGGCTGGGGACAAATCAGTGGAGTTGATGGTAACATAGTTACAGAAGATGAAGTTAAATTTTTACCAATTTATACGGGTGTAGATGGAGAAGAAGAACAAGGTTTATGTACTGGAACAGAGAATTTCTTCTGTGTTAATGAAAAAGCATCCGATGCAGACAAAGCAGCTACGATTGCATTTGTTGAATGGTTGTTTAGTTCAGATACAGGAAAAGATTATGTTACAAATTCATTAGGATTTATTGCACCATTTAATACATTTGCAGCAGACGAAACGCCAACTGATCCATTAGCAAAAGAAATTATTGCATATATGGCAGATGATACCAAAACATCGGTAGCATGGAACTTTACCGCTTTTCCAAGTCAAGAATTCAAAAATGCATTTGGTGGAGACTTACTTCAATATGCACAAGAAAAAATTTCATGGGATGAAGTTAAAACAAATGTTGTAACTTCATGGGCAAGTGAAAAAGCACTTTCAGTAGAATAAGAATTAAAAAACAGAGGGCTAGGCTTATTGAGCCTGGCCCTTTTTAAAAGGAGAACAGAATGCAAAAATCTATGAAGAAATATTTTCCAATATTCGTTTTACCTACATTAATCGCCTTTGCAATTGCATTTCTTATTCCGTTTGTGATGGGGTTTTATTTGTCGTTTACGAAATTTACGACAGTAACGGATTCAAAATGGGTTGGATTTGAAAATTATATTAAGGCATTTACAGTTAATACGGAATTTTTGGATGCATTTCTTTTTACTGCTAAATTTGCGGTAGTAAGTGTTGTTACGATAAATGTATTTGCTTTTGGACTTGCGTTCTTATTAACAAAAGGATTAAAGGGAACAAATTTATTCCGCACCGTATTCTTTATGCCGAATTTAATTGGTGGAATTGTATTGGGTTATATTTGGCAATTAATTATTAACGGTGTGCTTTTTAAATTTGGTTATGATATTACATTTGATGCTAAATTTGGTTTTTGGGGTTTGGTAATTTTAATGAATTGGCAATTAATTGGATATATGATGATTTTATATATTGCAGGAATCCAGAATATTCCAGGAGAATTAATCGAAGCTGCAAAAATTGATGGGGCAAATGGAAGGCAGATTTTAAGAAAAATAACCATTCCAATGGTTATGCCGTCTATTACAATTTGTACTTTTTTAACACTTACAAATTCCTTTAAATTATTTGATCAAAATCTCGCATTAACTGGAGGTATGCCAGCCAAACAAACTTCGATGCTCGCACTTGATATTTACTGGACCTTCTATAACCGAGTGGGATTTGAAGGAGTGGGACAGGCAAAAGCAGTTATGTTTTTTGTACTCGTCGCAGTTCTAGCCCTTATTCAGTTAAGAATTACAAGAAGTAAGGAGGTTGAACAATAATGAGTCGATTGAATAAAAAGATAAAAATAAATGCAAATGTAAATAATTGTGAACTATCCAAGCCGGCTCGTGTTACCGGGACTACATTTCTGACAATTTTAACCATTTTATTTTTATTTCCGATTGCGATTGTATTATTAAATTCGGTAAAAGGAAAATTTTATATTGCTTCCACTCCATTTGCTTTACCAACAGGAGAAATTTTTGTAGGGATCACAAATTATGTAGAAGGATTTCGAAAAACTGGACTTCTACAAGCAACTGGATGGTCGTTCTTTATTACTATTTTTTCTGTTCTATGTATTGTTTTATTAACTTCAATGACAGCCTGGTATATTACGCGAGTAAAATCAAAACTTACGACAAACTTATACTATATGTTTGTGTTTTCCATGATTGTACCATTTCAAATGGTCATGTTTACCATGTCGAAAATAACGAATATGTTGCATTTGGATAATCCAATTGGAATCATCTTAATATATGTAGGTTTTGGATCTGGATTATCTGTCTTTACTTTTGCTGGATTTATTAAATCCATCCCAATTGCAATGGAAGAGGCGGCAATGATGGATGGATGTAGTCCAATTCAAACATTTTTTTATGTTGTATTTCCGATTCTTCGACCGACAGCAATTACAGTTGCAATTTTAAATACGATGTGGGTTTGGAATGATTACTTGCTTCCAAGTTTGGTTCTTTCCAATAAGTATTCAACGATCCCAATGGCTGTGCAATCTTTAAAGGGAAGTTATGGTTCCATCGATATGGGAGCAATGATGGCAATGCTAGTAGTTGCAATTGTTCCAATTGTAATTTTCTACTTAACATGTCAAAAGTATATTATTAAAGGAATTGCATCAGGAGCTGTAAAAGGATAATGAAAGAAGGAAACATATGAGAGCAAGTGGAATATTATTGCCAATCTCGTCTTTACCATCTTCTTATGGAATTGGAGCTTTTAATAAGGCCGCATACAAATTTGTGGACCAACTAGAAAAAGCAGGACAAAAATATTGGCAAATTTTACCGTTAGGAACGACGGGGTATGGGGATTCTCCTTATCAATCTTTTTCTGCATATGCTGGAAATCCATACTTTATAGATATTGATGATTTGAAAGAGCAAAAGCTTTTGACTCAACAAGAGTGTAAAAAGATAGATTTTTCTGAAAATAACAAGTATATTGATTATGAAAAACTGTATCTCACTAGATTTTTATTGCTTCGAAAAGCATTTCAAAGATTTGATAGGAATCATCAAGAATATCTTGAGTTTATAAAAAATACAGAACAATGGTTGCCTGATTATGCATTATATATGGCAATAAAAAATGAATGTGGAGGACTCCCTTGGGATGTGTGGGAGGAAAAGCTTCGATTTCGTGATAAAGAGGTTATAAAAGAAAGTTATATCAAATATAAAGAAGAGATAGCGTTTCAACAATTTCAGCAATATATATTTTTTAAAGAATGGAATCAATTGAAAAGTTATGCGAATAAGAAAGGAATACAAATTATTGGAGATATTCCAATTTATGTTGCACATGATTCTGCAGATACTTGGGTTCATCCAGAACTTTTTTTACTAGACAAAAATAGAAAACCACTTTTTGTTTCAGGATGTCCTCCAGATTATTTCTCGGAAACAGGTCAGCTTTGGGGAAATCCAATTTATGATTGGAAATATCATAAAAAAACGAATTATGCATGGTGGAAAGAACGTATGCGCGAGTCTTTCAAGTTATACGATGTAGTACGAGTAGATCATTTTAGAGGGTTTGATGCGTTTTATCAAATCCCTTATGGAGAAAAAACAGCAGTATTTGGAGATTGGAAGAAGGGGCCAGGAATAAAACTATTTCAAGAAATTGAAAAGGACCTTGGGAATCTTAATATTATTGCTGAAGATTTAGGATTTGTTACTCCTTCTGTGCAGAAAATGTTAAAAGAAACAGGATATCCAGGAATGAAAGTATTGCAATTTGCCTTTGACTCTAGAGAAGAAGGGGATTATAACCCGCTGAATTATGGGAAAAATTGTGTGGTTTATACGGGCACACATGATAACGATACAATAGTTGGTTGGTATCATGCAATTTCTCCAGTAGATAGACAACTAGTTCGTTCTTATGCTAAAATAGAAAAAGAAGAAAATAAAGAAATTGCATGGAAATTAATTAAAATTGCAATGAGTACACGTGCAAAATTATGTGTCATACCAATGCAAGATTATTTAGGTTTAGCAAGTAGTGCGAGAATGAATACACCGTCTACCTTAGGGGAAAACTGGAAATGGCGGCTTGTTGAAAAACAATTCACCGATGCATTATGCGAAGAGATCAATGATATAACGCAGGAATACCAGCGATAAACTAAATTTAGCATAAAGGTTGTGTGAGATGGAATCAATTACGATAAAAGATGTTGCAAGAATATGTGGAGTTGGAGTGAGTACGGTTTCCCGTGCAATTAATAATCATCCAGATATTAATGTAGATACAAAAAAACTAATTTTAGAAACGATTAAAACGTATAACTATATCCCAAACGATAGTGCTAGAAATTTAAAGCGAGTGGATGCAAGAGCAATTGCAATTTTAGTGAAGGGTATTACCAACCCATTTTTTTCTAAGATGATTAAGATTATGGAAAAAGAGATTCAACAAAAAAAATATTCCTTAATACTACATCATGTAGAAGATGAAGTGGATGAAGTGGAGGTAGCATTACAATTAATTAAAGAAAAACGATTGCGAGGAATTATCTTTTTAGGAGGATACTTTTCCCATACGGAGAAAAAACTTCGACAACTTCGTGTCCCCTTTGTTCTCAGTACCATAAGTGCAACAGATTTGATTCCAAGAGAAATTTATTCATCTGTTTGTGTAGATGATTTTAAAGAAAGCTATAAAATGACAAAATATTTGTGTGAGTTAGGCCATACAAAAATTATGCATATTACTGCGCATGAAGGAGATAAGTCTATTGGACGGTTGCGTTTGAATGGATATATGAAAGCTTTGGAAGACATGGGAATTGAAGTTGATCAAGAATTAATTGTTCATATGGATTCTATGTATGAAGCATACTCTATGGAAAATGGATATGAAATTACAAAAAAATTTTTACAAAAAGGAAAAGAATTTACTGCAGTCTTTGCAATTTCAGATCAATTAGCAATTGGAGCTACAAGAGCAATTATTGATGCGGGATATCAGGTTCCAAAAGATGTATCCGTTGCTGGTTTTGACGGCATTGATTTAGGAAGATATTATTGTCCTAGAATTACGTCCTTAAAGCAACCAGTTGATCAGATTGCAAAAGAATCGATTCAGACATTATTTGAAGCAATTGAAAATAAAAACAAACATGAGCATAAAATATTTGAAGGTGAACTTCTTGAAGGGGAATCTACTAGAGAAGTAAAAAAAGGGTGAATTCCCTTTTTTTATTTGAGTTATTGACATATGTTAATAATGATAGTAAACTTAGGTTCGTTATATTAAGTGAATAACAAGAATTAAAAAAATAAGATAAAAGTATTTAGGAGGAAATAATATGATAGTAGCAGTTCCAGTATATGATGATGACAAAACAATATGTGTGTCTTTCGGTCGTTCCCCAGAGTTTTTGTTTATGGATACCGAAACAAAGGAAAAAACATATCTAAAAAATCCGGCAGCAGATGCACCAGGTGGGGCAGGAATTAAAGCGGCACAATTTGTGGTAGATAATAAAGCGAAAGCATTGTTAACACCTCGTTGTGGAGAAAATGCAGCAAATGTATTAGAAGGTGGAGAAGTTATATTATATAAAACAACATCCACAGACACAGATGGAGAATTGAAAAAATTTGCAAATGGTGAGTTAGAAGCATTATCTAATTTTCACGCAGGATTTCACGGAAAACAACCAAACTAAGTAATGGAGTGATAAAATGAATATAGCAGTATTAAGTGGAAAAGGTGGAACAGGAAAAACATTTGTATCGGTGAATCTTGCTGCCGCAATGGGTCAACAGATTTATGCAGATTGTGATGTGGAAGCACCGAATGGTGACCTTTTTTTTAAGCCAGAAAATGTAAAAGAAACAAAAATATTTGTAAAAGTGCCTGTCTTTGATGAAGAAAAATGCAATGGATGCAAAAAATGTGTGGATTTTTGTAATTTCAATGCGCTTGCATATGTGAAAAATAAACCATTATTTTTTCCATCTGTTTGTCATTCCTGTGGAGGATGCACGATTATTTGTCCAGAAAGTGCCATTACGGAAATCGACCGCACGGTAGGAAGTGTTTTCCAAGGAACAACTAAGAAAAATACTTTTATGTCTGGAAAATTAAATATTGGAGAAGCCTCGGGAATGCCAATTATAAAAGAAATCATGAATCGGATTACAGATTCGAACCAAGATGCGATTATTGATTGTCCACCAGGAAGTGGATGTATGGTAATGGAAACCGTACAAAATGCAGATTTTTGTATCTTAGTTGCAGAACCCACAAGTTTTGGATGCCATAATTTAAGAATGGTAGTTGATTTAGTGAGAGTTTTTAACAAACCATTTGCAGTTGTTTTAAATAAAGGAACGGATGAGATCAATCCTACCGAAGAATTTTTAAAAGATGAAAAAATTCCTTTACTAATGAAAATCCCATTTGAATCCGAGTTAGCAAATCGTACGGCAAAAGGAGAAATTGCTGTTGAAAATTTACCTTGGGTAAAGGATTTATTTGATCAAGCAATCGACCAACTCAGAAAGAAGGTGGGACGATGAAACAATTATTAATTTTAAGTGGAAAAGGTGGAACTGGAAAAACAACGGTCGCCTCATGTTTTATTGAATTGATGCAAACGAAAGCATATGCTGACTGTGATGTAGAAGCTCCTAATTTACATATTACCGCGACACCTAAGGGAAAAGGAACAAAAGAAGATTACTTTGGATTACCAAAAGCAAGAATTAATCAAGAGGCATGTATTGCATGTATGAATTGTTATAATAGTTGTCGATTTGGCGCAATCTCATTAGATGAAAAAAGTAAGAAACCATATATCAAAGAATTATTATGTGAAGGCTGTGGAGTTTGTAATCTGGTATGTCCAAGTGATGCGATTGTTATGGAAGAACATAAAAATGGTGATACCATAGTATATAAGCAAGAACCTTTTTTTTCTACAGCAAAATTGAAAATGGGCGCAGGTGCGTCAGGACGATTAGTTAGTGAAGTAAAAAAGAATTTAAAAACAATTGTTCCAAAAGAATGGATTCGTGAGGATGATAGAGTTGCAATCATTGATGGGTCTCCAGGTATTGGATGCCCAGTTATTGCTTCACTTAGTGGTGTGGATATGGTTTTGATTGTTACGGAACCAACGCTTTCAGGAAAAAGCGATATGATCCGTATTTTAGAAACAGCAGCTCACTTCAAGATAAACACAGTTGTATGTATTAATAAGTATGATATCTGTATGGAGCTGACGGAAGATTTAAAAATGTATTGTAAGGAAAGAGAAATACCAGTTGTTGGTGTGATTCCTTATGATAAAATGGCTTCTGTGGCAATTAATGAAGGAAAGAGTTTAATCCAATATGATTCTCCAAGTGGGGTAGCGATTCGAAGTATTTGCAAAAACACAATGGAACGATTATAATTGAAAACGATAGTTTGTAAATTAGGAAGGATACTAATTTATAAATATCGAAAAGGAACTTTATATAATAAAATAATTTAAATAGAAAAGTATCTAGGAGGAAATAAAATGAAAATAGCAGTAGCATGTGAAGGAAAAACCATAACACAACATTTTGGACATTGTGAGAATTTTACATTTTTTGAAACAAAGGGAAACAAAATTATTCATTCAGAAGCATTAGCAAATCCAGGACATAGACCAGGATTTTTACCTAAATTTGTAGCAGAAAATGGAGCGGAAGTTATCATTGCAGGAGGTATGGGCGGTGGAGCTGTTGATCTATTTAACGAGGCAAATATTGAAGTTGTTGTTGGAGCAAATGGCGATGCAGAAACCAATGTGTTGGCATATTTAGCAGGAGAACTTGTTTCAACAGGTTCTGTATGTCATGACCATTCCATGGAGCATTAAAGAAAAAGAAAAAAAGTGTATATAATTATGTCAAATTTTGAGAAACAATTAGGTATTATTACTTACTTGTTTCTCTTTTTTTTTATCTTTTTAATTTTTATGAGTTTTTTATTGTTTAAAATTTTTTTTCCGTATATAATAAAATAGAAATATGATTTTACTTACTCTTTACAAGTACTAAATGAAATAATAATTAATTGATATAATAAATAGATAGAGTCAATTGGATGGAGGATTTATGAATTTAGATGATTTGGAGATGCTGTTTAAGTTTATCGGTGGATTAGGACTTTTCTTATATGGTATGAATATCATGGCAGATGGTATTCAACGTTCTGCGGATGGAAAACTCAAAAAACTAATGGGATTTCTTACAAGAAATAGATTTATGGGTGTT
>Ga0265294_10008081_pt1 | contig 12355 bp, 13 predicted proteins | sample MunlanPumphouse3_FD_192504 | JGI IMG/M metagenome (GOLD analysis project Ga0265294, IMG submission 192504) | Groundwater microbial communities from a municipal landfill in Southern Ontario, Canada - Pumphouse #3 | ecosystem: Environmental > Aquatic > Deep subsurface > Groundwater | place... | reverse complement strand
CTGTATTGTTGTTCCATATAGGTTTCCTTGGCATATGCTTTGACTATATGGATGTTCATCAGTGTCTCCGAGAGGTGGCTGTTCACTTTGCCCAGTTGTGCGAGGTTTTTCATTTGGGATTGCAGAAGCGCTGCTCTGAAGTATTTGGTGATCCCCCAGATCAAAGGTAGGAAAGCAAGGCAAAGCAAGGCTAATTTCACTGAGAAAATTGCAATGGAGATGATGATGCCGATAATCTTGCTGAGGTCTATGACCAGATCCACCAGGCCATTGGCAAACAAGGTATTCACATTCTCCGCATCGTTGGAGAACCGTGAGGTCACCTCACCTGCGGTATGGGTGGTAAAGAAGTCCATAGGGAGACGGGTGAGTTTGTTTGCCATCTCTGCTCTGAGATTTTGCACTGAATTCTGCCCGAGAAGAATTAAAAGCGTGCTTTTTATGAAATCCAAGATAGCGATCAAGACCAGGCAACCGATAGAGACGATAGCCAAGGGCAACAGGCCCTGGACTATCCTGGGGGTAAGTTTTGTATCGATGATGATTCTCAGTATCTGAGGAGGGACAAGACTTGCGAGTACCACAGCGATGATAAGAAACATAAGCAGGGCGGTTTGCCTCTTATGCTTACCAAGTTCCTTAATGATTATCTCCAATGGTATGTTTTTTTGTTTCATTTGCCACTTTCCATCTGAAGCTGGAACATTTGACGGTAATCCTCATTATCAGAGAGGAGGAAGTCGTGGTCCCCCACTTCGATTTCACCATTTTTGCCCATATAAAGCACTTGGTCAGTGAAAGGGAAAATTGCAAGTCTGTGGCTGATCAGGAGAATCAGGCAATCATGATAATGACCTCTCAGGTTCTGGATTATCTGATTCTCGGTCCTCATATCCACGGAGGCAAAGGGGTCATCCAATATGATGAGAGGTGTATGGCGATACAAGGCCCTCGCCAGGCATATCCTTGCGGCCTGTCCTCCTGAGAGCCTTACTCCGCCACTACCGACAAGGGTGTTGATCCCCTGGGGCATGTTCTCCAAATCCTTGTCAAAGCAAGTATCCTGAAGGACAGGATTGATGTCTCCTCCCTGTCCCAATGTCACGTTTTCATAGATACTTTGGGAAAACAATTCGTTCTGATGTCCTTGATAGGAGATGGCGACGCCTTTCTCAAAACTGGTCAAAGAGGACAATTCCCGTTCTCCCAGGCGAATGGAACCCTGATAGGGATATAATCCTTCCAACGCAAAGCCCAGAGTGGATTTTCCCGAGGCTATGGCACCGGTGATTCCAATGATTTGTCCTGGATATCCCTTGAAGGAAGCTCCCGAGATGATTTTCTTCTCTGAATTCGGATAGGAGAAGTCAAGGTTGCTCACTTGCAAGGCAACCGGGGTATGCAAGGGAGAATGGATTTGCCGGTCTTCCGATCTATACTCGGTCAGATAGGGTTTCACCCGTGCAAAAGAGACTGTGGCTTTCTGATAGGAGTTGAAGAGTTTCGAGGCTTTGCCGGCTTTGATGGATAAGGCGATGAAAATGGAAATGAAGGCGCTGTAACTTCCGATGGTCCAGGTCCCTTCGATGACCTGTCTCCCTCCTAAATAAAAGACAAACACGATACCTAAGGATGCCACAGCCTTGTAAAGTGGTTCCAAGGAAGTCTCCAATATGGTTGCCTTCACGCTCTTGTGCTTGAGATCCTCCAATTCTCCATTGTAAGTCCTGAGGACCTCGTCCTCCATCGAATTTGTCCTAAGCAGTACTGCCTGGGTGGCCATATCGTATGTCTTGCCTGTCACGCAGGCCAGACTTTGTCTCGCCTGTCTGCTATAGTTTGTGACAATACCCTTGAGTTTTTGGGCAATGAACATGGAAAGCGGGATGAAAATGCAGGAAAGTAGCGTGATTTTCCAATCCTGCAGGAACATTGTCAGCAGATAGGAGACCATAAGGACACCTGTGTCGAATATCTCGGTGGTGCACTTGCGCATCCCCTCCACTGCGATATCGACATCCCCGACTGCCCTTGTGAGCAATTCTCCGGTGGATTCGTCTTTCAATTCCATGATGCTGCGGTTGATGATATTATTGTAGACCATCAGGCGCATCGCCGCGCTACTCTTGTTTGCAAAACGACGGACCAGGAAACGCTTGCCATATCTGGCGCTCTGAATGATTCCTATGGCCAGAAGATAGACAATCGCCCAGTGGATTACCACGGGAAGCTCCTGATGGAAAGCCAGGGTGTCGATAAGTTTGCCTTGCAGGATAGGGACCAAGGAAAGTCCACCATCAAAGACAAGACCGCAGAGAGTAAGGAAAAACATGAGTTTCTTCTCTCGAAGAAAGTAACTGCGGATGAATGCGGGTTTTTCTACCGGAGTGATGATTATCCTAGGCATCTTGGTGTACATGGGTGAATCCCATCTTCCTTTCTTGTTTTGAGGTTTGGTACAGCTTCTCGAGTACCCCGAGAAAGCTTTCCATCTCCTTCTCACTGATGGCACAATGCTCAATCAGATACTGATAATACGTATTCTCTTTTTCCACAGAGATCCTTTTTACCTGTTGCGCCTCTTTGGTGGGGAAAAGCAGTTGCGCCCTCCTGTCCTTGGGGTTGGTCTGTTTGCTTATATAGCCTTTTTGTATGAGTGCCTCTGTCTTTCGGGAGATTGCACTCTTGTCCAGATTGAGAAAAATTGCAACCTCATTCTGGCTGCATCCTTGGTGGTGACGCACATAGTGGATGAATTCGTAGTCGTTTCCACAAAGTCCTGTATTCCTCAATTCCATGGTAACGAATTTTTGTGTTTCCCTTGCTATTTTTGTGATTTCCCGAATTGATGTGTAATCCATATTGTTTCCAATTAGTTGATATTGCAACTAATTGGAACATACTCCATTTGAATCCATTGGGTCAAGTGCTTTTTTACTTGCAAGGAAACGCGCGGGAAGGTACTGTACAGAAGGGAGATATTATGAACAAAGAAAAGATTTCCACGACAAAGGCTCCAGTGGCCATCGGTCCTTATAGTCAGGCGGTAAAAGCCAATGGTTGTGTGTTTACCAGTGGGCAGATAGCCCTGGATCCAAAGACCAATCGGCTAGTCGAAGGTGGCATCAGTGAGCAGACTCATCAGGTGATCAGGAACCTTTCAGAGGTGCTGCAAGCGGCAGGCTCAAGCCTGGATCAGGTGGTGAAGGCCACGGTGTTCATCAAGGATATGGATGATTTCGCGACTATCAACGGAATTTACAGTACCTATTTCACAAGTGCGGTCCTTCCTGCTCGTTCTGTTGTTCAAGTGGTCAGGTTGCCCAAGGATGTCCTCATTGAGATGGAGGTTGTTGCCGTACTATGAAAAGGACACCAATTTATGCCGTATATGGCAAGGATCCGGGAGCGAAGCTTATCGATTTCGGAGGTTGGGAACTTCCGGTGAACTTCGGTAATGGTATTATTTTCGAGCATACTTTGGTGAGGACCAAAGCAGGATTGTTTGATGTGTCCCACATGGGGGAGTGTCTGGTCAAGGGGAAGGAAAGCACCAAGTTCCTTTCCTGGATTTGTACAAATCATATTGCAAACATGAAAGATACTACGGTCATGTACACACTCATGTGTTACGAGAATGGTACTGTGGTGGATGATCTTCTGGTCTACAAGAGGAATGAGGAGGAGTATCTTGTGGTGCTTAATGCTGCGAACACCGACAAGGATATCGCCTGGATGCAAGCCCATGAGGGCAAGTATGACTGCAAGGTGACCGATTGCTCAAAAGAGTATGTGCAACTTGCCCTGCAGGGACCTCTTTCAGTGCGGATCCTTTCCACTTTGGTTCCCTCTTGCTCAGGGATAGCCTCTTTCACTTTTAGGGAGAACGTTTCTGTTGGAGGAGTTGGGTGTCTCGTGAGCCGTACTGGATATACCGGTGAGGATGGATTTGAGTTGTACTGTCCAAGTGATTGCGGGGTGAGGCTTTGGAACATCCTTATCAAGGCTGGAGAGCCTTTTGGTCTGGCTCCTTGCGGTCTTGGAGCGAGGGATACCTTGCGGCTGGAGGCGAAGCTGCCTCTCTACGGACATGAGATTTCCGATAGCATAACCCCTCTTGAGGCTAACCTTGGAGTATTTGTCGATTTGACAAAGGACGATTTTTGTGGGAAGGCCGCCTTGTCCGAACAGAAAGAGAAAGGGGTTCCTCGTTCATTGCGTGGTGTGGAGATGGTCGAGGGAGGCGTGCCTCGTAGTGGTTATAAGGTATTCCTTGCAGACGAAGAGATCGGCTTTGTGACCAGTGGCACCAAAAGCCCGACACTTGATAAATTCATCGGCTACGTGATGATTAAGCGTGAGACAAACCTAAAGTTCGGTGACAAGGTGTTCATCGAAATCCATAACAAGAGAAAGGAAGCCGTATTGGTGAGGACTCCTTTTTATCGGGGCCTGTCTAGGTGAAATCCGCATATGTTCCCTCAAGGGAGCGAAGCAGGTCGGCAGGGGCCAATTTGAGTTGGAGCCCCCTTTGGCCTGCGCTTATATAGATTTGTTCTTCCAGCTGGGCGCTTTCCTCAATATAGGTGGGATAATGTCTGATCATTCCCAACGGCGAACATCCGCCACGGATATATCCCGTTGTTTTCAAGAGGTCCTCCATCTTGAGCAGATCGATGTTCTTGCTACCGGTTATCTCTTTGGCTTTTTTCATGTTTATTGAAAATTCGGCAGGGAGGCAAAAAACAAATATCCTGTCATCACTATCCTTGAGGACTATTGTCTTGAATACCTGCTGGGGGTCGAGCCCTGCGGAGGAACTTGCATGTATCGCATCCAGATGTTCTTCGTCCCATTGATAGTTCTGAATGGAGTAGGGGATTCTCATGGTATCCAGAATTCTCATTGCGTTTGTTTTCTTCATAGTCATCTTTCTTTAATAACTATAGAAATGTACAGAAGTTGCGTCAATTGTTTTTTTTCAATATTTGAGAGGGTTTTCTTTGGAATATGGTTATGGGATAAAAGATATCTTTTTGGTTTTCTTGATTACCTAACAGTGACAAAGATTGGCATCTTTTCGGGTTAAACTATAGCCAAATCTCTAGTATATATGATAAAGTAAAGACCATGAAAGAAGCTGGTGCAGAAAAATTTTGGGAACGTTTCGACAAACAACGCAAAAGCGTTGGCATCTCAATCAAGGTCCTCACAGAGAAACTTGATTTGAGCTACCCCTTGCTCATCACACAGCGCTCGCGAACTATCTACCCATCCGTGTTAACTGCTTGTAAAATCGCGAAGATTCTAGGCACCACGGTTGAGTATCTTACCACTGGCGAACAAATATCTGTGGATATGGGGCAAAGGGTCGGTGTAGCTCAGGAGGAGCAAAAATTAATTCCTCTTGATGTCGTTTTGGCAATGTCTCATTCAACTGATGAAGACATGAAACTGGTTCGCAGGATCTATCGGTTATCTCAAAACGAATAGATGCTGCCTCTCGGTGAAATACGGCAACATTGTCTCATAGATGGCTTTCATCCCTACTATTGTTGGATGCAGCCCGTCTTGTAATATTCCCCCTGTGATTGGAATCTTGGCAAGGTCGATGAGAAAGATGTTGCCGTTATTTTTTTGTTGCTTGCAGACCAGTGTCCTTACAGTTTCCTGTAGTTCTTGGCAAGTCCATCCGAAAAGATTTTTCTGTTGGTATTCCCAGTCGGTCCTTGTGAGAGGGGTGCAGAAGTAAAGTTTGCTTTCAGTATATCTTTTTGCAAGCGATTTAATGAGCAATTCATAAGACTGTGTGAATTCCTGAAGATGGGCAGGGATTTCATTTGTCTGAGCGAAGTCATTGGTGCCTCCAAATATAATAATCCTGTCAGCTTGGAGGTGCTCCATTCTTTTTTCTGAGATAAAAGCGGTGCGTTTAGGTCTTATGCCTGTCGGGGAGACCCTGCTGCCACTATAGGACTCGTTCATTGTCAAGACAAGTCCGGTCTTCTCACTGAGAAGATGCCACCAGGTCTGCTCAACCTGCTTCACATCGTATCCTATTCGCGGATAGAATGCTTCATTCTCATCAGGAATCCAGTCTTTGAAGGTGGAGATTGAATCTCCCAATATAGCCAATGTCATAGTGTGATTGTAAAAGAAGAAAGGGAGTATGAATAGGCCTAAAAAGACAATTGACAGTTTTCTTGTTCTCTGGCACAACTATGAGGAGAGAGGGGGCTTATCATTTCTAAAGAAAGTGCGGGGCAGGATGTGTATCTGTTGTTGCGACTGAAGATCCTGCGCTTGGAGCTCAAGCCGGGGCAACGGATAAGGATGGATGAATTCTGCCGACGGTTGCAGGTGAGCAGGACGCCTGTACGAGAGGCTCTCTTGCTTCTGGCTCATGAAAATTTAATTGATCTCGTACCACAAAAATATACCACCGTCTCATTGCTCTGTCCTTCGCGATTTCCTGATGAGATATTCCTTCTTGAATCCTTGGTGTGCGATGCTGTTTGGTCAATCAAGGCAAAACAAAATGATATTGATGTTCTGAAGCAGGATCTGAGGGCTCAGCAAACTGATTTGGGAAACAAGGATTATTTTCAGTTCGTGATGGATTACAAGACCTTTTTCTCTTATATTTTCCATGTCATAGGTAAGGAATACATATGGGAGGATGGCCAAAGGCATTGTGGGCATATCCTTCGTCTGATGTATGCGAACTTGCAAAGAAAGCCGATGGCGCAAGAGGCTTATCAGAATAACCTGCAGATATTACAACAAATAGAGCTGGAGAATAAAATTAAGGCTCTTGCTGTGGCGAGGAAATTTCTTCATGGTGATCTGGTGGATTCTTCATGGTTGCAGAATGTAAATTCTGATTTTTTCTGCTGATTTTTGTTTTTACTATATCTAGTTTTTTACCAAAAAAATATTTTGTCCCAAAACTACCCATATTGTTGCATATGGTAGTTGGATTTTTTAAACTATTGTAGCTATAATTTATATAATAAGTAAGGAGTCAATATAAATTATGGGGACCTTAAAACATAATGCCACTCGTATGGCCTTGTCCACTGGCATCGATTTGGCTATCAATCATGTAAAGAAAAATCCTACTGATGGAGTAAGGGAGTTATTTGCCTTTTTGGCAAAGTATATGCCTTCCACCAAGCAGGACAAGAAATACACAAAGAAAGGGAATGCTGTTTCCAATTTTTCCAGGTTCGTTGAGGATCCTGATTCAAAATGGGTTCGTTTTTCCAATTCGGTTGTCAACGAGGTGGATTCGAAGGTTATCAAGAGTCTTGCTCTGAATCTAGCCTATGAGGCCGGTTATTGTGGTCTTGAAAAGGCACGGGAGCTTCGCGATAAATATCAGAGTAATTTCCCTTGGGTTCTGCTTTTGGATCCTACCAGCGCCTGCAACTTGCATTGTACTGGTTGCTGGGCTGCTGAGTATGGGCATACCTTGAATCTTTCCTTTGATCAGATGGATTCGATTGTCACCCAGGGCAAGGAACTTGGTATCTATTTCTATCTGTTCACAGGCGGGGAACCCTTGGTGCGCAAGGCGGACATAATCAAGCTTTGTAAAAAGCATAATGACTGCGAGTTCCAGGCTTTCACCAACGGTACCTTGATTGATGAGGCTTTCTGTAATGATATGCTTGCGGTGAGCAATTTGACCTTGTCTCTTTCTGTCGAAGGATTTGCTGAACAGAACGATGGGAGAAGAGGTGTGGGTTGTTTCGATCGTGTTATGGCTGCGATGGATCTGCTGAAGTCCCACAAATTGTTGTTCGGGACTTCTATTTGCTACACCAGGGTGAACTGTGAGACTGTTGTTTCCGATGAGTTCCTCAAGCTGCTGGAACAGAAGGGTTGCAGGTATATTTGGTACTTCCACTATATGCCGGTTGGGAACAACGCTTCTGCCGATTTGATACCGACTGCTGAGCAGCGTAAGTTCATGTATCATCGTATCCGTGAGATTCGCTCCGTCAAGAATCCCCTGTTGATGTTCCCGCTGGATTTCCAGAATGATGGTGAGTTTGTTGGTGGGTGTATCGCAGGTGGAAAGAATTACGCTCATATCAATGCGAATGGTGATGTTGAGCCATGTGTTTTTATCCATTACAGTTCGGCCAATATCAAGGATGTTTCCTTGTTTGACGCCTTGCAACAACCTTTGTTCAAGGAATATCACAAGAACCAGGCTTTCAATAAGAATATGCTTCGTCCTTGCCCGATGTTGGAGAATCCTGAGTTTCTCAAGAAAATGGTTGCTGCTACCAATGCGAAGTCCACTGATTTGGAAAGTCCTGAGGCGGCTGAGCATTTGTGTGACAAATGTGTCAACTATGCTAAGGAATGGGCTCCTGTGGCTTCTGAGCTTTGGAAGGAAAGCGGCCATGAGGAATAAGTCATTTCCTATAGTCTTTTTTGAAGATACATTCAGAGTTTTGTAAAGATTGTTTATGTGTCCTTGTATTATTAATGACCAATCAGAACTGCAAAAAGAAGGGGCCTTTTGGGCTCCTTCTTTGATTCTAAGAAAAACAGTAATGTTTTTTCTGGTTATTTGATCGGTGAATCATCGGTCAACATACCCATCTTCTTCGCAACGAAAGCAGTACAGGTCAAGTCGCCAGTCACGTTAAGGGCGGTTCTTCCCATATCGAGGATTGCGTCGATTCCAAGAATAAGCGCATATGCTCCAGCGATTGTTGTTCCTTCCTTGATGGGAAGTCCCACGGTCTCCATGACCATGACAAGCATGATGGCTCCCGCACCTGGAACTCCTGCAGTGCCAATTGAGGCGAGGGTGGCAGCGACAACAATCAAACACATCTGCCCGAAGCTGTACATTCCATGTCCGACAGAGAGTGCGATGAAGATTGAGCAGACACCTTGGTAAATTGCTGTGCCATCCATGTTGATTGTCGCCCCAAGAGGAAGCGAGAAACCATACACATCCTTTTGGATCCCGAGTGATTCAGCACCCTGCATGGTGACAGGAAGCGTACCGTTCGATGAACGGGTTACAAATGCTGTCAGGAATGGCTCTTTTGCGGCATTGAAGAAAGTCTTTCCCTTGATTTTCCCAATCCGAAGAATTCCACCATAAACGAGCAGCACATGAATCAGATAACCAAGGAAACAGGCGATGGTCACCACAGCCAATGAGCCAGCTACTTTTGCCCCGTTCTTTGCGAAGACTTCCATGACAAGTACGAATACACCGATAGGAGCATATTCCATGATACCTTTTACGATTCTCATCATGATTTCAGCCACACCATCAAAGAAATTATAAATCACGAGGCCTGCATTGCGAAGTCTTTCATCTTGAGCGATTTTGAGATAGGAAAGACTGATGCCGAACACCAAGGTGAAGAAAATGACCTGAAGTACTTTCTCGTTGACGATGGCGGTCGCCACGCTGGTAGGAACAATCTCTGCGATTGTTGTCCAAATGGACACCGAGGCGGTTTTCCCCGCCGCATTCGCGGCAAGAGTGGCCAATCCCGCACTTGGCCTGAAAATCGCTCCCATCAGTAAGCCGATGACAACTGCGAATGCAGAGGTGATCAGGTAGAGGACAACAATACGGATGCCCACCTTGCCAAGACTTGCAGGAGAAACGGATGAGGCACCAACGATAAGGGTCGCCATCATAATGGGGATGATGATCATCTTCAGAAGTCTCATGAAGATGTTTCCAAACATCGATACCCAGGCAGGCAACGCTGTGACGCCATTTGCTGCAAGGATGATTCCCAGAATCGCACCGATGACAAGACCGATCAGGATCCTGTACAAGAGATTGAAATTAAAATACCAGCCGAGAGCACCTTTTTTTACTGGGGCCTTCTTTTCCATGTAATACCTCCTAGTGGTAAAAGCAAACTTTGGATGAAAACCTTAACTAAAAAATTCTACACCCCGAACTGTGAAACGGCAAGAAAAATCGATTTCTGACAACGTTACGGTTTGAAAGGAGATGTCTGATTAGTAGAAAAAGGGGCTTCCTGTGACTCTGTGATAGTACTGAGATACCAAGTGGCAGGGTTCAAACCCAATCTCGTGCCTTCAGCTTGTATTTCTTATCCGACAAGTAAGGGAAAAGTGTTACTTGAGCTTTTCGGGGCAGACGGCCTTTATCAGGGCGATTGCTTCAAGTTCAGTCGGATCGATGAGCCGGCAACGAGTCATTTCAGGAGTCACCGCCAAAGGAAGTTCAGTACATCCTAGGATGACAGCAGCACATTCTTGAAGCTCAAGTTCATCAAGGGCTTTTCTAAGCAAGGCCTTTGCCTTGTCGGTAGGACGGGAAGTTGCCTTGATGCCATAGGACGAATTATAAATAGCCTGATGGACGGACTGCTGGTTTTCCTGACAGGGGCAGATAAGTGTGAAGGAAGGAAGTTCCGCAAAATACTGAGAATACACTCCTGTACGTACCGTTCCGGTGGTAGCCAGAAGGCCTATACGGGCACCAAAAGGATACTGACGGCTGATTTCCTCACAGGTGGTCTGAATCATATTGACAAGTACGACCCCTTCTGGAAGGGGGGGGAGTTTTCCTATGATATCCTTTGAGTGTGCAGTGTTGCAGGCCACTCCCACCGCAGTTGCGCCCAGACTGGCAAGTTTCTTGATGCATTCATAAATCCCGGGGCGGGGGTCGTTTCCCTCATGAAGAAGGAATTCGGTCCTGTCAGGAATTATCGAGGGAGTCGAAGTAAGATACAGGTCGATGTGGTCCTGATCTCTTGAGGCCTCCGTATGTTTAAATATTTTTGCCGCCAAATCAATCCCGGCTGCAGGGCCGACCCCTCCGACGATTCCTATCGCACCCATTTTTACTTTTGAAACTTCCTTGTATGTGATATCATAGCACATAGGAACAAAAAGTGCAAAAAGACAACGTCATCAAAAGACTTCAGGAATTATACCTATATGATCTGTATGGTTTTAGACTAGAGCTGAAACCTCTGGCGGAACTTCTCAACATAGGGGAAATCCTGAACTGCGTGGCAACTGGTGTCTATAAAGGAAGACGACGGATGATTGCAGTCACGGATTACCGTGTCCTCGTGATAGCCTCGTCCGTCCTGGCCGCTACCGAGGTATTCATCATACAACGATCGGCAATTACAAGCTATTCAGTCAAAAAAAGACTCATAGGAAGCAATCTGCATCTGGAGACTGCCAAGGAGACCTATGTTTTCACCAACACCCAGAAGCGGATTCTTGATCTCTTTCTGTGGGCGCTGGGTTTGCCGGTAAAACAATTCGATACGTGAAGGATCGGGATATCCTCTTGATATGTGATTTGTCACAGCGAATCTTCAATGGTATACTCGTCCCATGAGAAAAATGAGGTTTCCCCAGATAGTGTGTATCCTTGTGTGTTCGTTTCCTCTATTTGGTGTGTCCCGATTCACCGTGAGCCTGGCAAGTGGTGCTGGCTGGTATATGGGGTTTCCTTTGTATGAGGATACGCTTCCGTTCCGCTCAAGCTATGCCCTGGATGCGGTTTTCGATATGGGCCTGCAGAACGAAACACTTGAAGTCTCCCTTGAAATACCCTTTCGGTTTGTGAGCCGTTCCCCCTTTTTCAATGGAACAAGCCGTCGGGCTTTCTTCAGTGTGGGAGGAGGCTTGAGACTAAAGACAATGTTCAGCGAGGTCGTTGGCATGTTCTTCAGTGCCAGCATGCAATACAACTGGTATCTGGTCGACCAGGCCTTTCTTTCTTTTGATGGAAAGCTAGGACCTCTTTTCGTGCTATGGCGGGATAACAAGAATAATGTGGCCTTGGAGATTCCCTTGGGTCTTCAGGTTCGAAAGGACATCCTTGGGGTTTCTACGGGTTTCCTTATACGTTACACCTACAACTGACTGGAAAGGAAATGGCAAAAAAATATCTGATTTTCTGCTTGCTTGTATGTCTCCTCCTTGGTAGTTGCGAGTTCGTCACCCAGGAACAGTCTGACAGCGCAGGCGCTGTCCATGCGCTTCTTGTTGGGCTGAGCTATGATGGGACTGACTACAACACTTTATCCGGTACGATTCCAGATGTCGTATCCATGGACATGACCCTCTCTAGACTTTGCAGTGATACCCAAAGGGAATATTTACCTGTTTTGATGGAACAAGACAGTTCCTATAACAATCCAAGTGTTGAGACTTTCCCTACAAAAGAGCATGTGTTGGCACAAGTCGATTATTTGAAAAGCAATGCCGCTGATAATGACCTGACAATCTTCTTTTATAGCGGACATGGACTTCCAAGCACTGACACTGAGAAGAATGGTGCTTTGTGCCTGATCAATAGTAAAAA
>Ga0265294_10008078_pt1 | contig 12357 bp, 13 predicted proteins | sample MunlanPumphouse3_FD_192504 | JGI IMG/M metagenome (GOLD analysis project Ga0265294, IMG submission 192504) | Groundwater microbial communities from a municipal landfill in Southern Ontario, Canada - Pumphouse #3 | ecosystem: Environmental > Aquatic > Deep subsurface > Groundwater | place... | reverse complement strand
TAATATGGTTGCGCAACCGGGATATTTGCGCGGCAGCTCAAACTGGCCATATTCGTAGAGCAGGTCGAGCTGGGACTGAATGGCGTTGGTACGTGCGCTACCCTTCATAACATCCACGGAAAAGTCGAAATAAGCTTCGCTGTGAATCCCGGAAATTCGAGCCCGGTGAAAGCTGGGAGTAATACCCATGCGGCTTTCCACCCAGCGTTTCAGCACCGCCCCCTCCACCGAATTCGAGTCCATCATCCAGCCACGGAGATAACGAAGATAGCTGTTTCGTATACTTTTGCTGGCGGTGGCGGTCTGATCCTGCCAATGATGTAACTGGAACTTGACCGACATGTAATCGTTAAACACCAAGGCCCGGTCTTCCTGAAACGGAATGCCGACCAACTTCTCGAACAGGAAGCGATTAGCCTCCTTAACACCCTGAATCGAAAGGCTCTGCGGGCTTTCGTTGAAGTGGCGCGAAGCGATCACCCATGGGGGAAGATTGCAGTAATTAAAAGAACCGTTGCCCATGGGCTATCACCTCATTGTGAAGCTTCAGCATTATTTATTCAGAGTATCTTCGCCAGCTCCACCAGCGTAGCCTTGATCGGCCCGCTGGCTACGAACGGCTCTATGCCAATTTGCTGAAGCTCACCTCGGGGATGATCCCCCATCTGGGCCGTGACAACAGCCCGGCAACCACCAAGCGCCCCGGCAATTTCCTTCAGCAGATGTCCCCGCAACGGGTGATCAGGATCGAAGCTGCAATAGCGCTCGACCTTCCTTTCCTCCACCAGTCTGGCTTCTCCATCAGCCATGTCGTAAATCAGAAAACGTTCGGCATGCCCGAAATGCTGGTTAATGTCTTTACCGTCCATGGATGCGACTGCGATCAGCATATTATACCTCCTTGCAGCAAACCTCGGAAGATAACAGTTACAACATTACTGGCTCAAAGCTGAAACATTTCTTCGAGCAGGTGCGGCCACAGGCCTGACAGCCGATGCATTTGCCCGGATTGGCCACCTTCATGAACATCTTGGCCGAATCGTCCTCGTCCAGCTCCTCGTACGCCAAGACGTCGTGTACGCATACCTTGTAGCAGCGACCGCATCCAATGCAGGTTTCTTCATCGATCGACACGATGAACAGTGGAGTATATTCTGTCTTGTCCCTGCGCAGTCCAGTGATATATGCCATTGGTGTGTTCCTCCTTATTGTAGTTTTGATTTCAATCTTCAGTGAATGATGCAATCGGTCCCTTATTCATCGCTTTGCGCAACCAAGGCGGTGGATTGTTACGCAGCACCTCTTGGAAACGCTCCACGGTCTCCTTCAGACTGACCTCCGTGTTCGTCTTCATTGGATGAATCTTCAGAGCCACAAGCTTGGCAGCGGCTGGGCCGCCGATCTGCATGGTATAGACGATGGCGCAGTCGGAAAGAATCTTGGCCCGGGCCGCGATGCGATCCTCCTCGTCACTGCCATGTTCGCCTACGCTGAGAGTTTCCAGGAAGTCGGCGTTGTCCGGCCCAACCTCCCAGATATGGAAATCATCAGACTGGCCGAAGTGCAGGTCTATCATCTCACCGGTTTTTGTTGTAAATGCGATTTTCATATATACCCCCTCTTCTGGTGACAACTGATTCGGCAAAAAAACGGCGCCATTCCCCTGTCAGAAAATGGCGCCGTTGCCAGTATTCGTATTTTTACTTCACGTCCTGCCTTACGGAGATATTAGCACAGAGCGTGCCAATAGCCATCACCTTGAAATCATTGAATCCATATTGCAGTGTGATGTGCCGCGCCAGCCAAAAGCCGTGGATCAGTGCCTAATTATTAATCATATAACCAACGTTCTGCCCGCTGAACGTCCAGAAACCATGCCAAGTACCAAGTGAATAGTTACAAATTATTTTACATACAACCTGTAATCATTGTGATATATTGAAACATCTTTTGAAGTAAAAAACCCTAGGGACTTTAGAAGCTCCCGGGGTTTTTGTTTGTAAAACGTGAGGAGTACCATATGAATATCATCGTGCATGCCAATGACATCGACAAGGCTCTCCGCGACCTTAAGCGTATGGTGCAGAAGGAAGGAATCCTGAAAGATCTCAGGAATCGCCGTTATTACGAAAAACCATCGGTCAAGAAAAAGCGCAAGCAGCTTGAGGCGGGTCGCAGGCGGAGAAAAGCACTGCGTAGTCGAAAGCCGGAACGGGACTGATCTGAGGTGATGCGGTGCAATTCGATATTGTCAAGGGTACTAAAGGGCTTCAGGCAGCCAATGTAACCAGAATTTAATCACAATCACGTCAACTACACAGAAAAGCCTCGGCCTGAGCCGGGGTTTTTTGCTTTAACACAATGTAAAGAAAGAAGGAGTTTTATGGAGTTTCAAACTTTCAATTTTCATCCCCAGGTTGCAGCCGGGGTCGTAGCTGCGGGTTATACAACACCCACGCCAATTCAAGAGCAGGCAATTCCGGTGGTTATGCAAGGGCGTGATGTCATGGGTCTGGCTCAGACCGGTACCGGGAAAACTGCCGTATTCGCACTGCCGATTCTGCATCGCTTGATGCAGGGTGAACGGGGGCGTGTTCGCGCCCTGGTTGTTGCCCCGACACGCGAACTGGCGGAACAGATTAACGAGGCCATTGGCCAGCTAGGGCGGCAGACCCGACTTAGAAGTATCACCGTTTATGGCGGTGTGGGAGTAAATCCTCAGATTGAAAAGCTGAAACGGGGAGTGGAGATTGTCGTGGCCTGTCCCGGTCGGCTGCTGGATCATATCAGCCAAGGCACCATCAATTTGTCGCACCTTGAGGTGCTGGTTCTGGATGAGGCTGATCAGATGTTCGATATGGGTTTTCTGCCCGATATCCGCCGGATTCTCAAACAAATTCCCCAACAGCGGCAAACGCTTTTGTTCTCGGCCACCATGCCTCCAGACATCCGCAATCTGGCCAACGATATCCTGCGGAACCCGGTTACGATACAGGTTGGTAACACCGCTCCTCCGGTTACGGTCAGCCATTCCCTTTATCCGGTAGCACAACATCTCAAAACGCCATTGCTGCTGGAGTTGTTGCTTCATACCGACACCGAATCGGTGCTGGTGTTCACCCGCACCAAGCATCGTGCCAAACGACTTGGCGAACAGTTGGAAAAGGCTGGTTACAAGGCCGCTTCGCTACAGGGTAATCTCTCTCAGAATCGGCGTCAGGCCGCACTAGATGGTTTTCGCGACGGCGCCTTCCAGATTCTGGTGGCGACCGATATCGCTGCTCGCGGTATCGACGTTTCGCAGATCTCGCACGTCATCAACTACGACATTCCCAATACGCCCGAGGCCTATGTCCACCGTATCGGCAGGACTGGCCGCGCTGCTCGAAGCGGTGATGCATTTACCCTGGTCACCAACGAAGACACCATAATGGTTCGTACCATCGAGCGGACGCTGAATGCCCAGCTTGAGCGTCGCACTGTAGAAGGTTTTGACTACAGTGTTGCTGCGCCACATAAAGATAGCGAATTTGCCCGCCCGCCGCGGCCACCCCATTCCCGCAAGCCGCAGGCCGCCAGCAGTACTCATTCAGGGCCGGCAAAACCTGTGAGTATGACAACGTCGCAGCCGCAGAAGCCTCATTCGACCTCTGCGCCTGCCGCGCGCCATCCGCAACGTTCACAGCGTGCTCGTTAATGTTTTAGTAACTTGAGGCTCTTGCAGAATGTTTGTCATCCCCGAATGTTTCTATCGGGGATCCAGTTTTTTCCGTCATTTAGAATCTGGATTCCGGCTAACAGCCTGCCGGAATGACAGTTTTTTTAACTTTTGCAAGAGGCTCACTTGGAACGGTTTGCCGGTTGGAAAATTTAAAACTGGATGCTGCAAGAAATGAAAAAGCCCGCATTTGCGGGCTTTTTATAGGATATGCGTCCCGGTTGATCGGGCATATCGCGGGTAGAGCTTAGATCCTTGTGACGTTTGCTGCCTGGAGGCCTTTAGGACCCTTCACCACTTCGAAGCTAACCTCATCACCCTCGGCGAGAGACTTGAAGCCGTCTCCAGAGATGGCGGAGAAATGCACAAACACATCTTCGCCACCCTGCTGCTCAAGAAAACCGAAACCCTTGCTGTCGTTGAACCACTTAACTTTTCCCTGTACCATTTTTCTTTCTCCTGCTTTCGCGTGTTATGCCCGGCACTGATCCCTGATCATGAAGCCGCCGAGCGTTTTGCTTCCTGATCTTGCATCCCCTGAAGTAAAGCCCAGAGGACTTTTAAATCCAACTGGGGTAAAAAACTCTAAATTTTGTTTACACTATCATTGAATAAACTGTTTGTCTCCAAAATAATGCTGCCCGATAAAAAAATTCGGGCTTCCGGCTCAACTGAAAAGCAGGCAGATGCTTGCTTTGATGCGATTATGCGGAAAGATATTTTTATACGCAAACAGCCTGTTTACCCGTTGGATTACCTGCTGCCTGATGTTATACTCAGCAAAACAAACACGAACGGGGTCACAGAAATGACGCAACGGGCCATACTTTGTCCACGCTGCCGGCAGTTGGTAGGCCGCGACGAATCTACTTGTTCATGGTGCGGGACATCACGCAACGCCGTCTGGTGGCAGGCGATTGCCTGGGGGCGTGGTACTATGGATGGTAGCTGGCTGATCAAGTCTATCATTACAATCAATATGTTATTCTATATTCTTTCCCTTGTTTTCAGTTCCAGGACCGGAATGTCACTCAATCCGCTTAGTATGCTCTCACCGGATGAGACAAGTCTTTTGTTACTTGGTGGAACGGGTACAATCCCTATTGATCGATATGGCAGGGTCTGGTCGTTACTTGCGGCAAATTACCTCCATGGCGGGATATTTCACATTATTTTCAATTTGATGGCATTGAGACAGATCGCTCCGAGGGTTATTCAGGAATACGGCATCAGTCGCATGTTTATTATCTATACGTTAGGCGGAATATGCGGCTATGTGGTTTCCTACCTGGCCGGCGTTCCCTTTACCATTGGCGCTTCGGCGGCGGTCTGCGGTTTGATAGGCTCACTGCTCTATTATGGACGAAGTCGTGGGGGCGCTTATGGTTCTGCGGTTTATCGAGAGGTTAGTGGATGGGTGATCAGTCTTGTTCTGTTTGGTCTTGTAATGCCGGGAATTAATAACTGGGCTCATGGGGGCGGGATTATCGGCGGAATTGTGCTGGGAATGCTGCTAGGGTATGAGGAACGGAGGACAGATGCGTCCGGTCACCATGTTCTTGCGCTGCTCTGCGCACTGACAACACTTGGAGTGCTGGCTTGGTCGGTCTATGGTACTCTTATGCTGAGATTTGGTTAAGACAGGGTTAGCGAATATTTATTGAGATGCTGTAAGCCGTAACGCCAAGTAATAAAAACCAAATGAAACGATGGCAACAGGAACAGTCAAGAGGTTCATTTTTGAAAGTACGGCATGATGGTCTTTTTCGGCATTGACATAGGCATAAAAATTCTTTAGAGTTTCAGTCGAGTTGACTATGCCCATGAACCATACAAAATACATATTCGCCACTATCCTGATAGTTTTGTACCTGCTTTTACCCGAACCATATTGGTCATTGCCTCAAGTTCCTTCCCAATATTTGTTCCCCCGCAAAGCCTTGTCTAATTCAGCACATGCCGTAATTATTTCAGGGCAGAGCGTCAATGTCTTCGACATACACAAAATCTATAGCGGCCTGTGATGTCTATGCCTGTCCATAAAGGTACATCACAGGCGGCATCTATTAAAGGAGTCTTTTAACGTGACAACCAAGCAACGCGGTTTCCTGCTATCCCTTTGGGATTTGTTCTGTTCATTGAAGCTGACCATGTTCGTTTTTATCTCGCTGGCGCTCTTCTCCATCATCGGGACGATCATCCCGCAAGGGACTCTTCCACCAGAATATCTGGCACAGCTTAGTCCGGCAAAACTCAAACTCTACCGGTCGCTAGGTTTATTTGATATGTACCACTCGTGGTGGTTTATCCTGTTGCTATACCTGTTGACCGTTAATCTGGTCGCATGTTCCATCAAGAGATTACCTCACATCTGGAAAATCATCACCTGCCCGCGGACGGTTTTAGATACTGGTCTTGAGCAGTCGCTCACAGGAGTGGTTTCGTTCAGTAACCCTGAGGAACCTGAAAAAATCAAAGAGCGGATTGCCGCTATCCTTGGGGTTGAATTTGCCAATCCGGTGGTGACTGAAGCCGAAGGCGCCTGGCACCTTTTTGCCCAAAAAAACCCTTGGTGCCGACTCTCGGTCTATTGCGTTCATCTAAGCGTCATCATTATATTTATCGGAGCAATCATCGGTTCGCTTTTTGGTTATAAAGGATCTGTGAACATTCTCGAAGGGGAGAGCGTTTCCAGTGTCATGTCGCGCTCGGAGGAGCAGATCGACCTGGGTTTTTCCGTGCTGTGCGAGAAGTTCAGTATCGCTTACTATAGCACTGGCGCACCCAGGGAATTCAAGAGTATCCTGACGGTACTGGAAAATGGCAAACCGGTCCCGAACTACGAGCATGTGCGCGTTATCGTTAACGACCCGCTGTCCTACAAGGGTATTACCTTTTATCAATCAAGCTACGGCAAGACCGGTAATTACCATTTTACTGTAAGCAGCCTGGACGGCAAAGGTACGGTTCCGCTTTTGGTCAATAGCGACTCATCGGTTACACTGCCAGACGGCAGCAGTATGCATGTTGTAGAGGCAACCGAGGACATCTCCCCATATGCTCAAGGACTCTCCGGCCCGGCGGTCCAGGTTGAGGTGCACTCACCCAATGGCGCCAGCGAGCAATTCGTGGTTTATGCCAATTATCCTGAACTGAACATCCAGCATGCGAGAGAGCACAACGGGGGGGCGGTCATTCAGTACAAGGGGGCTGAGTTGAGAATGTACACAGGGCTGCAGGTGGCAAAAGACCCTGGAGTGTGGATTGTCTGGCTGGGCTGTTTCCTGATGGTTATTGGCGTTTATGCCGCTTTTTTTATGTCCCATCGCCGTATCTGGATTCGGGTAAAGAATGGAACCGTAACGGTTGGTGGCAATGCCAGCAAGAATCAAGCATCCTTCCTGCTTTTCCTGGACGGGCTGGTTGATAAACTCAAGACTGATCTTACCAAGGAGAAAAAATAATGACCAGTTCGCTTCTATTCAATACAACTACATTTGCTTATCTTATCTCCATGCTGCTGTTCTTTGTGTTTCTTGCAAGCCGCAACAAGGCAGTCGGTGTAGCGGCAATGGCTGCTGCATATGGTGGCCTGTTGCTCCAGACCATTGCCATAGCTCTGCGCTGGAAAGAATCATATGATATTGGTGTTGGGCATGCGCCCCTTTCCAACCTGTATGAGTCGGTGGTCTTTTTCTCCTGGACGATCGTGCTGATCTATGCCCTGCTTGACATCAAGTATAAATACCGGGTGATCGGCGCCTTTGTCATGCCTTTTGCCCTGCTTGGCATGGCTTGGGCACAACTCGGTCTGAACAACGGCATTGAGCCTCTTGTCCCTGCCTTGCAGAGCAACTGGCTTCTTTACCATGTTGTTACCTGTTTCCTCGGTTATGCCGCCTTTGCCGTAGCGTGCGGCATCTCCATCATGTATCTGATCAAGGCAGGCCATGACGAAGGTGGGCAGACTTCAGGGGAGTCGAGTATTATGGGTATGTTCCCGCCTATCAGAGTGCTGGACGACCTCAACTACCGGGCTATCATGGTAGGTTTTCCGCTGCTCACGATCGGTATCATCACGGGCGCTGCCTGGGCTAATTATGCTTGGGGAACATACTGGAGTTGGGATCCGAAGGAGACCTGGTCGCTGATCGTATGGTTTGTGTATGCTGCTTTTCTGCACGCTCGTTTTACACGTGGATGGGTAGGAAAACGGGCGGCCTGGCTTTCCATCATCGGCTTTTGCGCCACTATTTTCTGCTATCTGGGTGTTAACCTTTTTCTTTCGGGTCTACACAGCTATGGTGGGGGCAAGTAGTTGGATTGGATGTTGTTTGTCCAGATATCTATAATCCTGTCCGCTATTTGCTCCGGGGTTGATTCATCCGTATCAATTTCATAGTGTGCTGCGCTTTTGTATTTGGGGCTCCTTTGCTCCAGGACTTCCGATACCTCTTCAATAAACGTTTTCCCGGCGGTCAATGCCGGTCGTTCAGTATCGTCTTGAATACGTGTAACGATTGTCTCCACGGAAGCCTTCAGCCAGAAGAGACAGGCGTTCTTTTGCAGGGCTTCGATGTTTTCAGGCCGCTCGATGACTCCACCGCCGGTATCTATGATGATATTGTCTTGCCCGGACAGTTCCAGTACCACATCAGATTCTCTATCGCGGAATGTTGTCCAGCCGAATTTTTCCACTATCTCCGGTATCGGCATGCCGGATTTTGCAACTATGGCCCCATCCATGCCTACGTACTGCATCTTGAGCTGTTTGGCCAGAAGCTCTCCAACCAGGCTTTTTCCCGTACCACGGTATCCGATCAAAACAATATTCATAGTCCCAGCCGCTCCATTACTACTTTACGCATAACCTCGACAGGCGCCTCTGCGCCGGTAAAGCGTTCAAATTGCAGTACCGCCTGATTGATAAACATCTCGACCCCTGAAACAACCTTGAGGCCGCGAGACCTGGCATCAGCCAGCAGTTTAGTTTCAAGTGGTGTATAGACGACATCGAAGACAACCTGCCCGCTACGAAAAAGCTCGGCAGGGACAAGTGAAGCGTCTTCGTTGGGATGCATGCCGATCGGCGTGCAATTGATAATCACATCGGCATTGTCCATTGCTTGCGCAAGGGTTCTGTCGGTCAGTAGCCCGGATTCTATGCAGGCAGCCGTGCCGCTCTTCAAGTCCACCACCAAGCCTTGGAGCATGGTCTCATTGACATCCAGGAGCAGTAGCTTACCCGGCTTGGTCATTCGGGCAAGGGTAAAGGCAATGGCCCGTGCCGCTCCTCCAGCCCCAAGCATCAGGATGTTGTTGCCGTCAAGTTCCACTCCGGCATCAATCAGAGCCTTAAGCGCCCCTGGTCCGTCGGTCCCCAGGCCGATTAACCTGCCGTTTTCATTTATAACCGTATTTATGGAGCCGATAGAACGGTCAACTTCGGAAATTTCATCCACATAGTTCATTATTTCGATTTTATGCGGGATAGTGACACTCATGCCGCGAAAATTATTGAGCGCCCGCATGCCTGCCAAGGCAGTTTTTGCATCCTCGACCCGGAATGCCAGATATACAAAATCCAGCCCCAGCTCATTAAAGGCAGCATTGTGAAGCGCGGGAGACAGGCTGTGAGCGACCGGATTGCCGATAACAGCGCACAATCGGGTAGCCGGTGATATTGTTCCATCTTTTTTCATGCGGTCTCCTTGAGTATCTCAAGTTGATTTCCCAACACAACCAATGGAATCTGTTAGCTGCCTGAGCCGTCGCTACGGCTGGTTCGTCTTAACAAACCGGTTATCCCTCCAATTATCAGGAGCAGGACGATTATACAAAAGACAATTATCGTGCGGTTCATTGTGGTAAGGGATTTTTGCAGTAACTCTTCGGAAAAACCAATGTCTAAAGTACCGAGTATCTTCTGCCCGGTAGTATGAAAGTGACAGGATACGCTGGTGCAGTCCGGTTCGTTATAGATGGGAGCTGTTATAGCCAGCACATGCTTACCGCGTTCATTGATAAAACGTCTGGCCTGTTCCATGCGACCCATTCTTGTAGCAACTACCGGACCGGTATGACAGACAATGCACCCTGCGGCATTTTTGTCTACAAGGTGATGGATCTCTCCGGAATGGGCAGAAAACATGATCAACCCTTTTTTGTTGAAGATGCGGATATGTTCCACACTTTCCCGTTCTCCGATGTTGTTGATCATATTACCCAGCGATATCCGATCATCCTTGAGCATGGCGTATCGCGCCGACTTGATGATGGTATCGGCCAGATCGATTTCGTGCTGAATCGCATCGTTGATCATGTTGGTCTTGATAACCGAGTATAGAAATATACAGCTGATTACCACTACGCAAAACACCAGAAGCGAAACCGGTTTCAAAATATTTTTGGAAGAACTAGTAGTCATGGCAGAATACCTTCGTGTTGAATCTAAAAGTCTTTATGTTTGGATTATATCATGCTATGTTACAAAAACTTAACATTATAACGATTTTGGCGCAATATTTTATAGTGTTACGTCATATCCCATTAAAATGCACCTGATTTCTTGTCACGCGCCTTCTGATGATTATGGTATATTGTTTTTCTATCATTCCCCCTTTGTATGTTCCTGAACCGGAGTTAAGGCAAGAGAGGGTAGGCTTATGATCCTCAGCATTGAACTTGTCTTAGGTACATCCCTTCTGTACATCCTTGTCCTCTTCACCGTGGCCTACTACGCCGACAAAAGGCAGGAGTTAGGCCAAAGTATTATTTCCAATCCGATCATATATTCACTTTCCATCGGCGTGTATGCCACAACATGGACCTATTACGGAAGCGTCGGCAGGGCAGCGACCACCGGAATAGATTTTTTTCTGATATATCTGGGGCCTACGCTCACCACCTTTTCCTGGTGGATTGTACTGCGCAAGATTATCAGAATCAGCAAGGAAAATAACATAACATCAATCGCCGACTTCATCAGTTCCCGTTACGGAAAGTCGCAGCTGTTGGGAGCGCTGGTCACCATCATTGCCATCGTCGGTATTATGCCCTACATAGCCCTGCAACTTAAGGCGGTCTCATCAACCTTTGATATCCTCTGTGGTTACCCTTACATGCATTTGCCGTTCATGCCCGGCGCCTCGCCCATGTCCATCCACACCAGTTTTTTGGCGGCACTGTTTTTCAGCGTTTTCGGGGTCATCTTCGGCGCCAGAAATCTGATATCGTCCGAGCGGCATGAAGGATTGGTAGCCGCAATCGCGTTTGAATCAATAGTGAAACTGCTAGCCTTCATGGTCATCGGCCTATTTGTCACATATGGCCTTTTTGATGGTTTTGGCGATATTTTCGCCAGATTGAAGGCAAAAGATGCAACATTTGATCATCTGGTGACAATAAACGAGAAAAGTGTTGGCTCACATATGAACTGGTTCTCCACACTCTGGCTTTCCATGGGGGCGATCATACTCCTTCCCCGCCAGTTTCATGTTGCTGTCATAGAAAACTCGAATGAAGAGCATATCAAAACGGCAATGTGGCTTTTTCCTGTCTATATGTTCCTTATAAACCTTTTTGTAATACCGATTGCATTTGGTGGAATCCTCTACAGCGGCGACATAGTCGGCGCCGACTATTTTGTACTCAACCTGCCGCTGCAAAGCGGCCATGCCTGGTTGGCCCTGTTGGCATTTGTGGGTGGTTTCTCGGCGGCCGCCGGCATGGTTATCGTCGAATCCATAGCTATCTCTACCATGTTTTTGAATCATCTGATAATGCCGGTAATCGTCAGATTGAAGCCCAGGGACTGGTTCCCAAGGCTATTGATAAACCTCAAAAGAATTGTGATATTTCTGGTGGTTTTCCTGGGCTATATCTACCAGCGCATTGTTGGCGAAACCTATATGCTGGTCAATATCGGACTTATCTCCTTTGCTGCCGTGATCCAGTTCGGACCGGCGCTTTTAGGAGGTCTTTATTGGCGCAGAGGCAACAGAACAGGGGCCATAACCGGTATTTTTCTCGGTTTTGTTCTATGGTTTTATACCCTTTTGCTTCCATCCCTCATAATATCAGGATGGTGGCAGAGTGACATCCTTACGAAAGGGCCGTTTGGTATCGGCCTACTGAAACCGACCGAGCTCTTTGGATTGACCGGCCTCGACATCTTGTCACACGCTTTTTTCTGGAGCATGTTCCTGAACATAGCAGGATATATGGGCTGTTCCATACTCTTTACCCAAGGCAGCCGGGAAGAAGATCAGGCCGGTAAATTCGTAGATATATTCATCCCGCTTCCCCAAAACACGCAGAGGGAAACCAAACGGCTGACCAAACCGGTAGCTATACAGCAGTTCGTCAACCTCTTATCCAAATTTATCGGCGAGGCTCAGGCTGTTGCCGCCATACGCGAGTACCAGGGTAACAAGGCAATGGACGAGAACGGACTGATATCCGAGTTTGAATTGCCGAAGCTCAAACGTTTTGCAGAGAGGACCCTTGCCGGATCCGTAGGCGCTGCCGCAGCCGGCGCCATCATCGAGAGTTATCTCTCGGATTTAGGTTCCCGGATGGAATCAGTCTACGACGTATTCAGCACCGTTCGCACCTCGTTGGCAGAAAGCAAGGAGAAC
>Ga0265294_10008076_pt1 | contig 12358 bp, 10 predicted proteins | sample MunlanPumphouse3_FD_192504 | JGI IMG/M metagenome (GOLD analysis project Ga0265294, IMG submission 192504) | Groundwater microbial communities from a municipal landfill in Southern Ontario, Canada - Pumphouse #3 | ecosystem: Environmental > Aquatic > Deep subsurface > Groundwater | place... | reverse complement strand
TCTGAAAATCACGGGGACAGGTACCTTGATTTACGCTTTTAACGCTAAACTATAATTAACACCTGTAATCCTTGCTGTTCTAAACATTTTTACACCCATTTTCAGGTTTAATATCGTACTCCCAAATATGATTCTTTTCTTTTTCTATTATAGTTATTTTTTTGCCTATTTTTGTTTCCAATTTGCTTTGTTCACTACCCCCTACCCCAATAATTAATGCAACTACCTGGGGACTTGCTTCTATCACAATGGTATCAGCCGCGGTACGAGCAGCTACCTTCTCTAACTGCTTTTTTAGACTAATATAAACAGTTTGTTCCGATACTACCCTGCCTTTACCTTCACAATAAGGACAAATTCTTTCTAACGTATTAGAAAGAGACTGTCTCACTTTTTTTCTAGTCATCTCTACTAAGCCGAGAGAAGTAATACCTAAAATATTAGCCTTGATTTTATCCTTTCTTAACTCTTCCTCTAAAACAGCTAACACCTTATCCCTATGTTCTCCCTCCATCATATCAATAAAATCTATAATAATAATTCCGCCTATATTTCTTAATCTCAACTGCCTAGCAATTTCCTTAGCAGCTTCACAATTAGTAAACACAACTGTTTCCTCTAAATTGTTTTTGCCCACAAATTTGCCTGTATTTACATCAATGGCAGTCAAGGCTTCTGTTTCGTCTATTATTACATAGCCCCCGCTTTTGAGCCAAACTTTTCTTTTTAAGGCCTTAGCCAACTCCTGATCTACAGAATGTTTTTCAAAAAGATTTGTATTGTCATTTAAAAAAACTTTGCTCTTTAAATCGCTATTGGTCACATCTAAATAATCTATTACTTTTTCCATAGTGTTACGAGAATTAACACTTAATTTTTTAACATCCTCGCTAAATAAATCTCTTAATATCCTTTGAACAAGCTCGACGTCCTTATATACAAGAACTGAACCTGAAGTATTCTTCACACGTTGCATTATTCTAATCCACATTTTTTGGAGATTCTCTATATCTTCTTTAATATCATTTTCCAGTACATTTTCCGCAACTGTTCGCACAATTATTCCCATCTCTTTGGGTTTCGATTGTTCCGCTATTTCTTTCAAGCGTTCCCTTTCTATATCACCCTGTATACGCCTAGAAATTCCGATATAATCAACATTAGGCATAAGCACAACATATCTTCCGGGTAAAGTAATTTTCGTAGTGACACGAGCCCCTTTTGTTCCAACCGGCTCTTTTGCTATTTGCACTAAAATTTCTTGTCCTTCTTTCACAATGTCACTAATATTCAGCTGATCATTCTCTTGATTGTTTAAAAATGAATTTCCTCTTTGACATAATACATTAACAAGTGCATCCCCAGCATATAAAAAAGCGTTCTTTTCCAGTCCAATATCTACAAAAGCTGCCTGCATTCCAGGAAGAACGTTTCTTATAACACCTTTATATATATTACCTACTAGCCTTTCGTTCAAATCACGTTCTACATAAATTTCTACTAAATTTCCATCTTCTAAAACAGCAACTTTTGTTTCATCGTCAGCTTCTTGTACCAATATTTCCTTATTCATAATGTCACTCCTCACACATACCTATCCCGAAAACATGATACATATTTCAGTTCCTTTATAGTATCTCCCAAATAACACTATCCTTAAGATATTTCCAAAGGATTTTTGATTTCATTATTATTAAGTATATACAAACCTAACCTATGTATATTTAAATTATCCCCTAAAATAGCTGGGCTTAATTCCCTTAGCATTTTTACCACTTCTGTTGGCTTCACATTTCCTTGACTTCCTGCCTGAACATCCATTTCCAAAAATAATTTATCATCTTTAACCGTACCTTCTAAACGAAAAAGACCCGGTCTAATATCAACTTGACGTTCCCCTCTTTTGCTTCTACGAAAAACACAATAAGATGTCTGAGAAATTACCCGGGAAATGATAAAATCCACTTCTTTTTGGGAAACTAACTCTACCAGAGATATAGCCACTCTATACCGAGCCATATTTATCAATGCCATCAAACTATCTTTTCTCTTTGTGATAGCAATACTCTCTAATATCTTATTCCCGACGGAAGTGCCATATTTAAACGTTTCTGCACTTCTTGTATCGGAATATTTTCCCTAAGTTGCACATCAAGATATTCTCCTTCACTTGTAACCCCTACAGCGAGAGCAGACGCAAATGATACACGAGGATGAGGATTAAATCCCTCTGAAAAAGCCAATGGCAAATTAGCACGACGAAATGCTCTTTCCATTAACCTCATTAGATCTAAATGCGACAGAAAACATCCTTCTTCCTCCAAACTATATTTTAAACATAACCGCATATCCATTACTCACCTTTCCTTAAAACCAACGAAACATCTAAATCCTGACAAACGCCACAACTTGAACAAGAATCGAACCTACAATCGCCAGTAGTTACTCCGCTATAGGCTTTATTCCTTTCACTCCATAGGAATCCTTTTTTTACTCCAGCATCAATATGATCCCAGGGAAGAGCATCTTCATAGTTTAAGGGAGCATTAGCAATGTCCTCAGGTACAATGCCTACAGCTTCAAAAGCCTCTCGCCAAATATTATAGTGAAAATACTCCGACCAACTGTCAAAACGACAGCCACGCTTCCATGCCTCCAATAGTACTTGACCTAAGCTACGACCTCCCTTGGCAAAAACAGCCTCCAAAAAACTCAAATTGGACTCATGATACTTAAAAGAGATTCTTCTATCTTTTATTTTATTCCGCAAATATAACTGTTTATCCCTTAAAACTTCCATCGTATCTTGCGCCTCCCACTGAAATGGCGTATGTGGTTTAGGAACAAAAGAAGAAACACTTACCGTCAGAGTTGGTCTTCTGTTACTACCCTTTTCCTTTAAAATTTTTGTACCCCTACTTAATACTTTATGGGCAAGTTCTACAATACCATCCAAATCCTCATAAGTTTCTGTAGGAAGCCCCAGCATAAAATACAATTTGATCTGTATCCAACCTTCTCCAAAAACTGCTTCTGCAACCTCCATCAAATTTTCTTCTGTTACGTTCTTGTTAATCACATCCCGTAATCGCTGAGTTCCAGCCTCAGGGGCAAAAGTAAGCCCTGTTTTTCTAACCTTCTGTACTTCTTTCGCTAAATCAACTGAGAAAGAATCTACACGTAAAGAAGGTAATGACACACCAATATTTTTCTTTTCAAAGCTACCCAATATCTCCTTTACCAAAGATTCCACACAAGTATAATCACCCGTACTTAGTGAAGTTAATGATATTTCATTATGTCCAGTATTTTCACTTAGCTTTTCACCCTGTTCTAATAATACTTTGGGACTTCGTTCCCTAACCGGTCTATAAATCATCCCTGCCTGACAAAAGCGGCACCCTCTTGTACACCCTCTTAGAACTTCCACCATCATTCTATCATGAACAATTTCTATGTAAGGAACAATAGGCTTCAGAGGAAAATAAGCCTTGTCAATATCCTGAACTACTCTTTTTACTATCTTCGAAGGTATACTAGGCATTTTCGCTTTTATTCCTTTGTATTTACCCTTTTCATCATATAACGCTTCATAACATGACGGTACATATACTCCCTTAATTTGTGCTAGCTCTTTCAGCAACTCCTTCTTCTCTTGTCTACCTTGCCTTTGCTCCCGATGTTTTACCATAACATCGAATATTTCCAAAGTAACTTCTTCTCCTTCTCCGATGACAAAAAAATCTATAAAATCCACAAGTGGTTCAGGATTACACGTACAAGGTCCTCCTGCCATAATAAGAGGATACTCATCCCCCCTCTCCGACGCTTTTAGAGGAATCCCTCCCAAATCTAAAATATTAAGGATATTGGTATAACTCATCTCATACTGCAAAGTAAAACCAATACAATCGAAATCTGCTATTGGTCTTAGAGACTCTAAACTAAAGAGTGGTATCCCCCTACTTCTTAGTTCTTCTTCCATATCTGTCCACGGAGAAAATACTCGTTCCATCAAATAATCAGGTTCCTCATTAACAACCCCATAAATTATTTTTAGACCTAAATGTGACATCCCTATTTCATATACATCAGGGAACGCAAAAAGGGTACGCAGCTTAACCTTGTCCCAATCTTTTTTTACCGCATTATACTCATTTCCCAAATAACGAAGGGGCTTTGTAACCTTTAATAAAATATCTTCTTCCAACACTTGCTTTAATTGCTTCAATTAATGATTCCTCCTAATTTTAAACACGACTACATCGTCTAATATACATTATTTTCATCAAACTAAGCAAGAATTCCTTTATAATATTTGATTATTTTAATTTAGATAATCATATCTTATTTTCTTTTGGTATAAAATATTTTGTTGGATCTGTAGACTGTCCTTTTATTAAAATACTGAAAAATAACTGGTTGAACTCACTTTCCCCTGTTTTACCAACTTTAGCGATAACCTGTCCTGTGCTTATTTCATCGTTAAGATTAACGAGTATCTCTTTGCAATAAGCATATCTTGTAACTATTTCCTCTTCGCTGCTAATATCTATTACCCTGCCCAATTTCTCTTCATTCGCTATACGACTCACTATTCCAGCCAAAGTAGCTCTCACTGGAGTTCCCTCCCGGGCAATTATTGTTATTCCTTCGTGGAAAACACGAGACTGATCAGGTTTTACTATCCATCCATATGGTATTCCAATCTGTCCTGAAACAGGTATTATCAAGGGCTCCGAAATAGTTGGCATTTCAACAGCTTTAAATGCAGCTCTTTCTAAAGTGTCACCCCAAATACCTACACTTGTAAAGAAATTTATTACCGGTTCTATGTCATAATCAGATGTAAACCAATTTCTAATATTATCTTGTGTCTTCACCATCGTTGGTGGTTCAAACTGGAAAATACCCCACACCATAAAAAATACAAACAAAGAAGCAATACATTGGCACAGTATTTTACTTAGAAAACTCCTTTTTTTACGCTCTTTCCCTAATGAAATCAATTTATGTGTATTACCCCAAGAAAGATTCTTTCCCACTGGTTTCCATAAAATTCCCATGTGCTTTTCCCCTACCTTATCCTTATTGTTTACTAAAATATATTGTCCACACGAGAAAAATATGACAAGACAACGAACTTATATTGACTTACTAACACATTTTCAGCTAAAATTAGTTGAATTGGAGGTGCTACTCGTGTCTAAATTTTTGACTGCAATAAAAGAGACAATACTTTTGGGTGATGGAGCTATGGGAACTATGCTTGTGAAGGAAGGGTTACCAGCGGGATATAATCCAGAACTTTGGATGCTTTCTAATCCCGAAAAAGTTAAAAATATACATAAGGCATACCTTAATGCCGGTTCTCAAATAATCCAAACCAATACTTTTGGTGCTAATCGTCTAAAACTCAAAGAATATAACGCTACCACTAAAGTAAAAGAGCTTAATATAACCGCTACACGTTTAGTCAAAGAAGTTGTCGGTAATAATGCCTTTATTGCTGGGATTGTGGGGCCTACAGGACATTTCCCTGCCCCTTTGGGCGAATACACTTGGTTACAACTTGTTGATATTTTTCGTGAGCAAGTTGAAGCTCTTCAAGAGGGAGGCGCCGATTTTATCTTTCTTGAAACCTTTTCTGACTTAGGAGAAGCTCGTGCTGCCCTTTTCGCTGCCAAGAATTATACCTCCCTGCCTGTAGCCTGCTCGCTCACCTATACCGATGGGCATACCTTAACAGGTACAGCACCAAAAACCGCTTCTGTCGTCCTTGAAGCTATGGGCGCAGATATTATTGGAGCCAATTGTTCTACTGGTGCCAAAGAATTGTTACCAATCATGGAAGCATACAGAAATACCACCAATCTCCCTCTATTAGTTGAGCCTAACGCCGGAATGCCTGAATTAGTCAATGGCAAAACAGTTTATCATGAAACCCCTCAAGCTATGTCCAATTATATAAACTCTTTTGTCCATTTAGGGGTAAAGCTAATAGGGGCTTGTTGCGGCAGTACTCCGGATCATATTCGAGCAATGGCTGAAAAACTCCAAGAAGAGGAATTCCCTTTTATTAAAAAAATTGTTTTTCCCACACGACTAGCGAGCAGAACAAAAACTGTATCTCTCGGAATAGGTGAACTACCCCAACTTATAGGAGAACGAATTAATCCCACCGCCAGAAAAATAATTTCTCGTGCTTTTCATGAGAATAATTGGGATACAATACTTCAAGAGGGCTATGCTCAAGTGGAAAAAGGAGCTCATCTCTTGGATTTAAATGTTGGTGTACCAGGACTTGATGAGGGCAAGCTTCTTGCACAAGGTGTTCGACAACTACAAATGTCCTTGGATGTACCTCTTGTTTTAGACTGTACAAACCCTGAAGCCTTAGAAAAAGGTCTTCAAGAATACCAAGGAAAAGCACTTATTAACTCCGTGAATGGCGAAAGCAAGAGTCTTGAAAACATTTTGCCTCTAGCGAAAAAGTATGGTGCAGCAGTCTTAGGACTTACTTTAGATGATCAAGGTATCCCTGAAAAAGCAGAAGATAGATTGAAAATTGCTGAAAGAATAGTCAATCGAGCCTTAGAAGCAGGACTTTCTAAAAAGGATGTCATTATAGACTGCTTAGTTATGGCTGCTGCCACCAATCCAATCCTCTCTCTGGAAACTATTCGTGCTATTGAGCTAGTAAAAAAGCAATTGGGAGTGTGTTGTGTTTTAGGTCTAAGTAATGTTTCTCACGGTTTACCACAACGTTCTTGGCTTAATAACACCTTCTTATCCTTAGCATTAGGCGCCGGACTTGACGCTGCTATTGCAAACCCTAACGACTCACGAATAAGTGAAACGATGGCCTCCTGTGCATTTCTAACAGGTCGTGATCCAAGTGCACAAAATTATCTGCAAGCAACCGGTAAAATTCTTGTTACATCAACTAATACAAACCGTCCAGATCATAATAAACCAGTTTCCTTTCAAACTCTCCATGAATATATTTTACAAGGTCAAAAAGAACCTCTCGTACCTCTTCTTGAAAAACTTCTTAAGAAGGAAGAACCTCTTGCAATCATTAACCAAGGCATCATCCCCTCTTTAGAAAAGGTTGGAGATTTATTTGCACAAGGTAATGTTTTTTTGCCCCAACTAATGTTATCCGGTGAAGCTGTGAAAATTGCCTTTGCTTACCTTAAAAAATTCATTCCTGCCTCTACCACGGAGGAAAAAGGCACTATTGTTGTAGGTACCGTCAAAGGAGATGTTCACGATATTGGAAAAAACATTGTCAAAGCCTTATTAGAAAATCATGGATACAACGTTGTCGATTTAGGAAAGAATGTACCAGCAGCAACTTTCGTAGAAACAGCAAAAAAAGAACATGCTCAAATAATTGGTTTAAGTGCCCTTATGACTACTACCATGGTGGAAATGGATACCATTATCAAACAGGTTCGGAAGGAAAATTTACCGCTGAAAATCATTGTCGGTGGTGCCGTTGTCACAGAAGATTATGCTAAGCAAATCGGAGCTGACGGCTATGGTAAGGATGCTGTCGCCGCAGTGAAAATTGTTCAAAAACTATTAAATAGCTCTAAGCTATTAAGGAATGATTGAAATGCCATTTTTTAAAATTCCATTACACATAAAAAAACAAGATGTCTTGCCTTTTTTGGGTATTACTACAGCTCCTTCACCACAGGAAGAAAATTTAATTGATATTTGCCTACATGAAATCAAGCAAAAGGCTCATCCCGTTGGCATCTGGAAAACATATGAAATAAAAAAATTTGAACCAAATAATATTATGTTGGAAAATTGTTCCCTTTTTTTGGAAGGTGATAACGCATCTGAACATTTCAAAACATGCGAAAAGATTACCCTACTAGCATCAACGCTTGGTAATGAAATAGATATATTCCTTCAATACTTGGGTCAAGAAAATCCTGCACATGCACTTGTCTTTGATGGTATTGCCTCAGCTGCTATTGAAACCTTTACAGAACAAATGGATACTTACCTCTCCAGTGACATAAGGCATAAAGGATATTTTCCAACCGCACGTTTCAGCCCAGGCTACGGTGATTGGCCACTTAAATGGCAAAAAGAATTTTTGGAAAACATAGGTGGAGCAGAAATCAATCTCACAACTACCCCCCATTTCTTACTGCAACCCATTAAATCTGTCACAGCTGCCCTAGGGTGGAGTAAAATACCAGTTGAAAGAAGCTATACATCAACAAATCAAGCCACTAAGCCTTGCCGAAATTCGAAGGCTTGTAAGTATTGCAAACTAGCTCCTTTTTGTTCTTCTAAAAAACACTAATACATGCTCAAAAGAGGTCTTTGCAACAATATATAGAAAAACCTGTCTGAGACTGTTTTACTTAAAAATGAACTTAAAACTTCCTAGCTAACACAAATGTTGAAACATTTTATATACAAATTAATAAACGATTTATGTAAAAGATAACCTTGCATTCATGGTTAAATTACTGCTAAAATAAAGTGAAAGTTAGTTGAACCATTCTAGAAGCTTAGTGAAAATTAGCTTCTAGAATGAATTTGGTTAAATATAGAAAATATACTGTTTAGTAAACTTAAAAAAGGAGTTGTTGTTTTTGTCAAATTTTTCTAAAGCAGATATTATGCGTCTCGTATCTGAGAATAATGTTAGATTTATTAGACTTCAATTTACAGACATCATGGGAATACCAAAAAATGTTTCCATTACAGTGGATCAACTGGAAAAAGCACTAAATAACGAAGTTATGTTTGATGGATCCTCAATTGAAGGATTTGTGAGAATTGAAGAATCGGACATGTATCTCCATCCCGATCCCAATACTTTTGTTATTTATCCTTGGCGTTCATCCGAAGAGGGAGCTATTGCACGACTTATTTGCGATATATATAAATCAGATGGAACCCCTTTTGAAGGAGATCCTCGCTATGTATTGCGTAGAGCTTTGAAAGTTGCTTCCGATATGGGATATTCTTTCAATGTAGGTCCTGAGGCTGAATTTTTTTTATTTCATACTGCACCTGACGGATCTCCCACAACTAATACTCATGATAAAGCCGGATATTTTGATCTTTCCCCCATTGACTTAGGAGAAAACGCACGAAGAGATATGGTTTTAACCTTAGAAAAATTCGGATTTGAAATTGAAGCTTCTCACCATGAAGTTGCTCCTGGTCAACATGAAATAGATTTTAAATACTCTGATGCTTTAGATATTGCAGATAAAATTATTACATTTAAGATGGTCGTAAAAATTGTTGCCCAACGTCATGGGCTTCATGCCACCTTTATGGCAAAGCCTATTTTTGGAGAAGCCGGTAACGGTATGCATATGAATCAATCTCTTTTTAAAAATGATGAAAATGCTTTTTGTGATCCTAGTAGCCCTGATGGTCTAAGTCAAGAAGCATTATACTATGTGGCTGGAATTTTAAAGCATGCCAAAGCTTTAACAGCTATCACAAATCCTACCGTAAATTCATATAAACGTCTTGTCCCAGGTTATGAGGCTCCTGTTTATATGGCATGGTCTGCTCAAAACAGAAGCCCTCTTGTCCGCATTCCAGCCAAAAGAGGACTTTCCACAAGAATAGAATTAAGAGATCCTGATCCAACTTGCAACCCATACTTTGCCCTTGCTTGTGCCTTAATGGCAGGACTTGATGGCATTAAAAACAAAATTCAGCCACCTGCTCCCTGTAACCGTAATATCTTTGAAATGACAGCACTTGAAAGAAAAGAATTAGGAATAGATACATTACCCGGTACTCTTCAGGAATCACTTAATGCCCTAAAAGCAGACAAGCTCGTAAAAGATGCTTTAGGTTCTCACGTTTTGAATTGCTATCTAGAAGCAAAACAACACGAATGGAATGAATATAGCACCATCGTTCATCAATGGGAAATAGATAGATATTTATCTGTGTACTAACACAACATTCCACCATAATAAAACAATATATACCGAATTTACGAAGGAACGCCCCGGCTTTATGAAGAAGTTTTGTTATATATAACGAAACTAAAAAATAAAGGGGCGTTTTTAATTATGAAATTTGAATTGAACTTTACTAATAAAATTGTATGCGTGACAGGTGCAGGGCGAGGTATTGGAAAAAGCATAGCCTTAGGATTCGGGTCATTAGGAGCACATGTTTTTTTAGTAAGCCGTAATATGAACCAGCTTCAAGAAACAGCACAAGAAATTATTCAAGCAGGTGGAGAGGCGAGCCCCCTTGTCTGTGATTTATCTAAAGTTGAAGAAATAAACAAATTAATTACTAGAATAAAAGAAATATCCCCTAGATTAGATATTTTAGTCAACAACCATGGTGCTAATATTAAACTACCCAGTGAAACATATAAGGAAGAAGATTGGGATCTAACTCTCGATACAAATTTGAAATCATATTTCTTTTTAGCAACTGCTGTCGCCAGAGAATTCATGATCCCCCAACAATCTGGTAAAATAATTAGCCTGGCGTCCATAGGCGGACTTACTGCCATCGTAAAATCTGCTGCCTACTGTTCTAGCAAAGGCGGTGTTATCCAAATGACAAAAGTTCTTGCCTGTGAATGGGCTAAACACAATATACAAGTAAACGCTGTTGGCCCTGCTTACATCAAAACACAACTAGTTAAAGAAACCTTGAAAAACAAAGATTTTGTCAAGAGTCTTATGTCTAGGATACCCGCCGGTCGTTGTGGTGAACCATCAGAAGTTGCAGGAGGTGTGCTTTTCCTCGCCTCAGATTTAGCCAACTACATTACAGGACATACCCTTATGATTGATGGAGGTTTTTCCTCTTTTGGTATTTAAAATTAAGTACTATACCTTTGAAAAACAGGTACGAGCTTCTGCTCATACCTGTTTTTTTCTTATCAACATGGAGTTTTTATATAGTAAACTACTCCACAGGGAGCATATCAGCAATTACCAGTATTTTTGCTAATATTTCTTCTCCCCTCTTATTTACCGCCGCAAAATCCATTGCCTTAATATATTTTTTTTCCAAATCATCATGTGATTCCTTAGCTGATTTTAATCTGCTCCATGCCAGTTCTCTCAAATGGGATATGCGTTTTTTACAATCTTTTATTTCTCGTTTATATTTTTTAATAATATCTGTATAAACAAATTCATCACAGTTAAATTCTTGATAAATTTCTAATCCAACAACACTAGTAGCTTCAAATTCCAGCGGCTCATTTATTCTTAAAAAAGCAACCTCTATATCCGGAAAACAAACAAGCTCAATTTTATTTGGATCAAAAGGGCAATGGTATAATTCACAATTCAAACCTCTATCCGTTCCAAAGTGATAGATGCTTCTCAAGATTTTTTCCTTGCAGGCTCCTTGTTGACCTTTCAATAAATAAAGTTTTTTTACCTTTTGAAGTATTGTATCAAGATGATTCACATATCCACCTGGAGTATTTGCACTAGCAAAAAGATTGCGTACCTCTGGCTTTCTGTTAAATTGCGGACTACTGCTTCTGAATAAAGTATTAATTATTTCATAAATTAATTTATTAACCTTAGCCCAATCAGTAGCTTCTTTAAAGTAACCTTCTAACTCATCACTAGCTACTTTAGCCTCTTTTAAGTAGCTGTACACCATTTTATACTTACTTGAAATATTATTAATATAATCTTCTATCTCATCCTTAGCCTCGACCAAGATTTTTTCGTCCCAATATTCACCAAGATTTATTATCTCATCAACAGCACCAGGAATTTTGGGATCCACTACATGCGGAGCTGTCCCATCTACAACAGCGACACCCAATGTGGGAATAGCAACTCCATCCAAAGAATCATTATCCGATGAACAACAATGATATTCCACATCAAATCCTTTTTCTACGAGTACCATTCCTGTTTTTTTCATTAACCTTGACTTCCCTACCCCAGGTCCTCCTTTTAAAATAAATATTTTATTTGCTTTTCCTTGAATAATATTGTCATAAAATGAATAAAAACCATAGCAGGTATTATTACCTGGAAACACTTTTTTGATCTTTCCTTTTGTCATAATTAATCACCCTTTTTTTAACTTCATTCAACTGGAATCTGAATGTTCCTTTACACCATGATACATACTTTTATATTTATGTATTTTAATATGCTTTTGTGACGGAATCAGACGGGGTCAAGACGGGGTCAGGCTTTTATAATTTTATAACTCAATATTCTGAAACATAAGTTCATATCTTCCCAAATATCCCTCTCTAAGTCTGTTATATACATCATATAAACAAATTATCAGAACGTCTATACCATACAACTAATAAAAATATAGGCAAGATTAAAGCAATAACTAAAGT
>Ga0265294_10008075_pt1 | contig 12360 bp, 10 predicted proteins | sample MunlanPumphouse3_FD_192504 | JGI IMG/M metagenome (GOLD analysis project Ga0265294, IMG submission 192504) | Groundwater microbial communities from a municipal landfill in Southern Ontario, Canada - Pumphouse #3 | ecosystem: Environmental > Aquatic > Deep subsurface > Groundwater | place... | reverse complement strand
AATAGCGGTGTTACGATATTGAATGATGCAGTGATTTTGACCATTAATGGTTCCTCCTACGAAACGTTATTAGAAGTACGCTTGCAACACAGCAGCTTTCTTATCATTTTTCATAACTGCTCTCATTTTAATTGGGGCAACGAATCCGCACTGTTCCATTCAGCGGGAAAAACCTTGGGAGTTCCATGCATGTCACCCCTTCGGGGTTTCATCATTATTATCTTCCCAAACCGGGGTTCATACCCCGGCCTATGACATATCGCCCCATCGGGGCGCAAACCAAACCCCAATGGGGTGGCATGTTATAACCCGGCAGGAATCCCTGGCGGGATGCTGTCACCTCTTTTCTATTGCTTATGGAACTAAAAAAGCCACCTTACCGACAACATTCCGGTAAAGCGGCTTTTAAAATCTTCCCTGTTCCCTCACACACACCAACATCTACCTCATATCATTAGCAGGGGCGACCGGCCGGTCGCCCCTACGCGTTTCAGTTCCGAGGCCCCGGAATGTCCTTTCGGACAGTATAGACAAGGTAAATGTCTCCACTGGGGAGTTTCAGTTCCGAGGCCCCGGAATGTCCTTTCGGACAAATTTCTTTTCAAGGTGAAAATTTTAAGAAGTTTCAGTTCCGAGGCCCCGGAATGTCCTTTCGGACCGTAACGGTGCAACCTGATCTTTGCCCACCAAGTTTCAGTTCCGAGGCCCCGGAATGTCCTTTCGGACCAAACGAAGAGTAGACAAGGAGGGAAGTTGAATATTCAGTTCCGAGGCCCCGGAATGTCCTTTCGGACCCTTGTGCTGCAACTAGCTGTTTTGGAGAGCAAATTTGGCTGGAAATTCAGAACCTCCCGAGGAATTGAAGTTATCAACAGGTTATCCACAGAGGTTCTGAACGAACTATACAATGGACACCATAACATTGCACTAATTTTTGTTTAACCGTACAGACCGCAAGCTCCATGTCACCCCTTCAGGGTTTAATAATTGTTGTCTTCTCAAACCGGGGTTCCACCCCGGCCTATAACATCCCGCCCCATCGGGGCGCAAACCAAACCCCAACGGGACGCTGGAGCGTGTGATCGATATTAGGCACTTATTGCCAGAGGTCTTTATCTATTGAAGAAAGAGATGACGTCACAGCGTTAAACTCTGCTTCACTTTCAGCACTCCAGGTGCCTGCCAAACTATCCAGATCATTATACAGAGTCAATCGTTTGGGCTTGTCCAGTCCGGCAGCCTTACGGATAAGCTGTAGCGCCAATGTGTTGAGGCTGACCCCCTTTTGCCGTGCCTGCTCTTTCAATGTCTCTGCAAGAACATCGTCGATACCGCGCAGTGTCATGGTTGTCATTGTTTTGCCTCCTGAATTCCGGAAATGATATTCAATCCGGCAATGTTTGAAAAATGGCCATCCAACGATGAAAGCGCCAGTCCGTGTTGCATGGCTGACGCCGCAATCCAGATGTCATTTGTAGGAATAGGAGTTCCCTGCTTTTTGAGCTGGTTAAAAACGAGAGAGAAATATTCTGCAGTGCCATCATCTATCGCCAGCATGGAAACGCGAGGAGTATCGAGAAACTGGTCAAGTTCACGGCGATTTTCGACGTCACGATTGCCACCACGAAAACCGGCAAGCAACTCTCCAAGTACAACCGTGTTTAGAAAGATAGCTGAAGCGTGACGAAGTAGGTGCAACACTGGTTGATAGTTGCGTTTGAAGGCTACATATATATTGGTGTCTATAAGCAACGAGCCCATTTGGTTCCTCTTGTGAATACAAAAAGCGACATCATTATGCATCTGATTATGCATTCACATATTTGATAAGTCAAGTCATGTGAGCCTCTTGCAAAAGTCCTTAGGGAGTCGGAATAAACTGATATACCAAGTTTTACGCACGGATTTAGGTCGAATTTGTCGTTCCTGATTGAGCAAAACCGCAGGCGTAGCAGGGCTACGTTGAGGATTTTGCGATTGAAGGGGCGGCAAAGGCGGCCTGAAGACGGGATGTAAAACGGTATATTTGTTTTTTTCCGGCTCCCCTATCACCCTTTGACAAGCTCAGGGCTAACGGACTTTGAAATTGAAGCGGGATAGGGCGGCCACATGGGGCCGCCACTACGGCATCAAGGCGTCGGCTAATGTTGGTTTTTCATTGCATGTCGACCGGGGGGTGTCATGTTGCAGTATGGTGTTGTACGTTTGATTGCTGTCTGGCGCTTTGTCAAGGGTGAAACGTCGCGCATTATGCCCCATGAGAGTCATCCGCTGAGTGTCAGAGATCATCGATCTGATAGCTCTGACCAGATCGCTTGGGCTCTTGGCGCGGAACACCGCACCTGTCTCTCCATCAATCATCAGCTCACACGGCCCACCCTCATCGGACACTATTACCGGCAGGCCTGAGGCCTGCGCTTCCAGTACCACGTTGCCGAAGGTGTCTGTGGCGCTAGGAAATACGAAAAGGTCGGCCGAAGCATAACCCTGCTGCAACTGCTCACCAGCCAGGTAGCCGGTAAAAAGTACCGGATAACCTGAAAGGGCCGTTGCCATTTCCTCCCTGAAGGGACCGTCCCCGATAACTGCAAGGGCAATCGCAGCACCGGCATCTACGAGTCCCTTGAAGGCATCTACCAGCATCTCCAACCCCTTTTCCCGGGAGACGCGCCCCACATAAAGCAGCACGACCCTGCCAAAACCAATACCGCGGCGCTTCCAGAAGTCAGTATTGCGCATTTCCGGAGAGTAACTGTCCGTATCCACCCAGCGGGGTAGCGGTTTCATCCGCTCAGGCGCCAGACCACGTGCGAGCAGCTGTTCGCGGGTCCCGATTGAAGGCACCATGACCTCTTCCATCTGGCTGTAAAACCAGATCATGTAGCTCCAGGCTACCTTTTCGAGAAATTCGTCATTGGTCAGGCTGCGCACATATTGGGGAATGTCGGTGTGGTAGGCGCCGGCAACCGGGATATTCATTGTGCGGGCGATCAGAAGGCCGAGCAGACCCACAGTGCCGGGGGTGCTGATATGTATCCGGGTAAAACCCTCGCGCTCGATAAAGTCCATCACATCCAGAATCGGGGGAAAGTTGAGCTTCAATTCAGGGTATTCCGGCAGCACAAAATCACCCACCGACTGGAACTTTTTTACGCCATCCACAGCATCCTCTTCATTGTTGCCGACAGTGATCACGGTCAGCTCTATCCCGCGACTCCGGGCGGTGCTGATCAGGCGCTTGATGGTGATAGCAACACCGTTGATCTCATCCAGGGTGTCGGTGAACAGGGCGATCTTTTCCCGGGCTTCCTTGTAATGCATCTCAGGCAGGGCCTTCGTGAGATCCCGAATCAGCTCCTTCCCCTTGTGTTGGTGATGAAAGGCCAGGTAATAAGGGGAAATAAGGGTATGCACCAGTCCGAGGGCGCCTATGGTGTTGAGGTAGTCAAAGAACCCGGCATTGAGCGAGAGGGTCATCAGGCGGTTTGTAAAGTGGAAAATCAGGCGGTTTGCCAGTCGGCTGGTGACCGCGAAAATCTTGCGGTTGCTGTCGGCATCGCGGATTCCTGCCAAAAATTCGGTGTCGTTCAGCAGCAGTCGCGCCTCGGAGTCCAGGAGTTCCTCGAAGCTTTTCCCCATCTGGTTGCGTGAAGCAGGAAGGTTCTTGAGGATGAAAAGCCGGATCTTGTCGATTAACGACCCCTTGTCTTCGCCGATGTTGAAAAATCGGTCCAGCAGGGCGCTGACAAATGGAGTGGCGCTGCGCCGACGGTCACCCAGACGTTCCCGGTAGAAACAGTGGGCAATGCCGTACAAGCTGTGGGCCATGGTCAACGGCCCTCCGTCCTCGCCGTCTGCCCAACTGTCGCCGTTCCTTACAGCATCAATGAAGCCGTCAATGGTTGGGGTGCAGTAGACTGTGGTATGAGCCCGCGCAATGAACAAGCCGCCATGGTCGTCGGAACCGCCAACGATACCTTTGACCCAGGGGACGGCTCCGTACGGCTGTAGATCATATTTGTCGGAAAGGCGCTCAATAACCGATTCGTTGAGAGATGAAATCAGATGCTTGGTAAAACCGTTGAAGCGGTGCGCCCGGCAACCATTCTTAATTTCAAAGGTGGTAAAGAGCAGAAACGACCGTTCAATAATCTCCAGGTTCAGTTTGTCATTCTGGGCATAAAGAGGATGAGCCAGAAAATGGGCAATTCGCTCCGCATGCAGGTAGGCGACCATCTCGTACACATTCTTGCGAAGCTCCAGTATCAAGTGGAACTGGGCTTCGGATATATGCAGCGCCACCACGTGCACTTTGCAGCCGTTTTCCGGGAAATGGGCCGTTATCTCGGAACTGATGAACGTTCCCGGCAGATGACCGATTTCCAGAGCGCCGTTTATGGAGTTATGGTCGGTAATGGTGACGTAGTCCATCCCCCGTTCCCGTGCGACCCGGTACAGGTTCCGGGGTGAGGTATAGCTTTCCGGGACATTGAATTTGCGCATGGCCCAGTAGGTCGGTTTGTTGGAATGGCTGGAGTGGACGTGAAGGTCTGCTTTGTATGAGTTCATATCTGACATTAATAGCATGGCAATGTTACAGATATGTTGAGGTTCTGTAATTGTTGTGTAGAATCTTAATATGGGAACACTGCGCTGAAATTGCCCATTCTTTCCAACGGATGATTTTTGGCGCAACCTTGTTTTGGTCACTATCGCCAGACACTACATTAGAGGCAAACCTTAAGAAGATGACCGAAGTTTTTATCTGCGGCGTCCAGTCAAGGTAGTGAATTACAAACCAATGACTGTGGTGACAGGAAAATACTATGATTCTAAATGCGTTCAAATCCTTTGTCCTTCTGGCAGCGCTACCGGCAGCAACGAACCTCGTATACGCCGAATCCTCGCCAACCTATACATTGTCAATGGATCAAGCAATTACCAAAGGGCTGCAAGCAAACGTAAACGTCTTGATCGCCGGAACAAGGATAGAAGAGGCAGGCGGCAGCCGCGATAGACGATTATCGCTGTATCTTCCACACATACACATCGAGACTCCGTTTGCCTACCAGACTCGAAACCTGAAGGCTCAAGGCATAAGTTTTCCAAATGTACCTTCCGTTGTCGGGCCGTTCTCCAGCTATGACTTCAGGGTTTACGGCGACCAGACAATTTTCGACCTTCAGAGTTACCATAGCATCAAGGCCAGTGAAAAAGACCAGACAGCCCGCAAGGACGATTACGAAGATGCGCGAAGCCAGGTTATTCGGCAGGTAGCCGTCAATTACATCGTTGCGGAATATGCTGCGGCAAAGGTGGAAACAGCAAAATCACGTGTCAGAACATCTGAAACGCTCGAAAAACTGGCTCTGAATCAACGTGAAGCCGGTGTCGCTGACGGTCTTGATGTACTTCGCGCCCAGGTGCAACTTGCGAATGACCGACAAAATCTTCTCGTCGCAAATAATTCGTATCAGCAAACCCTGCTGGTTCTGTCGCGAAGTATCGGTCTAGACCTTGCTACCCGACTTGAACTTTCAGACAGGCTCATTTTCAAAAAAATGGAGGCGCCTCAGATTGAACAGGCAGTACAGGCTGCCTTGGAAAGTCGGCCTGATTACCGGTCTCTATCTTCCCAGCGAGAGTCACTTGAAGAGCAGCTCAAGTCCTCTCGCTCTCGCTATCTCCCCAAAATCACTGTGAGTGGAAATTACGGCGGAAGCGGTCAGGAAATCAGCGGTATCGAACCATCAGGCGTGATTCAGGCAAATCTGGTCATGACACTGTTCGATATGGACAGGAGAGGCGAACGCCATGAACTGGAGAGCCGGTTACAACGGATAGATCAACAGATAACCGACCAACGACTTGGCGTGGAGCAGGACATTCGTGAAGCTCTGCTCAATCTTGATTCAGCCGATCAGCAGGTCGTCGTTGCAAAAAGTGGTCTCGAACTGGCCGAACAGGAGTTGCAGTTTGCAAGCGACCGTTTCAGGAACGGCGTGGTCAACAACATCGAAGTCGTAAAGGCCCAGGACTCTTTATCGCGTGCCCTGGACAACAAAATAAGTGCCTTGGCCCAACATACCGAGGCTAAGATTGCTCTCGCCAAGGCCTTGGGAAATACCGAAAAGATTTATCGACTGTTTCTTGGCATCGAATGATTCTGAATCGACAACCAATTTCCGCGAAAGGTACTACAGCCATGAAGAAGAAAATAGTCCCGCTCATTCTCCTTGTTGTAGCAGTTGCCGGGACAACAACGTATTACTACGTAAATAAGTACAGAAACCTTCAACCCGAGACCACCCTGAAAATTTCCGGAAACATTGAGGCCCATGAAAGCGTGGTCGGCTTCAAGGTTCAGGGACGACTAACAGAACTGCCGATTGAGGAAGGGCAGTTGGTGAAAGCTGGCGACCTGATTGCCAAACTCGACCAGTCCGACTATCGGCAGCAGGTAGGTATCGATGAAGCCACGGTGAACAACCGGGAAGCTGAGCTGAAACTATCGTTATCCGGGAACCGGATTCAGGAGAAGAAATCGGCAGAACAATCAGTGGTAGAAGCTAAAGCGACTCTCGTACTCAATCAAGCGGATTTTACACGTTACCAGGCACTCTACGAGAAGGATGAGGTCTCGGCGCAAATCAGGGATATTTATGCTGCAAATCTCAAGCGTGCTCAGGCCACCTATGAACGGGCCAAGCAGAACTATGACATGGTAATGGAAGGGGTCCGCAAGGAACAGATCGCCATCAACCGGGCCAGTATTCGCACGGCTCGCCAATCACTCGAATTATCTAAAATACGACTCGGTTATACCAGTTTGCTCGCGCCGACAGCGGGAGTTGCGCTCGTTCGGCATGCCGAGGTTGGTGAGGTGATGGCTCCAGGAACTCCGGTTGTTACCATTGCCGACTTGGACCATCTCTGGCTGCGGGGATATATAAGTGAGACCGATATTGCCAAGGTCAAACTTGGCCAGCCAGCAACAGTAATATGCGACACGTATCCGGGTAAGCACTACAAGGGAAGAGTGTCATTCATATCGTCCCAGGCAGAGTTCACTCCAAAGAGCGTCGAGACGTTTAAAGAGAGGGTCACGCTGGTCTACAGAATCAAGATTGACCTGGATAACCTGAACCACGAATTAAAGCCTGGAATGCCGGCAGACGCATCGATTGAGACGATAGCAGCGAAATAATATGATCGAACAACCCAACACCATAGAAGTGTGCGAACTGACGAAGTCGTTCCCCAGCATTCTCGCGGTAGACCATCTAAGCTTTTCCGTCAGAAAGGGCGAAATATTCGGTCTTGTCGGCCCTGACGGTGCGGGCAAGACCACTACGATGCGTATGCTGGCCGGAGTTATGACGCCTGACTCCGGTGGCGCGATGGTCTCCGGATTCGATATCGTAAAATCACCCGAGTCTGCCAAGCACCGGATAAGCTATATGCCCCAGCGCTTTGGCCTGTATGAAGAACTGACCGTTGATGAGAATATTCGCTTTTATGCGAAGATTTTTGAAGTCAAGGCCGCTGAGAGAGAGATGCGAGCCGCTCAACTGCTTGATGCTGCCGGGATGAGCGAATTCCGAAGCAGGTTGTCTGGTAAACTTTCAGGCGGCATGAAACAAAAACTGGGATTGGTGTGTGCCTTGATTCATACCCCGGACGTGATTCTTCTCGATGAACCTACAAATGGTGTCGATCCGGTCTCACGTCGGGATTTCTGGCGCATTCTGTACTCTCTTCTCGACCAGGGAGTAACTATTCTCACTACAACCTCCTATCTTGATGAAGCCGAACGTTGTCACCGGATTGCTCTCTTACATGAAGGTCGCATGCTCTTTTGTGATACTCCGGCCCGACTGAAAGAGAATATGCCCGGGGCCGTACTTTCAGTTATTACCGATAATCCACGGGGGATCAGTGAACTGCTTGACGGTAATGATGGAATTTCAAGCTTGATGGTCGTCGGTGATGGTCTTCATCTTGTTGTGAAAGATGCATCCCGGATGATTCCAGAACTCCGGTCGATAATCACGGAAGCCAAATTACTTTTCGAATCGATTGAGCAGACTACACCAACAGTGGAAGACCTGTTTGTCGAGACGGTCAAGAATAACTCCAAAGGTATTGAGAAATGAACGGCCAATCACCTGTAGTAGTAGTTAAAGATCTGGTTAAGCGATTTGGTGATTTTATCGCGGTTGACAATATCAGTCTGGAGGCCCATGGAGGCGAGATATTCGGATTTCTTGGGCCAAACGGCGCAGGTAAGTCAACGACAATCCGAATGCTCTGCGGATTGCTGCGCCCCACTTCCGGGCAAGCGCTGGTTTACGGGCTTGATGTCGCGACACAATCGGAACAGGTTCGGCAGCATATAGGCTACATGTCCCAGAAGTTTTCTCTCTACAACGACCTCACCGTTATCGAAAACCTCGATTTTTTTGCAGGTATGTACAGCGTAAACAGGTCTGACCTAAAGGGGCGCATCGATTGGGCAATCGATATGGCTGGTTTGAGCGGGCGTGAAAGCTCCCTTGCCGGAACTCTGGCAGCGGGATGGAAGCAACGCCTCGCATTGGGCTGTGCGGTGTTGCATCGCCCTCCGATAGTGTTTCTGGACGAGCCTACCTCGGGAGTAGACCCGATTTCCCGGCGGCAGTTCTGGGAGATGATTCACAAGATGGCAGCGGAAGGGGTGACTGTCTTTGTGACCACCCATTATATGGACGAGGCGGAGTATTGTAACTGTCTGGTGCTTATCGATCGGGGCAAAATTGTTGCTTCCGGATCTCCTCTGGAACTGAAACAAAAATACATGAATGGTGAGCTGTTATTGGTTGAATGTGATCAGGTTGGCAAGGCCCTTGAACTGCTCCAGACCGCTCCAGGGGTGGATGATGCCGCAATATTCGGCAATGCGCTCCATCTGGTTGTGGCAAAGGCTTCCGAGGCCATTACCGGGGTGAAAAGCTATTTGTCGGAGCAGGGCATCAAGACTACCAGAATCGAGCCGATTCGTCCCAGCCTGGAGGATGTCTTCGTCTCTCTGACCAGTGTTCGCAACGGGCCTGAAACGGAGAAATCAATTCAATGAACTGGAACCGCCTGCTGGCCATGGCTGACAAAGAAATTATTCAGATAAAGCGTGACGCTCGCAGCATCAGTATTGTCATTGCCATGCCGCTGGTTATGATGCTGGCGTTCGGCTACGGGGTCAGCTTTGATACCAAACACATACCGGTCTACATCTTCGACATGGAAGGAAGCCAGCAGAGTCAGGATTTCTTGAAACGGTTTCAGTCTTCAGTATATTTCAACGTAGTCAAAACCGTTGCTAATTACCCTGACCTTATCCGGGCGATTGATGGGGGACGCTGCCAGATTGGCATTGTTGTGCCGTCCGATTTTTCGAATAAGTTGAGCACAGGGCAAACAGTAAGCATTCAGGCATTGGTTGATGGTACAGACAGCAATAGCGCCAATCTTGGCATGAGTTACAGCCAAGCTGTCGTCCAGGCCTATTCGCAGCAACTTCAGATGCAATGGCTGCAAAGACAGGGGAAAACAAAGGTACAGCCATTAATCAGTGTCGATGCCAGAACATGGTATAACGAAAGTCTCGAAAGCATGGCAACCATTGTTCCAGGTGTGGTGGCTCTGGTAATGGCTGTTGTCGGCACATTTCTGACCTCTCTTACTATTGCCCGTGAGTGGGAGCGTGGCACCATGGAGCAGCTTATCTCCACGCCGGTAACGCCGTTGGAAATAATGTTCGGCAAACTCGCTCCCTATATGGCGATTGGTTTATTCGATACCTGTGTCTGTGCGGCCATGGGCGTATGGTGGTTCGGCGTGCCGTTCCGTAGCCATCTATGGATATTCTTCCTCAGTTCGATCATGTTTTTGACCGTTGTTCTTTCGATGGGGTATCTCTTTTCAGTCGTGGCCAAGACCCAGCTTGCCGCTAGCCAAATATCCCTCATTGCAACATTTTTACCTGCATTCCTTCTCTCAGGGTTCATGTACCCTATCGACCAGATGCCGACAGTAATCCAGGTTATCACTCATATCGTGCCAGCACGCTACTACATGGCAATTCTGAGGAATGTTTTTCTCAAAGGAACATCCATTACCCTGATGTGGCAGGATTTCATGGGGCTTGCCCTGTTTGCTACCTTACTTGCTTTTGTCGCTACGCGGGTATTCAAGAAAAAGCTTGACTGAGGGGTATGGGATGATTGGCCGTTTACGTCATATGTTGATTAAGGAGTTTATTCAGGTTTTTCGTGACAAGCGAGCCAGGTTTTTCCTGTTTGGCCCTCCTATTATCCAGATGCTGGTTTTCGGCTATGCGGCAACTCTTGAAATCAAGCATGTCCCTACAGCAATCGTTGACTATGACAATAGCAAAGTAAGCCGGGACCTGATTTCCCGATTTGAAGCCAGCCGCTATTTCGATATTCGAAATCATCTAACAGACCGGCGGCAGATTTCTGATGTGATTGACCGGGGTAGCGTTACGATGGCCATTCAGATCAACTCCGGATTCGCCCGGAATGTACGCAAAGGCCAAACAGCACATATCCAGGTGATTGTGGACAGTACCAATTCAAATACGGCGTTGATAGGGATCGGTTATGTCAACGTGGTCACCAGCAACTTCTCCAGCGAATACCAACTTGAATCAATGCAGCGCAACTCACCCCTCACCATTGCACAGATGCCCAAAATTGTTTTGGACAAACGCCCCTGGTTCAACACCGACATGAGCAGCCAGTGGTTCTTCGTTCCGGGAGTAATAGGCAATCTCGTGCTTATTATTGTGATGACGTTAACAGCTTTTGCCGTGGTCAGAGAACGGGAAATCGGCACTCTGGAACAGATTATGGTTACACCCATACGTCGAGTGGAATTTATCCTTGGAAAAACTATCCCGTTTTTTCTCATTGGCCTGTTTGATGCTGCGCTTATATCTGCTGTTGGCACACTCTGGTTCCATGTGCCATTGCGAGGTAGCCTGGCGGTGCTGGCATTAGGTACGGTACTGTTTCTACTCTGCGTGCTCGGCATCGGCCTTTTTATTTCCACAGTTTCTAATACGCAACAACAGGCGATGGTGACGTCATTCTTCTTTATCATGCCTTCAATAATATTCTCTGGATTCGGCTCTCCAATCAGCAGCATGCCCGAGTTTCTGCAATACCTGACGTACATCAATCCATTGAGATATTTCCAGGTAGTTCTGAGAAGTGTGTACCTCAAGGGTGTGGGACTTGATGTGCTTTGGCCACAGATGGCTGCGATGGCTGTAATTGGATTGTTTATGCTGACAGTAAGTGTAATGCGCTTCCATAAATCGCTTGAATGAATCGGTTGCTGCATTTTACAATTCATGCGTATTCAGGTGAAAGCAGCCATTCGAACTGACGTGATGGCGGACACTGTTCCGCTGTGTGAATTCGTCCCGGAATGTGTCAATGACTTTGAGACACTTGCCCTGGGCAGGGCAGTATACAAGCGGATGTGGAAATACGGCGGAAAGATGGACGCCTCTACGAGGCCTGCCGCTTCACATTCGCAGGACACGGCTTATCTCCTGTGCTTTTTTCCAGAACCTTGACCTTTTTCCAGCTCTTGTCGGGATTGTATACCGAGATGGCCTCAGCAAGCCGCCGGGTATTTTTACCGAGATTCTTCTCGAATATGATCCCTTCCTGATTAACTATAAAGGTCATGACTCCCGAATTCCCGAATTCCGCAGGGTAAGCAACCAGTGCAAACCCGAGGATCATCTTGTCATTGACAACATAACTGTACGGGCCACCTTTGGCATATTTGCCCTGCCCCTTGAGAATCTTGAAATAATAGCCGTGGAATGGCGAAATATCCCCTTCATGAGTATATCCCTCCCTGGCCGCCTGAGCAATCAGCGGTCCCAGAGGACTCTGCTGTCCACCCTCCCCGGCCTCCCAATACAAACCGTCGCGGCGACCCGAAGAACTTATGAAACGCTGCGCAAACTCAACCTTGCCGCCACCGCTGCAATCCTTGCTGGCGTACTCGTGCTGTGCATCAACATAAGCGTCGATCACATCAATGACATTTAATTCATTACGACCGATCCTGCGATTCAGAATTTCTTTCTCCCCCTTCCCGATGTCAAAACCCCAGCTTTTACCCTTTTTGACGATCGGAATCGGCATGGACCAGTCATCGGCGCCGACATGCAGGAGCAGGCTGCCGGCTTTCCCTGGATGCAGGATATGCTTTTGTTCATATGCGGCGACAAATCTGTCCCGGCTCGCATTATCGGCCACGCTGTCGCCCGAAGAAATCAGG
>Ga0265294_10008072_pt1 | contig 12363 bp, 11 predicted proteins | sample MunlanPumphouse3_FD_192504 | JGI IMG/M metagenome (GOLD analysis project Ga0265294, IMG submission 192504) | Groundwater microbial communities from a municipal landfill in Southern Ontario, Canada - Pumphouse #3 | ecosystem: Environmental > Aquatic > Deep subsurface > Groundwater | place... | reverse complement strand
GTTTTGAGTTCAGGGAGACGTGAAACAGAGAGAGTTTCGAGAGTTGCGGATGCTCATGCATCTTTAAAACACAAACACCTGTTCCCATTGTTCCCAAAATATAAAAATGACGGACATCCGACGGACTGACGGATTTGTTTGTAACTCGCTGTACCCCTTCACCGGACAGTAGTGAAGGTTTTCATAAAAATATTTTTATAAAAGCCGTACTTCATCCCCTTTTTCCCCACAGATTCTGCGGAAGACCCGATAATTGACGGGAAAAACGGTTATTTGAGTTCAAATCAATCCGCCATATCTCAGATTCGTATATTTGTACAGGGATCTCCAGGTATTCTGCTTTTTTATAACCACATTGTGGCCTTAATGGTATTAGTTTGGTTTTGATAATCCCGCCACTGTGTCTCATATTCATTCAACAATGAATTAATCTGTGAGCAAAGCACCTTCAATTCTTCAAAATTAGTTTCCGGCTGCTCAGCGCTTGCAAGCTTCGCGTCTATCTCATTCATTAAGAGTTTCATCTGTGCTGCCATTTTCCGCACAAAGGGAGATTGCTTGTCCTGCTTTTCATCGGATTTAAAGACCATTTGCCCACGCCTTTCACGGCATAATTTTATAAGATTATGCAAACTTAGGTTGGGATCTCCGATTATCATCGCACCGAATTCATCTGCATTATGAAAGCTTCCCGATGAATAAGACCATGAACTGGATTCCTTAAGCCCATTTGCATATCGCGACCGACAGACGTTAAAACCGACCATAGTATTGCCGTCAGACCTGATGCCAACCGTCCTCAATGGTATCATGCAAAGTATCACCCATGCATTGTTTTCACGCACAACCTTTGTTTCCCATCCACATCCCCAGCTCCGATCTGTGCCATGTCCATCGTATTTTGTGCCCAACGGATTAACGATAAACTGGTAGTAATCCCTTCCTTTATATTGTGGTGCAATAAAAATCTCAATGCTGTCATCTTCCCATACCGCACCATCCATATCGACACACCGCGCCGTCAAATTGCCGCCGCGCGAATCGTAACATCGAACGGCAATATATAAATTGTGCCCATTCTGTCCGGCCACAAACTCAGTTTGTTCGGAAGCTAACTTATTGTATTCGGTTTGTTCCTGAATAAGAGAACCCCCGTTCAATAAAAAATCTCTTTCCTTATTTTCCTGTTTCAATAATTTAAAACAGACTGATTCCCAATCGCAGTTTTCATCAAGCTTTGTCGCCTTGCAAATCCGCAAGTTTTCAGCCAATCCGGCGGTTGCAATTATAATAATCCCTAGTGTAATTATAAAAGTTTTATTCATAGTTTTTTACCTCCAGAAACATTATTCCTCTCGAGGGAATGTTTATAGTTTTATTTAAGTCCAAGTCCCGATCATTGATCAAATCGCGAACCTTAGGAATAGAGCCATTTTTCCGGCGCAATTCCAGTGCGACCGGTGAATGCTTTAAATTCAACAGATAGACAATGCGCTTATCATCTTTACGGACCGTTCGCATTTCCAATCCTTCAATTGTTTTGCCGTCCGAATCCAAGACCCGAATCGGTCTCTCCACGCCAGCCTCGGCAATTAAACCATCAAACCGATCCTTCCATTCCGACGCACTGTTTCCCGCAATAATCGTTGCATCTTCCATGAAATCGATTTTCCGTACGCGCCCGTATTCATCGAATTTGAAACTATCCTTCCCAATAACCGCCACCCGTCCGCCGTTTTTTATGAATTGCATCACCTCGCAGACGGTCGAATCGCAGGTGTATCTGGTATTCGGAACGATTAGCAGAGCACAATTTTTAAGTCCTCCTGCCGCAATCATTTTTTCCGTGATAAATCCTACGGGATAGTCCTGAAAATACAAAGCTTCATAAGCTTCCCGCAAAACATTGCTATATCCGCCACCATCAATAATTGCGGAAGCTTCCGAATATAATATCCGAACTTTCCGTTCCTGCACCGGGAAAAGCGTGATATATTCAGCCAGCCGCTGCAGTTCGAGCATTGTGCGCGCCCATCCCTCCAACAATTGCGGCTGGGTAAGCAAGCCTCCCAGGAATTCTATTTTGTAAGGGGTAATGCCCCTGGGGCGTCCCCACCACCACATAACATGAGCACCCATGCCATGAAAATGTTCCATCCATAACCCTAAACGGATATAATCAGATGAAATCCCGAGCGGCGATTGATGTCTGACGCTCGCAATCATATGCCATTCCGGATCGAAAATAGGACGATTTGGCGCCACCGATTTGGCAAAGTCATAGTAAGTCATCTCATCACGCCATGCCAAATTATATTTTTCCCGTTCCTCCGGCCAATACCGTTCCGATTCCGTTGCTTCATGCGGGAAAAATCCGCCATCCCAGCCGGGGACAGAACTTTGGTCGATTACGTCCTCCAGATTCACGCCCATCCTGGAATGCCATCCCCCCACCGATTGACCAATAAGGCAACCGGAAGCAGGCCAACAAGTATAGTAACGGGCTTGAGATATTGTATCATTTTGCCGAATACCATCAATGATCCACTTATTCAACTGGGTTAACCGCCATTGATTAAATAAATTCCAGCAATACAGCATTCCTTTTGATTTTGAATCCGAGTCCGAGTCCTGCGCTGCCGCCTCAAAATCCTTGTATGATTTATTCCATGTCCGATTTAATTGCTCCAACTCTCCTGAAAAATGCCAATTAAGCCAATTAGCATAACGCTGTTGGGTTGCAGGGCCTTTAAAGCTAGGGTTGCAGTGTTGTTCTCCCATAATATTGTAACAAAAAACATTAGGCAAATTTTTTACTTGTGCTGCCGCATGTGCACCTAGAGATGTATAATAGAGCTTGACAATTGGATTGTCGATATCGAAGTATCCTCTCCACCAAGAATTCCAGACAAGCAACCCGGGAGTAGCGTCCGTTAACCATTTTGGGATGTCGGGAGAATGAATCATCGGCGATACAAAAAGGCCATTTGATTTCGCGGAATCCGGCTGTTTAATATTCTTTTTATCGCTAAATTCCCAATCTTTATTGAGCAGAGATGTGATATAAGTATAAGTTAAGTTCCCACCCAAAAGCTTCATGGTTTGATGTGGAGCAGAGAGGATACCATTAAAAAAGGTCGGTTTCCCATTTAACGTGAAACTTCCATTTTGGATATCTATCTGAGCATTTTCCTTGTAAAAAACATCTTTTCGATAATAGCCTTTATTTCGTAAATTGTCTATTGGGGTCAGCTCAGCAATTGCGTTTTCTACTATTCTTTCGCATTCGCTTATCTCAAATTCAGGCAGATCATGGATTCGTTTTTTAACCTCTTCCTTGCCAATAATAACAAAGTCGCTAAATTTAAGCCGCTGATAGATTTTAATGTTGCGTTCGGCGTCAGGGAGGATATAGGTTGAGAACAACTCCGCCACCACAAGGGAAATGCGCTGCATACTTGCATCCTTGTTCGCCTCTTCCACCTGTGCGATTTTCCCCGACAGTACTTCCATGCGTTTCTTGAGCTTATCCAGCCGGACTGCCAAGTCAGCCACTGGGGGTAGGATCGTATATTGAAATAAATCGCCGCTGTAAGGAACCATGCCATCACTGTAATTTCCGACAAACAGATCATCAAACCATACTGTCCCCAAATGATTCCCTTTTAATAAAGCGTGTATCATAATACCTTTGACGGCTTTATCTATTTTGATTGTAACTGCACTGTACTCCCAATCATGCGTTCCGGTTTCAAAGCTTGCCGTTTTTCCATATAAAGTAGATCCGTCGGCAAAGTTAATGTCAACACATAACGCATAATCACCGTTTCGCTTACCGCTCACGTTTTGCGCCTTGCTCCAGCCACTGATAATGATTTGACCTGGGACCTTGATATCACTTCCAGAAACCAAATAGGAGAAGCCTTGTGCTTTATTATTTTTATCGGTTTCAAGTCGTACGCTTCTGCTGCCGCAGTGCTTTTCCTTTTCATCAACCGAATATCCCGCCTCATACTTCTTAAAAAAATCTAAGTTACCGCTGTTTGCTTCAAACCCTGAATAAACGATTAAATTGTCTGAAGAAGAACAGGCATCCCGCGAAACAGCAGCATTTGTTCCGGCAGACAAAATAAAGCATCCCACCAAAAGATAAAAAATGCAGAAACATACTGCTTTGCTAAACCTCGACACCTTGTAGCGACTCCGTATTTCTATACCGCTTTGCTTAATTTTTTTTGATTTCTCCCTCTGTTCTCGGACACTATTTGCAATTGTTTTTTTTACGATCTCATTCATTGCCCTTTTTCCCTCGCCTTTTATTTTAACTTCTTCTGCAGATTTAATGTTAGGAGCCTATTTAAAATAAACAATTACCAATGCTTTTCAGGAGAGACTGAATCGTTCCATTCTCCATGAAAATCACATCGTTTTATTATCTGTGCTTTTTCTTCCGAATATGTCATATCCAATAATATGTCCACAATTCCGTGTCCATTCCTTACAGCGGATAACGCTCTAAACCCGTTCTCCCTCGGCAAGTTTGCATTCCACCTTTTCGAAATGAAAATCATTCAGCGAAACGTATTTCCCCGTCAAGTCCATTTCGTGCGGCGATGGTATTACGTGTATAGTTCCAGATGACATACTAAACCATCTCCTTGTTACTCTTCAAATCTCAAGTTACTTATTCCTATGCGGCCTGATTGTTTCAGTGCTTTTTCGCGTTTGCATACTCCGATATCCAGTGCGGTTATCGGAAAATTTATCTTCTGATTTTTATCACCGTCCCAATGTGTTGCTTCTATAACACGTTCCGGCGGCGCTTTAAAGAAACACTCAATATCCACTTTTATCTCATGCGGGCCATTCCAGGAAATTGATCTGCCTTCGACAAGATGTTGTTCTCCCGATTTGTCGTGTATGATAATAAAGAATCTGTTTTGGGAATTATCCCCTTCAATATTCAGGCATATTCTCCGTGCGCTTTCGACATTCACTGGAAGGTTCAAGAATGTACTGCGAAAATCAGTTGAATCGGAAAAGTCGTATGACAAGAACACATTTGAAGCGCCTATTGACAATTCCTTCCCATTCCCAGTCTCGCATTTAAACTTATAATCATTCCAGATTTTACCTTTGCTGAAGTCCTCTGCTTTTATATTTTTCACTACTTTTGCAGGTTCTACCAGAAACTCTTTTATGCGGATATTTTTGATCTCAAAATCTGCGCCCTGCGAGTTTCCTATAAACGCTATCTTTGATTCCAAACTGTTGATTTTTGCAGAAGAAATAAATTTGCCGTCCCAGAAAAGTGATATTGTCTTGTAAAAACATACTATTTGTAGTTTATGGCTTTCTTTACTGTCAAACGGAATTCGCCCTCCGATAATCCTTATAGGCACAGCATTTTCAAATGCCTGTATATAGTAATATTCTTCACCTGGGGTAATAAAAAGCTCTGTGCGATTATTTTTATCTGCATAGGAAAAGACCACAGATACCCAGGGATAAGAGGCTTTAAATTGAGCGATTCTTATATCAGCTTCTAGCACAAAACTTTCTCCACACGGCCTTTTTAAAGAAATAATGCCGCCATTTTGATTAAATAACCAACCGTTGTTTATTTTCCATTCACCTTCTTCAATCAGCCAGTTTTCCTTTATTTTCAGACTTTCAAAATTATCTTCAAAAAACGTTTTTCCTGTTTTAATACCTTCAGCTTTAAGTAGAAGAGTGAAGATAACAAGAGCGAAGATTGCAATATATGTTTTTAAATTCATTTTATATTTCCCCCATTAATTGGTTATTATTTCAACAATTCTTATGTCGCCGGGAGGCACGATGAGGGAAAGGTCGGAAAGTTTTTGTCCTGTCACCCATTCATTTGCGCTTGACCACTTAAACTTAGGCTCCATAGTTACAGGAACGGCTTCTTCGTTCTTTGTAACCTCTTTCTGGCCAGGATATTTATAGACACCATTATTGTTTATAAGAGTGACGACCCAGCCCTTGCTGTTTTTATTATATAGCACCTGGACATGGCCTTTTACAGTTATTGGGACAAGTTCATTTTTTACCTTCTCAACACAATATGAATAGAGGTTCAGCATTTTGTTTTTGCTTTTCGGCTCCATTCCCCATTCAGGAGTCAGTACCATAACGGTTCCTTTTCCAACTTTATTTGCTGTTACCAGGCAAGTTCCCGGATTTTTTTGCGATTCCACAAAAGGCTTTGCTCCTTTCAATGTAACTTTTTTGAAATTGAACTCCTTGTCTTCAATGATCTTATCGCCAGTCCCGCAGGCAATGCCTCGCTGATCCTTCAGCACTTCTCCGGTATCCGAAATTTCGGCAAGTTCCCAGAGCGCTGGAGTCATCTGGTCGGTACACATAAATAAAAGACCTCCTTCTTCAACATATTTTCTGAGGATTGTCTCAAGATTTTTGTCCGCCCCCACATCTCCAACAAGAAACAATGCCTTGTAGGAAGAAAGCACTTCTCCTGAAGCATCGCTTGTGAGAACATCAAAAATATCACCAAAAGGTCCTGTTACATTTGTGTCGGATTCAAATGTGCCAGTCTGTTTTCGCCTGTCTTCCCATGGGAAAATTGTGTTTATTATAGCCCGCGTCTGATAATCGCCTTTCTGGTACGGAACTTTGGCTATCAGGAAATCCTGAGAGTATTCCAGAATGCAACCATGGTTCTTATAAAACAGGAGGGCAATCGGTGTGTAAGGAATTCCTCTCTCGTGTTTTTTTACTATGTTCTCATAAAATTCCTTGTAAACACGGCCTAACGGGGAGAGATATGTTTTCCGATCCTGAAGCGCCAGAACGCGGGGATTTGTACGCTCAACAGTCGCGTCATTGTAATTTGCGAAAAATGCGTATTTATCTGCTTCTTTCTTGACCATGTTTGCTCCCGCCATGTAGGATGCATACAAGAATCTTTTTTGCAGAGAAAGAGAAGTCCCACTGTATGGCCCGTAATCCGCATTATATTTTTCTCCAATACTTCTCTCATCGGGACGCACATACATATATTGTGTTTCGGAGCCGGAACCTCCTCCGACCCGCCCGCCCCAACTTGCGCTATATGTAGCCCATGGAACATTATACTGGCGCGATGCGCCTCTTGTGAAAGCAAGTTGCATAGGGGTACACCTTTCATCTCCGCCAATCTCGACGCCTGTAATTGACGCCCCCATCCGGCATTCCCAATGATTCAGAAACGTTGCATGATATGGATATATCGGAATTCCTATTTTCTGATATTTTCCAAAAGCATAGGAAAAAGCCAGCTCAAAAAGATGATAGGCATCATCTCGGTTCTGGCAGACTGGGATATTATGTTTTTCACATACTTCCGCAACGCCTTTTTTACCTCTGTTGCCAAGGTATGGATGCCCGAGCCATTCTCCTACAAAACCGGCAAGGAAACGTTTACCGAACATAGTTTTCATGGAATTTAAAATAGCAAGATCATTCCTTGAGCAGAAGGAAACGATAAAAGGATTATCAGTTTCCGTCAGGTATTCATATGTTTTTGTTTGTACCTTTGATATATGATATACTCCATCTTTGACAAACCCTTCTTCCGAAAATGGTTTTTCTCCCTCATCGGTTTTTATAATAGTGTTATTTCTATCTTGTCGAGAGACAATATAAAAATCCTTTTCCCCAAGAGGTCTGCTATGCCAGTTTGACGGAATATCAAATGCTTGTTTGTTGGGGAACTCTAGGTTTTGTGCATTGCTCCTTGCTAAAAAAGCAAGCATTAATACGGATGCGAAAACAAATGTTATTCTTTTCACGCGCTATCCTCCTGTTATTTAATTTATCGTCTCCAATTATATCGTGCGTCTTCTACAATCCAGTCTACCGTTATAGAACGGCTGCTTCCGTCAGGGAAAGCAGCATGTGCTGTTTTGTGCCCGGAATGACGAATATGAACAGGCCGATCGTCTCCTCCTCCTGTTATCTTTTCGATTCCGGTTCCTGAGCTCAAATAATAATTCTGAACTCCATCAGGAAAGTCTGCTGCTTTTGCGGAATCAGCCAGAACAATCCTGTCACTCTCCATTTTTTGCAATTTTATATAATAGCGACTTGCGCACTCGGACGTCGTTCCATACGTGCTATTCCCTACCCAAAGCCCGTATGTATTATAAAACTTGCCAGTCGTTTGTTTGTAAACCTGGGGCGCAAATCCCGGACAAATCAGAACAGAAGATTCTCCTATTTTCGGCCATCTGAGATAGTCCATTCTGCACAATACCTCAGGCCAGAAATCAGTGCCGTTATAAGTCGCCGGCAAAAAGCCGTTATAGTCGCCGGAATACATTGCGAGCAGGCACATGCTCTGTTTCAGATTCGCTTTGCATACTGTTTCCATTGCTCTTTCCCGTGTCGCTCTTAGCGCGGGCATGAGGATTGAGATAAGCATCATCATTATCGCAACGACCATGAGCAATTCCAACAATGTAAAGGTACGTCTTTTTTTCATATTGCCCCACCTTTTTTATTGCCTTCAGCGGCTTCTTTCTGCATTTTTGCGAACTCGCCAATGATGTCTTCAGGTAATATAAGTCCGATAAGCATCTTATAAAGAAGACGAATTATTTTAGGTTCATTGGCAGACATAAAAGTGTTTCCCCTTTGTTTAAAAAAGACGTATAATCAGCGTCCGCACCATTTTGCAATTTTATCCAACAGGGCTTCCGCCTCATCCAATGATCCGCAGTTGGTATCTATCAGAATCTTCGACGGATCAAGTTCTTTTATAAACTCTTCCTTTATCTTTTCCGCGCCGACTTCGATATGAACAATTTTTCCCGCTTTCTGCACTTGCTGGTAAAACTCGATATGCTCAATGCCGTTCCGCGGTTCGGACGGCATCGGGACATATTGCAGAACCTTCAAATACGGCAATGACAAAAGAACGGGCAAATGCTGTTTTGCATTACCGCCATCAAGATGATACCACAAAGGAAAAGATTTTCCATATATTTCAAGTTCCGGCAATATAAAAGTTTCAAACATTTCCGGAGACAACATACATGAGACATCGCTCTGGGTACGAAGAAACGGCACAGGCGCCCAGAACGGCATCCAGCCGGTTCCGCAATAGCATGAATCTCCAAGATATTTTTCAGCAAATTTCAGGAATTCGATGAAGACGCTTAGTTGATCTTCGGCTCCTCGAACAATAGCATCCTTAACCCATTCCGGATGCTCCATCATGGCAATAAAAAAATTATCCGTTCCCATATGCATGGAAAGCAGGTCATTCGCCGGCAATCCCTTGTGAGCCCCAATCCAGAATCCTCTTTCAGATGCCGTCTTGACAACAACTTCAAAAAGATGTTTGAACTTAAGAAACCACGGATCGTTCTTATCATGCCTGAACGGGGATGGTTTACTAAAATCAATCTCGGGATACTGGTCAAACCAGATGGTTTTGCGATCGAATTCCGGCTTGCCGCCAAGGGAAATCAACCAGCAGGACATCAATAATATGCCCGGGACAATCTCGCCAAGCCAATGTGTGTTTTCCATAGAGTCTTCAAGCTTGGCAATCATCCAATCAGGATCAAGCCAGAAATCCTCGTCTTTCGCGGGAGGGTTCAATTCACTTACAGGCTGTTCCTTTACGGGGGCGCGAATTCCTATATATGGAATCCGCGTCGGCTTTCCTTCCCATAAATCAGTGAATCGTTTTTTTGCATTTTCCCAGTTATGATGATACTTCATTATTCATTCCTTTTTGGATTAATGCCCGAGGCCAGCTGCCGCGGTTATAGTCACCTCGACCAATATCTCATCCCGTGACATTTTTGCCTCCACGCATGTACGCACCGGAGCATGCCCTTCGGGGATCCATGCTTCCCATACTTCATTCATATCATTGAAATCGGTCATATCTTTCAGGTACACTGTTGCAGATAAAATTTCTTTTCTGCCAAGATTTATGGAAACGAGCAGTTCATCTATTTTTTCAAGAGTAGTTGCTGTCTGCAATTTTACGTTGGGAACCATTTCTTTTGCGACTTGTCCGCAAAAATATGCCACATTGCTGTAAATGACAATCTGGCTCATTCTACGGTTTGTGTTCTTCCTGATTATTTCATGCATTGATTTGCCCTAGTCCTAAATTGTTGAATGGCTTCTACATAAGAAGCATTTACCGGAACCAGCCCATATTTACCTAATTCCGGCCTGAGATTTTCAAGTACGGCCTTAAGCTGCTTTGCGGGAGTTATCGAAATATCCTTGAAATTCCGGTCGTTATGAACATCTATGACAATCGTTTTCAGAACTGGATTGTCATTTGCCAATTGCTTTATAATATTGGACAGTACCTGCCGGTGATCCCTCTCGACTACATTTTCATCGCTATATACATCTCCCGGCCGCAGATCAAAATAGTGATCGAAACCAAGAGGATGCCTTACCAGCCGTGAAGTATCTACAGAAAGAGGAATCTCGACAAACGGGGATCGCCCCGGCATCTGTCGCATGTTCTCATTTGCATAATGCGCATAAGGATAAGCTCCGGCCCATATGCAATAACGCTCTGCCCATATCCGTCCCGGGATACAGACACTTCCGCCGATAAAGCCTAATTCATTGAGCACTTTGTAAGTATGGTCATTGGCTGAAAAACAGCCTGGACGAAAAATCTTTGGACGGAATTTGAAATAATTTTCAAAAACATCCATTCCCGTTTTCAGGATTTTTTTCTGTTCATCGAAAGACAGTGCCCCGAGTTCAACTTCATGACGTACCGGCGCAAATTTTGTCGAATGAATATGGAGCCCGAGACAGGCGCCGCATTCCTTCAGTCCCAGAAACAGGTTCGCCAAGTCCTCTCCCAGTTCGGGATGAATGAAAAATGTAGGAGTATATCCGTAATCACCTACAGTTTCCATATATTCTTTAATCCGCTGCGCACCTTCTTTATTATTCCTGGGACCTGAGGTTGTCGATCCGCTCGAAGCGAGTTCAACATCCATTGTAAAAAGGACAAGTACTTCGTTATCTGCAAGCTTTTTCAAGATTCCTCCTGTTTTCTGCAAATGTGCCGGTCTATGCATCAAGGCTTCAGTATCTTTTCAGGGTCGATGTTGCTGATGTTATCAAAGACCTTCCTGACCGCTTCCGCAACTTTTTTCGCTATATCGAGTCCGTTCGGAGCTCGCAGCGTCTTTACTATAGATATATGGCATTTGCTGTAACGCAAGGCATTGGGATAATCTTCCGGGTTATAATTTACACCTTCGTCAGCGCCCGGGATGCTTCACGGATAACCGTTGCCATATGCGTTCTTAGCTCTGAACACTGTCATTTCCGGCAGGATGAATCGCTGCCACACGGTGGCATTGACGCCTTCGGCAGCAATGGATTTGCAGACGGCATCGCGGAAACGGGCTCTCGCATCGGTGTCCTTCGAAATTCCGAGCGCATCAAAATCGATACGCAGGTTGTAGTTGTACCAATTGTGAACGCAGCCTTCCGGTTCGTATGGCTGAAGCATTCCCTTGATGCCGTTGAGGTTCTCATGAAGATAATTTCCGTTGGCGCGCAGGACTTCAAAATATTTGTCGTACTTCGCAAGTTGTCCGCGTGCGAAGGCCGCCGTAAGTTCGTTATTTCGGTACATCCAGCCAAGCGCGTAAGCATGAAAATCGCGTGACTGCTCGGGACGCGCCGTTTCGCCGAAACTCCATAGCTTGCAGGCGTTTTTGTAAATATTTTCATTGTTGGTAACGAAGATACCGCCTTCTCCGCAGCTCAAACACTTGTTTTGATTCAGAGAAAACGCGGCGCAGTGTCCCATTGTTCCGGCTTTTTTGCCTTTGTACATTGCTCCGTGAGCCTGGCACGCGTCCTCGATAACATAGAGATTATGACGCTTCGCTATATCCATGATAGCGTCCATGTCGGCGCAAAGTCCATGAAGATGAACAACTACGATAGCTTTTGTTCTTGGAGTAATCGCGGCCTCGATCTTTTTAGGGTCGATGAGGAAAGTGTCGAAATCAATATCGACGAATATCGGAATAGCGTCATGATGGAGAATACATGTCGCGCTGGAACTCCATGAGTATGAAGTCACAAGGACATGATCGCCCGCGCCGATTCCGCAACCCGCGATACCCATGTGTAGCGCGGCTGTTCCGCTGTTTGTAAATACTGCAAACTTGTTGCCGTTCCACTCGGCGAATTCCTTTTCGAATGCAATACTGTGTTTGCCTCGGGTCTGGGTCGCCGAATACAGAGCGTCAAGGACAAGTGCTTCATCGCTTTTATCAACGGGCGGCCATGTTTTGACTTCGCCGTCCTGGAGTGTTTTAGGTC
>Ga0265294_10008071_pt1 | contig 12363 bp, 10 predicted proteins | sample MunlanPumphouse3_FD_192504 | JGI IMG/M metagenome (GOLD analysis project Ga0265294, IMG submission 192504) | Groundwater microbial communities from a municipal landfill in Southern Ontario, Canada - Pumphouse #3 | ecosystem: Environmental > Aquatic > Deep subsurface > Groundwater | place... | reverse complement strand
AGATAGAGCCTTTAGATATAGCAAAAAAGTTTGTTTTTATAGGTACACTTTTGGGAGTGCATATCAACTATATCCATAGAAAAGTCAAAGCAAATAGCTACTTAATAGTTGAGCCAAACTTAGAGATCTTTCGTCTTTCGCTTTTTTTGTGTGATTATAGTGAGCTTTTTGAAAGCTCAAAACTATTTTTTGCTATTGGCAAAAGTCAAGTTGAGCTAAGAAAAACTCTATCAAGCTTTTTAGCTTATCAATATCAATACAACCATTTTATACCCTTTGAGACTGCAAGTATCAACTATAGTCATATCATAGAAGATATAAATATCTTACTTTTGGATCTAAGCCCTATGATATATCCTTTTTCAGAGTATTTAGTAAGTCTATCTAGGGGTACTACTTATCTTAGATCCTCAACGAATGGCATAATCAAACTTAAAAACACTCACGATCTACTAAGCTCCTATCCCATACTCTATCTAGGAGCTGGTCCATCACTTGCCAAAGAACTAGAGTGGATCTATATAAATCAAGACAAAGTTATCATAGTTGCTAGTGCAGCAGTGCTAAAAAGACTAGAGCTTTTAAGTATAGTTCCTGATATTATAGTTGTTATTGATGGGCAAAGAGATGCTATCAAAAGGCAGTTTGATGTAGATAGTAAACTCTATCAAGATAGTATTATTTTTGCATCAGTTCATATAGATGAAGAGATATTTGCCTTGCTAAATAGCTCAAATCTATACTTAACACCTAGCAATATAGAGTTTGTAGAAGATATTGGGGTACAAAGTGGTGTAACTGTAGGTGATGTGGGTGTAGATCTACTTCTTAGACTTGGTGCTAAAGAGCTATATTTGCTAGGCTTTGATATGGCTATCAAAGAAGATGGTAAAACTCACGATGGACTCCACTCTAGCTCTAAAGTACGACTAAATCTAGATAATAGCAAAAGTTCAAATATAGACTATAACACATATATATTTTGGCAAAAAGGTAACCACAAAGATACGATACCTACTACTATGCTATATAGATCCATGCTTGAATCTATGGAAGAAAAAATAGCCAATTTTAGTGATATAAATATCTACAATCTCTCATCTCGTGGGGCATATATAGATGGTACTAAGCCAACTTATATCACAAAAGAGATATTTAGCAAGTTCAAGAGTTTGAAAAAAGTTGCTATATCAAATCAAATCAAAACAGAACTAAATAAAATAGTTAAAAGCTCTTTTAGTACAAAGGATATAAGCTACTTTAAAAAAGAGCAAAAACTCCTAAAAAAGCTACAAAAAAGTAATAACTTCTTAAAAAGCTTCTATACTATATACTCCGCTCATCAAAGCTCTATAAGCTTACAAATCATAGACAAATATCTAGAGCTTATCTTAGCATATCTTGATATTACTCAAGATCAAGAGCTTTTTAAGATCCAAATTCAAGAAATAATTTCTAGGCTTTTATTGGCCACTAAGTCCTAGAAGATCTTTTTTGTAGCTAGTAACTATAGATTTTAACTGATGTGCATATAGATGTTGGATTTTTCTTAGGCTTTTTGAATTAAACTTTTTATCTCTATCGTTTAGATTGTATTTGATAAATCTAACTATTACAAAATAGTAGTTTAGGATTATCTCACTTAAGATATTGTAATTACCTACTAGCAAATACATAGTATTAAAAAACCTATCTATTTGTTTATCTAGCTCATCACTACTTGATATTTGTAACTCTACGTTATCATCTAAAAGCTCTAGTAAAACATCACATTTTGCTATTTCCTCCTAACTTTCTCATAGGACACCCTAATTTTCACTTTGAGTAAATTGCATTATATATTTGCTGTTGGATTTCATCCATTTCTAAGGGTTCAACTCCAAAGATACTCTTATATCCATACATGGTTTTAATATGGTCAAATGTAAGTTTGAATTTAATATCAAGATTTGAAGTTTTGATTTTTCTCTCAAACTCTTTATAGATTGCATAAGATACAAAGCTTATAAGTATATGAGCTTTTATTCTATGCTCTAGTCTATGATATATAGGTCTTATTTTTAAATCTGTTTTTGATATTCTAAAAGCCTTTTCTATATCATATTGATTTTGATAGTGTTCTATTACTTCATTTGGTGTAAGGGTAAAATCATTTGTAATAAAGCCTTTTATACCATCTAGTTTTTCATCCTCTACTATCTTTGATTCATTAAGTGAGTATTTAATACTACACTTATCATCCACATCTAAATACTTTGCATAATATGATAGTTTTAAATCACTTTTAGTGATATTACAAGATAGTTTTTCTTTTATCTTTTCAAGTGCTTTAGTTCTTGTATATTTATCTTTTTTAGCTCTTTTAGATGAGTAGGAAAGTATTAGTCTTTGTTTAGTGTTTAGAGATTGTTTGTTGTTGTTTTTATCTTTATAGTTAAGCTCTTTAGAGATTTCAAGAGTATGGATAGTACCATCATCGATAAAAGAGAGATTTGCTATTTGCTCTTTTAAATCATTTGGTAGATTTTTAATTCTAGCAGCAAGGATATATTTATATTCATTGTTTTGTAGATATGCTATATTATCATTATTAAGCATTCCTCTATCAGCAACTACTATTGGTTTAGATGATAGATTAAATTTATTTTGAAATTTAAGTAGTACATCTATTAATGTATGTCCTTCATACTTATTACCCTCATATACTTCAAAGCTAAGAGGATAGCCTTGTAATGTTGTAAATAGTCCTAATTGTATTTGGGGTCTATTTAGTTTTCCTTCTTTACTAAATCCTATTCTTCTTAAATCATCTTCACTCTCTGATTCGAAATATAGCGTAGTAACATCATAAAAAGTAACTTTAATTGTATTATTCATAATCTTTTTAGTATGATTAAAGATACACTCTTCGATTTGTATTTTTAAATCATCTTTATAGATTGTATCAAGGAATCTATAGATTCTATTTTTATCAATCTTTTGCTTTTTATAGATATGATAATAATCGATTAAATAGAGTTTACTTCCAGGATAAAGAAGTCTAGATATTACTAATGCTTTAAATATCTCTTGATCTTTTAGTTGGGCAAGAGGTATATTAGAGCATCCAATATCTTTAAAGAGTTTTCCAAATATAAGCTCATCACCAATAACTCTCATATCTTTATTGGTAAGCTTTTGTTTTTTAGAAACATACTCAGCAAAGTCAAAGAGATTTGGTTCTAATTCTAATAATCTATCATTTGCTTGTTGTAGTAGCTGTTTAATTTCATTATCTATACTACTGCAACCAATTGTTTCTACAACCTTATATTTACCACCTGTTTTTGAGATGATTTGAATACTGATACTACCACTATTATTCTTTTTTTGACGCACAAACATATTGATATTTTATCAATTTACTGCTTGAGACACCCTGATTTATAGTTTAGACCCCTTACGAATCCCGTAAATATGGGGTTTTTGGAATTAGATTTGAAAAAGTGAGAAAGTCAGGAAAAGCAATAACTTCCTAAAAAGCTTCTATACTATATACTCCGCTCATCAAAGCTCTATAAGCTTACAAATCATAGACAAATACTTAGAGCTTATCTTAGCTTATCTTGATATTACTCAAGATCAAGAGCTTTTTAAGAGCCAAATTCAAGAAATAATTTCTAGGCTTTTATTGGCCACTAAGTCTTAGAAGCTCTTGTTTGTAGCTATTAACTATAGATTTTAGTTGATATACATATAGATGTTGGATTTTTTTTAGGCTTTTTGGCTTAAATCTTTTATCTCTATCGTTTAGATTGTATTTGATAAATCTAACTATTACAAAATAGTAGTTTAAGATTATCTCACCTAAGATATTGTAATTACCTAATAGCATATACATAGTATTAAAAAACCTATCTATTTGTTTATCTAGCTCATCACTACTTGATATTTGTAACTCTAAGATATCATCTAAAAGCTCTAGTAAAACATCATATTTTGCTATTTTCTCATCTAGATGATGATAGCTACTCTTATCATAAATACTTGCTTTTTGCTCTATAAAGTCAAATAGATCTTTTATATATTGCTTTTTATCTTTTTGAGTAGAAATATCTATAGTATCTATATCTTTATACTCCACTTCTTCTATATAAGCTCCATCTTTGCTTAGGTTGTAGATGTATTGATCTGCTTTTTTGATAGATCTAATAGCTTGGTTATACTCCATCAAAGAGGCATAAAAAAGCCTTGTAGTAGGTACTTCTTTGTGATAGTTGCCTTTAACAAATATCAAATCCTCTCTTAGTGAAAAGCTTTGTTTTTTTGAAAGCTGTTTTTTAGCTAAGCTCTCTTTATCTAGCTCAAACCCCTTTTGATGCTCTCTTGAGCTATCGTGAGTAAGTCCAGTGGAGCTATCAAGTGCTAGATCTATACCCAAAAGATAGATGTTTTTTGCATTTAGATATAAAAGTATCTTAAAAGTAGCCTCTCCTACACTAAGTCCCCCTATAGCTACACTATCCTTATAAAAAGAGATCAAAGTCTCAAATATAAAGGTATTATCTAAAGTATGCTCAAATCTACTAAGTACATTATCATGTGTATTAGCTGCTAAGATCTTGATGGGTTTACTTAAAAATAAGCTATCTAAGCCTTGAAATTGGCTCAAAAACACACTATCTTGCGGATCTACACTTGTAATAATATCTGGTATGATGCCATGACTATTTAGTCTTTTTAGGGCTGCCCCCATAGCTACTATGATGAATTTGTCTTGGTTTTGCTCTAACCATGCTATGTTTTTACCCAAAGACGGCCCTGCACCTACAAAAACTATAGCTTTATCCTCAAAAAACTTTGAGTCCATATCTTTTGTAAAATCTAGGGTTTTGTATTGTTTGATATTTGTTATGGTTTTATTTAAGATGTTTTTCATAGTAGCTCTATAGTTAAACAAAAATGGATCTTTATCTATAGTAGAGCTAACTATTAGATCAAAATATTTATCTACTTGATAGTTGGTGCTATAGTATTTGAAAAATTGGTTATTTATCATATCGTTTTGGAAAAACAGTGTAAACTTCTCCATAAAAGCACTCTCATCTTCCATAATAGCAAATACTACACTTTTGCCACTTCTAGCTAGTAGTGAATAGTCACATACAAACAAAGATAGCCTAAAAATCTCTAGATTTGCTTCACATACAAAGTGGTTGGTAGAGTTGATCTTAGTAAGTATCTTTGGTATATGTCGCCCTAGTAAAGTACCTATAAATAAAAACTTATCTATTTTTTTAAACTTTTTATTTTCTACATCTAGTGCAAGATTGGCTCCATATTTGTATTGAGCTATATCTAGTTGTACTTGAAAATTGCCTATGTCAAAAAGCTCAAGTTTGTTATGGCTTAGATCTGTGGTGTTTTGATGATAATAAGAGGCATTAAAGAGGCTTATTGTGTTTTTGCTATCGAAGTTTACATCTCTTACGGCTTGGTTGTTGTATTGTTTTGGTTTTTTGCTATAAAGATAATTTTCTGTATGGCTATCATAGATATCAAAATCCCCATTGTTTTTGATAAACTCCAAAAAATATCTCTCTTTATAAGCACCACTTGATATAGCATCACTTAAGTGTGCCACTCTTTCATACAAAGCTGTATCATACTGTGATAAAAATCTAAGATTACCACTAAAAGTAGTCATCAATGCTTCATATAAAACCTCTTCTTGCTTAGTCATAAAAAACCCCTATCATAAATGAGGTCATTTTAGCCAAAGTTTATGTAAAGTTTTCTGAAATATATACACTAATCTGTTTTTAAGAAATGTAATAGTAAGATTTTAGAATTACTTTAGATAAGTTGTAGTATAATAAACTAATTTAAGTTTTAAGGATAAAAAGTGATCGTTCCACCTTATGAAGCCAAATGCTATGGAGCTGTACATATAGATAACTATCTTAGTTTTATAGGATTTTGTAAAAAGGTCTATAGTGATGAAGTCTGTAAGGTGGATGTTTTTTTGGATGATGAAAAAATAGATACTATCCTTTGCGACAAAACTGTGGATAAGATAGAACAGATCTATGAGATAGGTAGCCACTGCTTTAAGTATGAGCTAGATGATAAATACTTTGATAAAAGACATATGCTTAGCTTCAAATGTGATGGTGAAGAACTCCTTCACTCTCCTATAGAGACTATCAGCAAAGATGATGAAAAATACAATGAGTATAAGTTTTTACATAGCTTAGAAAATACCAACTATGATGAACTAAAAGATATGTATAAACCAAATAGTATAGGGTTTTTAGCTACTAGGGAGAATTTGGAGGATGAGGAGTTTGTGGGGTATATAAAATACATTTCAGATAATTTTAGAGATAGTGCAATAAATTGTTTTTACTATAGTGGCAGCCCAAAGTCTAATAAAATATTAAAAAATATTAAGAATATTGAGTATATTAATATATCTTCTATTAAAGATATGGTAGAAAATATGGAAATATATATACAAAATTCAAATATTCAAAACAATAAATTAAGAGAAATTTTATTGACAAATTTTGATAATATATTCTGTATTGTTTACAATAAAGATATTTTTGAACTAACACTGAAAGAACACTCAAATATGTCTATGAAAAAAGGTTTTCCATATTTTGATAATCCCACTTATTTTGGGTTTACTGATAAAGAAATAACAAAATCAAATGGGAATATGCATTCCCTTATTAATTTTAATTTTTTTGGCATAGACTTTGATATAGATATTAATCAAAGCACCAAAGATTACTTAAATTTTAATATATATAATGTTATAAACAACAAAGAGTATAAAAGATATAGAAATAATTTATTTTTGAAATTTAAACAATACTGTAAGGAAAAAAATGAATATTAACAATTTTATAAATCAATATACTAATAATTTAAAAAATTTATTAGATAATATAGATAAAAATGAGATTTCTAAAATTATAGAAGCTTTAGATAAATGTGAAGAAAGTGGTTCGAATATATATATAATTGGTAATGGTGGAAGTGCTGCAACTGCCTCACATATGGCAAATGATTTAGCTGCTGGATTAAAACTTAGAGAGATAAAAAATTTCAATGTTGAAAGCCTAAGTGATAATAGTTCTGTATGTACAGCAATTGCAAATGATATAGGGTATGAAAATATTTTTTATGCACAACTTAAAAATAAACTTAAAAAAGATGATGTTGTTATAGCAATTTCTTGTAGTGGAAATAGTGTAAATATTGTTAAAGCTGTTGAATATACAAAAAAGATTGGAGCGACTATTATAGGGCTTACTGGTTTTGATGGAGGTAAGCTAAAAGAGTTATCAGATATAAAATTCCATGTGAATACTTCAAAAGGTGAATATGGCTTGGTTGAAGATATGCATATGATTTTAGATCATATTATATACTCATACTATATATCTTTGAAGCCTGAAACAAAATCTAATTATACAATGGAATAATATGTTAAAAATCGGTATAGCAGGATTTGGAAAAATTGGTCAAGTAAGAGCTACAGAAATATCTAAAAATAGTAATACTGTATTAAAAGCTATATATGATATTAAAAAACCAAATAAACTAGATGAAGAGATTGTATTTTGCACATCTTTTGAGGAGCTTTTAGATCAAGATATTGATGCAGTTTTTGTATGTGCCTTTAATGATGTTCTTGCAGACTATACAACTAAAGCTTTAAAAGCTGGAAAACATGTATTTTGCGAAAAACCACCTGCTAGAACAAGTCAGGAGTTAGAAAGTGTAATTACAACTGAAAAAAAATCTGGCAAAGTTCTAAAATATGGATTTAACCACAGATACCACTACTCAGTTATAGAAGCTAAAAAGCTTATAGAATCAGGAGAAATGGGAAAACTTCTTTGGTTGAGAGGAGTTTATGGTAAAGCTGGAAGCATAGACTACGATAAAAATTGGAGAAATTATAGACACATTTCAGGTGGTGGAATACTTATAGATCAAGGTATTCATATGCTGGATCTTATGAGATATTTTTCAGGACAAGATTTTAAACATATTAACAGTTTTGTGACAACATCATATTGGAATATTGAAGCTGAAGATAATGCTTTTGCTATTATGCAATCAGATGAAAAAGTAACAGCTACACTACACTCAAGTGCTACTCAGTGGAAACATAAGTTTTTGTTAGAGATGTGTTTTGAAGAGGGGTATATAAATCTTGATGGAATATTATCAAGTACTAGAAGCTATGCACCAGAAAAATTGATAGTTGGTCGTAGAGAGTTTGAAGATATAACCTTTGCAATGGGAAAACCAAAAGAGACTACTACTTGGTTTGAAAATGATGACTCTTGGAAACTTGAAGTTGATGAGTTTATAAATGCAATTTTAGGAAAATCAACGATTCAAAATGGAACAAGCGAAGATGCCATAGAGACATTAAGACTTGTTGAGCGAATATATGAAAATTCAGGATTTTATAGTGATAAATAACTTAACTCTTGGCATTACAACGGTTGCATTTTCTAAAAATCAACTTCTAGTAGATAAAGTAAAAAAACTAGGATTTAAAAAAGTTTATATTAATGAGAATTTTAAAAGATTTACTCAAGTTGAACTTATAGAGTTTCTTTCTAAATGTGATTTAGCTATTGTAGGGCTTGATAATATTAAAGAAGATATATTATCAAAAGTACCAAAATTACGAGCAATTTCAAAATATGGAGTTGGGCTTGATAATATAGATTTTGAAGCATGTAAAAAATATAATACTGAAGTATTACATACTCAAGGAGTAAATAAACGATCAGTTAGTGAATTGACTTTGGGATGTGTATTGTCACTGTTAAGAAATATCTATATATCTTCAAATCTTCTAAAGCAAAATATTTGGGAAAAAAATGGTGGAACACAACTAAGCAATAAAACTATTGGGATAATTGGTGTTGGAAACATAGGAAAAGATTTAATTGATTTATTGCAAGCTTTTAATTGTAAAATATTGGTTAATGACATAATAGAACAAAAAGATTACTATAAAAAATACAACTTGATTGAAGCTTCAAAGGAAGAGATTTATAAAAATGCTGATGTTATAACTATTCACACTCCACTAAATGAATCTACTAGATATATAATAAATAAAAAATCATTAAGTATGATGAAAACAAATACTATAGTTATAAACACAGCAAGAGGTGGAATAATAAATTTAGAAGATTTAAAGTGGGCATTGAAAAATGGTATTATAGCTGGAGCTGCTATTGATGCCTATGAAATAGAGCCACCTAAAGATTTGGAACTTCTTAGTCTTGCTAATCTTATAAATACTCCTCATATTGGGGGAAATTCTACTGAAGCTATACAAGCTATGGGTGAAAGTGCTATTGAGAATATATTAAATTGGATTAAAAATGGCAATAATAGGTAATATTTATAATCTAGAGTTTGAATTAGCTAAAAAAGTATCTTTAGCAGTAGGAAATTTTTTAAACTCACAAACTATTAAAAAAATAGATTCACAAGAAGGAAAAGATATAAAATTAGAGCTTGATAGAAAATCTGAAGAGATGATTTTGAAAGCTCTCAAAAAAGAGTTTAATTATGTAATACTAAGTGAAGAAATAGGACTTACAAAAGATATAGAAGAAGATAAACCATATTGGATAATAGACCCAATAGATGGTACATTAAACTTTAGTCGAGATAATCCAATTTATTGCATATCTATAGGCTTTTGGAAAAATAAAGATCCTATATTTGGTGTAATATATGATTTTAATAGAGACGAACTTTTTAGTGGGTATGTAGAAGTAGGAGCTTGGTTAAATGAGCAAAAACTAAATCAGCAAGATAAAAAAGAAAAATCTCAATCTGTCTTAGCCACAGGGTTTCCTACATATATGAGTGATGATGAAACTACACTTAAAAATTTTATAGTTCAAGTACAAGAGTACAAAAAAATCCGTATGATAGGTTCGGCGGCACTATCTTTAGCCTATGTAGCATGTGGGAGATTTGATACATATATAGAAAGTAATATCAAACTATGGGATGTAGCAGCTGGTATCGCTATAAATAAAGCAATAGATAATAGATATGAAATAAAATATTTAGAAAATTTTGAGACAATTACAAAGGTAGGTATTATATGAAAAATTTAGGTAAAGTTATTCTACATATACCAGCAAGAGAGGGGAGTAAAAGAGTTCCTAGAAAAAATATGAGGCTTATGAATAATAAGCCTATGATAAGTTATACAGTTGAATCTTCCATGCTTTCAAACATTACTGATGAGCTATATGTAAATACTGATTCTAAAGAAATTATAGATTATATAAATATAAATCATAAAAAATTTAAAATCTATAAACGAAACTCTTATTTAGCAAGTGATAAAGTACAAAGTGATGAATTTAATTATGACATAATAAAGAATTTAAATCCCGATACTTTGATTATGATTAATCCTGTATGTCCATTGATTACAAAAGAAAATATTTTACTTGCTTTTGAAGCATATAAAAATAGTGACTGCGATACTCTTATAACTTGTAGTTCAACTCAAATGCAAACTTTTTGTGATGAAGAACCAGTTAATATAAAACTTGATGAGCCTTTAGCTCCCAGTCAAAATAACAAAAAAATATCTATACTTAATTGGGCGATTACAATATGGGATGCAAATAAATTTATAAAAAGATTTGAAGAAAAAGGCTATGCTTCTTTGGGAGAAAATCGTCTTTTGCTAGATATTGATCCACTTCATTCATTAAAAGTGAGTGAAGAGACAGATTTTATTTTTATAGAAAATATTATAAAGGTATTTAATGATAAATCTTGAAAAATATAGCAATAGAAATATTTATATATCACCATACAATGAACCAGCAAATATTTTATATAACAGACTTTTATCAAAAGGTGTTACTATATTTGGTTTTATCGATAACAATAAAGAGGGTGAAAATATATATAACCAACCAGAAGACAACTCTATAGTTATTTTAGCTGATTCAAGATTTATATATGAAATATATTCATCTTTAAAAAGTCAAAATGATTCAATCATATTTTTGAAATTAAAAAGTAATTCCAATAAACTTATATTTATAAACTATGATAATTTATATAAGCAGTCTTTACTACAAATAAATAATACAAGAAAAGAACTTTTAAAAAATTCAAAACCTGACGATTGGCTAAAATCAAACAAAAACTTACATTATGGTAAAAGATGCTTTATATTAGCAACTGGACCAAGTCTAAATTTATTGGATTTATCAAAATTAAAGAATGAATATACAATAGGAGTTAATGGTATCTATAAAATTGCACATGAGATAGATTTAAAGTATTTTATATATGTATCGGATTGGTACTATAAATATCATATAGAAGGACTTAAAAGTTTTGATTGTAAAAGAAGATTTATTCCTATGGAGTTAAAAGATGATTTAAACTCTACAGTACCTACAAGCTATATAAATATCAATAGACCTATTTATACATCTTCTAATGGATTTAAGAACAAGGTTCCACACGGTTTTTCTAAAAGCCCGGAGCAATATTTTGAGGCTGGTGGTACAGTTATATTTTTGGCACTTCAGTTAGCCTATCATTTAGGATTCAATGAAGTTATCCTTTTAGGCTTGGATCATAGTTACTCAAATGATAATTCTAAATTCAAAAAATATAGCGGTGATTTTTATGATACATCAAATGGTGACAATGCTCATTTTGACAAAGAGTATGTACCTAAAGATATCAAATACCATGTTGACTTAGAAGCTATGGAAAACGCTTATAAAATAGCAAAAAATGAGTTTATGAAAAAGGGGATTAGAGTATATAATGCTTCGCCAAACTCTCAGCTAACAATATTTGAAAAGGTTAAATATGATAAACTTTTCGAAATATGATAATATAATTTTTGACTTTGATGGAGTTATTATTGATAGTAACTTTATTAAAGAAAAATGTATATCCCAAGCTAGTAAAAATTATGCACAAAAAGATTATCATAATAACTTTATAGAATATTTTACGAAAAATAATGGTATACCAAGAGAACTCAAAATAGCTAAGTTTTTTTCAAAAGATGAAGCAAAACAAATTCAAATAGATTATGAAAATTGTCTCTTTCAATACTTAAATAATTTAGAACTAACTGCTGGATTAGTTGATTTTTTATACCTTTTAAAGTTTCATAATATAAAACCATATATTTTATCAGGAGCTCCAACTAACGAAATTTACTCTATACTTAAAATAAAGAAAATTGATACCTATTTTGTAGAAATTTTTGGAGGTCCTAGAACAAAAGAAGCAAATTTACAAAAATTTGCTAAAATAGAAAAAACATTGTTT
>Ga0265294_10008070_pt1 | contig 12363 bp, 7 predicted proteins | sample MunlanPumphouse3_FD_192504 | JGI IMG/M metagenome (GOLD analysis project Ga0265294, IMG submission 192504) | Groundwater microbial communities from a municipal landfill in Southern Ontario, Canada - Pumphouse #3 | ecosystem: Environmental > Aquatic > Deep subsurface > Groundwater | place... | reverse complement strand
TTATGCTTCGCAAAAGAGAAAGAACTTTTTTGGATCAATTGTTAAAGTGAGCGAGCTTCAGTCTGAAGCAGGAGCGGCTGGTGCCGTTCATGGTGTTTTACAAGCTGGTGGCCTAGCTGCTACCTATACAGCTAGTCAAGGCTTATTATTAATGATTCCCAATATTTATAAATGGGTGGGCGAGCTTCTTCCCGCTGTTTTACACGTTTCAGCTCGTAGTTTAGCGACACGCAGTTTATCAATTTTTGGCGATCAACAAGATATCTACGCTATTCGTCAAACTGGTATCTGCATGATCTGCTCCCATAGTGTACAAGAGATTGCTGATTTAACTTCAGTCGCTCATCTTATCGCTATTGATGCATCCTATCCTGTCTGTCATTTTTTTGATGGTTTTAGAACAAGTCATGAAATTCAGAATGTTGAGTTTGTCGATGATGCTGAATGGAAGAAATTACTCCCTATGGATAAGGTTGAAGCGTTCCGCGCTCGTGCCCTTAACCCACACACTCACGCTGTAACGCGCGGTGGTGCTGAAAACGATGATATCTATTTTCAAGGTCGTGAAGCTCAAAACTTACACGCTGCTCATGTCGTTGAAGTAGCGGAAAAATATTTTAAAGAAGCCACTCGTTTAACTGGTCGTGAATATGCGCCATTTACCTACTATGGTGCTAAAGATGCTGACCGCGTCATTATTGCGATGGGCTCCGTCACTGAAACAATTAAGGAAGTTATCGACGAACTTAAAGGTGAAAAGATTGGTTTAATCAAAGTTCATCTCTATCGTCCTTTCTCCACCAAACACCTTTTAAGCGTCATTCCAAGTTCCGTCAAACGAATTGCTGTTCTTGATCGCACTAAGGAAATGGGCGCGACTGGCGAACCTTTATATTTAGATGTCGTTTCGACAATTAAAGAAGCCGGTCTTAATATCGAAGTCTACGGTGGCCGCTATGGCTTAAGTAGCAAAGATACGCAACCAAAAGATATGAAATCTGTTTATGATTTCTTAGCGAGTGAAAAGCCATGGAATGGTTTTACCGTTTCCATTACTGATGATGTCACTCATCTCAGCATTCCTGTTGATGAATCTTTCCATGTCAAAGCCAATTACACATCCTGCTTATTCTATGGTTTAGGTTCCGACGGAACTGTTTCAGCCAATAAATCTTCAATTAAAATTATCGGTGATGCTACTCACCAATTTGCCCAAGCTTATTTTGCTTATGATTCTCGTAAAGCTGGTGGAACTACCCGTTCGCATTTGCGATTTGGTAAAACTCCGATTCATTCGACATATTATGTGCAAAATGCTGATTTTGTCTCCTGCTCTCTTGATACTTATATCATGAAATTCGACATGATTAAGAACTTAAAACAAGGTGGCATCTTCTTATTAAATACTGATATGGACAATGAATTACTTCTTAAAACAATGCCCAATCGTATGAAATATCAATTAGCGAAAAAGAAAGCAAAATTCTATGTCATCGATGCGAATAAAATCGCCAACGAAATTGGCATGGGTCGTCACACTAATACCATTTTGCAAGCCTCTTTCTTCTATTTAAATCCTGATATTATGCCTTACGAAGAAGCTAATAAATGGATGAAGAAATTCGCCGAAAAGAGTTATGCCAAAAAAGGTGAAGACATCGTCAAAATGAACTGGAAAGCCATCGATGCCGGAACCGAAGGTTTGCGCGAAGTTCCTGTCGATGCAGCTTGGATTAATTTATCGCCCAAAACGGAACATAAATTAACTGGTGATGATTATTTTGATTCTTATGTTGCGATTATGGACAATCTTAATGGCGACGATCTTCCTGTCAGCAAATTCACGGAATATGAACTCCTTGACGGCACGATGAGAAACGATATTACTTTCCAACAAAAACGCAGTATTGCTGATCGTGTTCCTCATTGGAATAAAAACAAGTGTATTCAATGTAATACTTGTGCTTTCGTTTGTCCTCATGCGACAATTCGCCCTGTTTTATTAGATGAACAAGAATTAGCCGCCACCCCAAGCATCGCTAAAGATGATGTTCTTAATGCCATGGGACCCGGATTACAAGGTTTGAAGTTCCGCATTCAAGTTTCGCCACGAAACTGTGTTGGATGTGGCCTATGTGTTACTGAATGTTTAGCTAATAAAGCCGCTCTCAATAAATTACAACCTGGTGAAAAGCTCACTTCGGACATGATGGCTCTTGAGATGGTAGAAGCTAAATCACAATTCCCGCAAGAAGAAGCGGCCGACTATTTATATAAACATGTCACATTCAAAGGTGATAAGTTACCAGCCGCCATGCAATCAACCGTTAAAGGTGTGGGCTTCTTAATGCCATATATGGAAATTTCTGGAGCTTGTGCAGGATGTGGTGAGACTCCTTACTATCGTCTCGTTTCACAATTATTTGGCAAAGATATGCTTGTTGCTAATGCCACCGGCTGTTCTTCTATTTATTGTGGCTCTACCCCATTAACTCCATTTTGCACTGATAAAAATGGCGAAGGTATTGCTTGGGCTAACTCCCTATTTGAAGATAATGCCGAATTTGGCTATGGAATGCGAGTGGCCACCAACACTAAGATCAAACGTATCATTGAAATTCTTTCGGCCGCCAAGGAAAGCGAAGCAGTTGAAAGCGAATTAAAAGAAGTTATTGATCAATATTTTGAAAATATCAAAAACCGCGCAGAAATGCGCTTAATTGCTCCAAAACTCGTTTCTTTAGTGAAAGCAAGTAAAGATGAAGCTGTTAAAGAAGTATTGGCATATGAGCGCGATTTACAAGATAAATCTATTTGGATTATCGGTGGTGATGGCTGGGCTTATGATATCGGTTACGGCGGTCTTGATCACGTGCTAGCTAATGAAGAAGATGTCAATATTTTGGTTCTTGATACTGAAGTTTACTCCAATACGGGTGGTCAATCTTCTAAATCTTCGCAAACTGGTTCAATCGCTAAATTTACCGCTTCTGGCAAAGTAACAAAGAAAAAGAACTTAGCTCTTATTGCTATGTCATATGGTAATGTTTATGTTGCTCAAATTAGCCTTGGTGCTAATCCAATCGCGGCCATCAAAGCTTTGAAAGAAGCTGAATCCTATGATGGACCAAGTATTGTTCTTTGTTATTCTCCATGTGCGAACCATGGTATTAAAGGTGGATTATCTAACTCCATGTTACAAGAAAAGAAAGCTGTGGCTTGTGGCTACTTCCCCATTTTCCGATATGATCCACGCTTAGCGGCTGAAGGTAAATCACCGCTGACTGTTGATATGCCAGAACCAGACTACAGCAAATTCCGTGATTTCGTCATGACTGAAACTCGATTCTCTCAACTTCCACGCGTTAATCCTGAGCATTCTGAAGCGTTGCTTACAAAGTCAGAAAACTCGGCTCGTGAACGTTTTGAAAGAATTAAGAAATTAGGCGCTTAATAAAACAAGAAAACAGGTGTTAAAAAAAATACCTGTTTTTTCTTGCCAATAAATGAAAATTTTTATATACTATTTGGGTAGGTTAAGGACAGGTTGTAATCATGAAAAAGGATCAAAGAGAAGTTGAGTGCTTATTGGAGTTATTTAAGGAAGAAGCGGAAATTGAAAAGACAATTAACGACTTACCTCGTGGATATATTTCCGTAAAAGTTATCTCTGGTCACACTTATAATTACCGTCAATGGCGAGAAGGAAACAAGATTATTTCTGAATATGTTCCATCCGCTTTTGTCAGTAGCGTAAAACGTAAAATTGCTTATCGTAAAGAAAATGAAACAGCTTTAAAGGATGTCAAAAAAGAAATTAAAGCCAAGACAAGACTCGTTTTGAAGCATGGCATTCTCAGCGAAGAAGAAATTGTTGATTTAAAAAGCAAGGCCTAAGAAAAAAAGCACCAATATAGAAAAGTTTAAAGATTTAGCAGGATAATATCCTGCTTTTTCGTTTTTCTCTCTTCTTCACAATATGTCATCAATTTGTTAAGATAGATTTCAAGAAAAAGATTATGGCAAAATTAATTGTGTTATCTGGTGTCCCAGGAAGTGGCAAGTCCTATTTCTCGGCCAGTTTAAGAAAAGCCAAAGGCTCCCATGTTTATGTTGTCTCAAGCGATGCCCTACGAACAGTGATATTAGGAAATCAACAAGATCTGTCCGAAGATCGCTTAATGTGGAAAATGTATTATAAACTCGCTTACGTTTATGCTACTGATCCAAAGGGAGTGGTGGTTCTTGATGCCACTCATAGCAATTCGACTTATCGCATTGAAGCCACCAAATTTCTTAAACCATTATTTGAGGAAATTGATTTGGTTTTGTTTAACCTTCCTCGACATATTGTCAACAAGCAAAATGCCGAACGACCTTTCCCTGTTCCGGAGGATGTGCTAGATCTTTTGTGCGCCAAATTTGAACTTCCTGATGACGATGATCGACAATATTTTAATCATATCTTTATTATCAATTCACATGATATTGACCCAATTATTGCTCAAATATAAAAATAAAAGCCTTAGAAAACTAAGACTTTTTCATTTAAATGGTCGGAACGATGAGATTTGAACTCACGACCCCTACCACCCCAAGGTAGTGCGCTACCAAACTGCGCTACGTCCCGAATCCTCTCTATTATATTATTTTTCGAAAATATGAACACTAAAAAGTGTTATCATTTCTATCACTTGAATTATTTGATAGAATAAATCAAACGTTATGAACAAAAAAATTTTTATTAAAGGTGCACGAGAAAACAATCTAAAAAACATTGATTTGGCGATACCCAAAGAATCGCTAGTTGTTTTTACTGGGCTTTCTGGTAGTGGCAAAACAACTTTAGCTTTTGATACTATCTTTGCGGAAGGTCAAAGAAAATATATGGAATCAATGTCGAGTTATGCTCGTCAGTTTTTAGGAAATTATAATAAACCGGATGTCGATTCTATCGACGGATTATCACCGAGCATAGCCATCGATCAAAAAAGCGTCTCTCACAATCCTCGTTCGACAGTGGGGACAGTGACTGAAATATATGATTATTTACGTCTTCTCTATGGTCGCGTTGGAATTCCTTATTGTCCCACGCATCATATTCCGATTATTTCTTTTTCGCCCACTTTGATGACAGATCAAGTTTTAAATTATCCTGAAGGAACCAAAATTCAGCTTCTTTCCCCTGTTGTTCATCAAGAAAAAGGCAGCCAAAAAGATATTATTGAGAAAATTCGTCAAAATGGTTTTACTCGTTTGCGCATCGATCGAGAAGTCATGACTATTGATGAAATCAAAGAACTCGATAAAAATAAAAAACATGATATTGATATCATCGTTGATCGCATCATTGTTAAGCCCGAAGCGAGAACGCGTATTTTCGAATCAATTGAAACCGCCCTTGATTGGTCGCATGGTCTTTTAGTCATCCTTTCAGATATTGAAGAAAAAGTTTTGAGCGATAAGCACACCTGTCCCATCTGCGGTTTTTCCGTGCCCAAACTTGAACCACGTTTGTTTTCTTTTAATTCTCCACTTGGATGTTGCCCTGATTGCAAAGGCTTGGGTATTAAACGCGAGGCTGATCCACGCCTCTTAGTTCCCAAACCAGAACTAACCATCAATAACGGAGCTATTGAATACTATCGTCATATGGTGGGCTCTCAAAATCTCGAGTGGCAAGAATTTACTTTACTTTGTAAAATATATCAAATTCCCATGAATGTTCCGTTTAAAGATTTGAGTGAAACCCAAAAGAAGATTATTTTCTACGGTTCACCTGATATTCAAAAATACACCTTAAAATCTTCTTCTGGAAATACTAATAATCGTATTGGATATATCGAGGGAATAAAAAATAAAGTTGAACGTCTCTATAGTGAAACAACCTCTGACTGGATGAGAGATTATTATGCTCGTTTTCTCCATGACACGGAATGCACAACATGTCATGGGGCTCGATTAAATCCTGAAGCACTTTCAGTTTTAATTGATGAAAAGAATATCTATCAAGTCTCTTCTTTACAAGTTAAAGAGTTGAGGGCATGGATTCGTCAATTGCCGCAAAAACTTAGTCCAAATCAAAATGAAATTGCTCAATTAGTCATTAAAGAAATTGACAATCGCACTTCTTTTTTGTGTGATGTAGGACTTGAATATCTCACCTTGTCGAGAATGGCGTTGACTCTATCGGGTGGCGAATCACAGAGAATTCGTCTCGCGACCCAAATTGGTTCGAAATTAACTGGCATTCTCTATGTTTTGGATGAGCCCTCAATTGGACTCCATCAAAGAGATAGTGAAAAACTAATCGGCACTCTAAAAGAAATGCGCGATTTAGGAAACACCCTTATTGTTGTTGAGCATGATGAAGAAATGATTAAAAGCGCTGATTTTATCGTCGATATTGGTCCTGGCGCAGGAATTCATGGTGGTGAGGTTGTCGCTACTGGTTCAGTTGAAGATATCGAAAAATGCCCCACAAGCATTACGGGTCAATATCTCTCAGGTCAAAAATATATTCCGATTCCCATCAAACGTCATAAGGGCAATGGCAAGTTTATTAAAATTCGCGGTGCAACGTGCAATAATCTTAAAAAGATTAATGTTGATTTTCCTCTCGGAACATTTACTGTCGTAACGGGCGTGTCAGGTAGTGGCAAATCTTCCTTAGTTATTCAAACTCTTTTCTTACATCTCAAGCAATATTTTAGCAAGGAGCAAATGATTGCTGGACCGGTTACTTCTATTTCAGGTTTAGAAAATGTCGATAAAGTTGTCGATGTTTCGCAAGAACCAATTGGACGAACTCCCAGAAGCAACCCCGCTACTTATGTGAAATTATTTGATAGTATTCGTGATTTATTTGCCGAGACCATCGAAGCGAAAGCTCGCGGTTTCACCAAAGGGCGTTTTTCTTTTAATGTTGTCGGTGGGCGATGCGAAGAATGCCAAGGAGCAGGCATTGTGCGAATTCCGATGAACTTCCTTCCTGATGTTTATGTCAAATGTGATTCTTGTGGTGGCAAGCGTTATAACGATGAAACTTTACAAGTCACTTATAAAGGAAAGAATATCTATGACGTTTTAGAGATGACGGTGGAGGACGCTCTTCATTTCTTTGAAAATCGTCCGTCATTAAAGAAAAAAATTCAAACCCTCTATGATGTCGGTCTTGATTATATCAAGCTCGGACAGCCAGCGACAACCTTATCAGGTGGCGAAGCCCAGAGAGTCAAACTAGCCGCTGAACTACAAAAACGACCGACTGGCAAAACCGTTTATATTCTCGATGAACCAACGACTGGTCTTCATAGTGATGACGTTGGAAGATTGCTTAAAATTTTGCAACGATTAGTGGATCATGGTGACACTGTCATCGTGATTGAGCATAATCTCGACGTGATTAAAACCGCCGACTATATTATTGATTTAGGTCCTGATGGTGGTGACCAAGGCGGAAGTATTATCGCTACTGGAACACCGGAGAAGGTCAGTGAAAATCCAAAATCTTATACGGGTCAATATCTCAAAAATGTGTTGAAGAAAGGACATTATCATTAATATGAATGTTTTAGGGTTAGTATTTTTTATTCTTTTCCTTTTAGGAGCGATTGTTATTCTTGTGCTTGGCTTAATCAATGTTTCGAAAAGCGTGAAGAGTCAAGGACATAAACTTTCTTATGAAATTTTATTGAAGAAACTTCTCATTTATGGAATTGCTTTTGCGGTGAGTTTAACTTCAGCCTTTCTCTTTACTTATGCGATGAATGAAATTACTGCGAAATGGAATGAGTATTTAGCGGCGGCCTTAGGCGGACTTATCTTTAGTTTTAGTTTCTTTTTTGGTCTCACGCTTTTTATCACTCATTATTATGGTAAAAACATCAATGAAAAATTAGATAAATGGTTTTTTCGCTGGATGATAATTTCAATTATCTCCTCTTTCATTTTTCTTTTTGTGACCTTAGATGGTTTCGCCGATTATATTAACCTCACTAGCCCCTTACCAAATGGGATTAATTTTGAAGAAGGATGGGCATATCCTGGTGTTTTTGGTAACAAACCTAACATCGCTTGGTATGCATTATGTATTCTTACAGGAGCGATTATTGTTTACTTTTATTGCGATCATCAACTATATCGTCAATATGGAAGACATGGCATTTTAGAGTCGACTTTTCTCGTGGCGCTCCCCGCTGGTGTTATCGGAGCCCGTTTGTTTTATGTCATCGGCAATTGGAATTCGGAATTCGCGAGTAATCCAATGTCAATGTTTGAGATTTGGAATGGGGGCTTAACCATTTTGGGCGGAGCATTAACGGGCATTGTCGTCGGTGTTCTTTGGTTCATGTGGCGAAACAAAGGCTATAACATTTTTATCATTATGGATATTGCTTTACCTTCTATTTTAATCGCGCAAGCCGTGGGACGATGGGGTAACTTCTTCAACTGTGAAGTTCATGGAATTGAAATGAGTGGCACTTATTGGTCATGGCTCCCAAAGATTATTTATAATAATATGCAATTTGGTCATGACGGAAACATCAATCTTTTCCTTCAAGGCAATGGCAATATTTTCGTTCCTCTCTTCTTGATTGAAGGAGCGATTAATTTAATTGGTTTCTTTCTCATCGCTTATCTCTTTGGTAAAAAGCTCCGCAAATTCACTGATTTTGGTGATTTAGCGGCTGGCTATTTCATTTGGTATGGTCTCGTGAGAGCAATTATGGAACCTTTGCGCGATGGTCGATACATCATGGACAGTTTCTGGAGTTGGTTCTGGTCACTCGCCTTCATCGCTTTTGGAGCGCTAGCGATTATTTTAAATCACACTATCCGCAATATTATTAAAAATAAAAAAGGACTTATGAAACCAAAAACGTCATGGTTTAAAACTGGTCTCATCGGTTCTAGCGTTTTGCTTTTTGTCAGTTTAGCGTTAATTATTTGCTCCATCGTGATGATTGCGCAAAGCGACCATACCTTACAAGTCGGATTCTCTCCCTTTAATTTAGGATTAATTATCTTAACGGTGGGGATTTCTTTATTCGGTGGTTTGGCCGTCTCCATTCCTTACATCGTTCGTGGATATCGTTTTAAAAGGAACGAAAATGCCTAAAAAATATCGCACTCTTTTGTTTGATATGGACGGGACTTTAGTGGATACCGATGATTTAATTGCGCAAACATTTATCCGCCTCTATGCTAAATATCGCTCTGGATATCAAGCTTCTCCTGAACAGATGTTTCTTTTTTCGGGTCCGCCGATAAAAGAGACACTCAAAAAAGAATTTCCTCTTCAAAATCAAGAGGAGTTGCTCAAAGAATTTCACGATATTTCATGGAATCTCTATCCGCGATATTTAAAGACTTATCCTCAGACCAAGGAGACCCTTCAATCTTTGCGAAAAGAAGGTTATCATTTAGGTATCGTGACGAATAAAATCCATCAAACAACTCTTTATTGTTTGCAACTTTTGGGCTTTGAAAATATCTTTGACGCCATTATTGGATTTGATGATGTTATCAATAGTAAACCTCAAGGTGAAGGTATTGAAAAAGCCATGCAGATTCTAAAGGAAACTGATTATCATCGCGTTCTCTATATCGGCGATAATGATATCGATTTTATGACCAGTCAAAACGCTGGGGTGGATGTCGCCTTAGTACAATGGGGTCCACGAAAAATTAATCCTTCACTAAAACCCCAATATCAAATTCAATCTTTTAAAAATTTATGGGAGGTCTTACAAGATGAATAAAAATTATGATGTCTTAATCATCGGCTGTGGTCCGTGTGGTATCGGCGCAGCTTTGAAATTAAAAGAAGCTGGCTTTTCTTCACTTGCCATCGTTGAAAGAAGTACTCCGGGAGGAAAAGTTAACATCGCCCCTCGCGTTGATAATTATCCTGGTTTCAAGGAAGTACCTGGCCCTGATTTAGCTTATGCCTTTTTTGAAAGAATTGATCAATCAGGAATTGAAATAATTGGGGAAGATGTTCTTTCATTAACTAAACAAGACAATATTTTCACCCTTAAATGCTCACAAAATACTTATACCGCTAAAGCTGTTTTAATCGCGACCGGCACTAAGGAAAAGCGGTTAGGTTTTCCGAATGAAAATGCTTTATTAGGTCATGGTATCTCCTATTGCGCTCTCTGTGATGGACATTTCTTTAAAGGCGCCGACATTGCGGTCGTTGGTGGTGGCAATTCAGCTTTAAAAGAATCTTTATATCTCTCAAATATTGTCAATCATCTCTATCTTATTCATCGTCGCGTTGAGTTTCGTGGTAAAGATCAACTTCTCGAGGAATTAAAAGCGAAAGCCAATGTCACAATTCTTACTCCTTTTATTCCTTTAGAAATTTTAGCCTCTGATCGAGTCACTGGTCTCAAAATTCAAAATCGCGAAACTGAGGAAATAAAAACATTGCAAATCAATGGTCTTTTTCCATTAATTGGCCAAATTCCCAATACACAATTTATGAAAATAGAGGGAGTGCTCGATGAAAATGGCAATATTCCTGTCGATAAGAATATGATGACCATCATTCCGGGTTTATTCGCTGGTGGGGATGTTCTTCCTCGTCCGATTCGTCAGATTTATCTCGCGGAACATGATGGGATGGTCGCCGCTAAGTCAATCGCCTCTTATCTCAAGGAAGGATGATATTATGCTTGAACTTAATATTTTAACAGGTCCATCTGGTTCAGGAATCTCTTCCTCGAAATTCGTTTTTGAGGAATTAGGTTATTATATTGTGGAAAACGCTCCTTTTGAAGCTACTGACGCTATTTTAAAGAGCTTTTTATCCAACGCTTACAAGACCAAGAAATTTTGTTTGGTGGTCTCTTTATTTGATGCAAAAAAAATTCTTGAATCGAGTCGAAAATATTCTGAATTCAAAACAAAACTCATCTTATTATCCGCTGATCCCAATGAAATACAAAAACGCTACCGTTTAAGCCGCCATGCTCATCCGCGCTGTTTGACTCAGCAGATTTCTCTTGATAAAGCGATTGAATTAGACAACAAAGAAACGGTTAATCTTTTTTCTGATGCCGATATTTATATTGACACTTCGACGCTTAGCATTAAATCTTTGCGAGTTAATCTCTACAATAAATTAACAGGGAAGGAAGATGAAAATATCACCTCGATATATTTTGTTTCCTTTGGATATAAAAATGGCACGCCGATGGATTTAGACATGATCTTTGATGTGCGAAACATTCCTAATCCTTATTGGATTGATAATCTAAAGGCCTTAAACGGCACAGACAAACAAGTTATTGACTACATGAATTCTTTTCCTGAAACACAAAAAATCATTGATAATATTGTCAAATTTCTCGAAGTCCATCTTGTCTATGTGCAAAAGACTGGAAGGCCAATCTACAATATTGGTATCGCTTGCAGTGGTGGCCAGCATCGCTCTACCTATGTTGCCAATTATTTAGCGGAACATTTTAGCCATCAGTATAAAACGGAGGCCATCCATCGCGATTCTCCCGAACTCAACAAGGATTATCTATGAGACAAACGCAATCTTTTACCCAAATTGTTAAAGAAGAGTTATGCAATAATACCTATGAAGATAAGGAGCGTTTAAAGGCTCTGCTTTCCGCTTACATCCGTATAAACGGATCAGTCATCATTCACGATCGTCAAAGTCAGTTATCTCTTGAAACTGAGAATGCCAAAATTGCCAAGTTTATCTATCAATCTATCAATGATGTCTATCAAGCCGATGCTCATTTATCTTTTTATCGTAATTCGCGGAAAAAAACCGTTTATGTCATTAATATCGGAAATAAATCCGAAGCCATCATCGCCGATTTAGAAATCTCTTTTTTTGAAGGCAAAATCTCTAAAAATATCGTCTCAAATGATAGCAGCATCGCCGGGTATTTAAGCGGAGCTTTTCTCGCCTCTGGTTCCGTCAATTCACCGATGACTTCCAATTATCATCTCGAATTATCATTAAACTCTGAGAACTATGCCAAATGGATGTCTCATCTTTTTGCGCGTTATAAAAACAGCAATATTGAACCAAAAATCGTTCATCGCCGCGACAAATACATCATCTATTTTAAAAAGAGTGATCAAATTGCTAATTTTTTGATTATCATCGGCGCTGTCGAAGCTTGTATGGAGTTTGAAAATGTTCGCGTTGATCGCGATTACGCTAACAATGCTAATCGGTTGACGAATCTCGACACCGCCAATATCACGAAGATTTATGAAACTTCTCAACGGCAAATTGAAGAGATTAAAGTGATTGATGAGAAATTAGGAATTGATAATATTGGCAATCCTAAAATGCGCCTACTATGTCACATTAGATTAGAAAAT
>Ga0265294_10008069_pt1 | contig 12363 bp, 6 predicted proteins | sample MunlanPumphouse3_FD_192504 | JGI IMG/M metagenome (GOLD analysis project Ga0265294, IMG submission 192504) | Groundwater microbial communities from a municipal landfill in Southern Ontario, Canada - Pumphouse #3 | ecosystem: Environmental > Aquatic > Deep subsurface > Groundwater | place... | reverse complement strand
GCAGTATTGGTCCAAGTACTCTTCAGTTAGTTTATAAATATTGTTGCTCATGATTATCTGGTTATTCTTATTATTCTGTCACTTGCATTGGTGCTAACGTTTTGGCGCTTGGCGCAGTGGCGGATTTCGGAGCACATAACTGTCAATACACCACAAAAGTTGATGCGAGGTAGAATGTTCAATTAACCACGTCACCCGCCATTGAGCCAAACGCCTGTTAGCGGTTCGTTCTTTTTCTTTCGTCAATTGGTGCATCATTTCTATGGAGTTTGTAATATGCTAATCATTGTCTTAATTGAGTTTTCCAATTCAGTTTCTGTGTATGGAAGATTGTTGGTATTGTCAGGGTGATGAATTGTATTTCTAATGTAAGTCATTAATGTTACGTCATAAGGTATTCCTACTTGTCCATTGTGCAGTCGTTTCCATTTTTTAGTTTTCGACTGTCCTTTGCCTATGAAAAATGCTTCAATTGCTGCCTCAGATGAAACAGTGTTTGCTTCTTGTAAGTAACCGTAAAGTTCATTGTGAAATTCTATTGTCGGCAAATTGTATGCTTGGAAATTTATTTCTCCCCAAGACGGGCTCCAAGGAAATAGTCCAAAGTTTGTTCCTGTATTTTCAACAACCACTTTTCCCGTGTCCTTGCTTGAAATTAGCAGTTCTATATTCTGATTTATGATGCTGTTTTTGAAAAAGTAAGGTGAATGGGTTGATAGTAAAACTTGATTGTTTGCAGAAAGTCCGACTAGATATGTAATGAACTTACTTTGTAAAGTTGGGTGTAAATGCAATTCCGGTTCGTCAATAATTACGATGAAATTTTCTTTTGACAAGGAGGCTAATGTTTCAAGGAATAGAAGTGAAATTATCATTTCAATTCCTGAACCAAGTTGTGCAACAGGAATTTCTAATCCTTCAAGCTTTTGATTAAGATAAGCTGTATCAAATGGTGCATTTCCATCAAAGAATGAGATACCAATGTTTTCAATTCCTAAATCGTCAAGCTTCTTGTTTAAACTGTTGAATGTTTTCTCAATGGCTTTTTCGTCAACTTTTTGGATGATTTCATTTTCAATAGTTTGCTTTCTTGCGAAAAAGTCTGGTGTCGGTGGCTCTGTTTGTGTTTCATTTTCCTTTCTAACTTCTTTAATAAAACGCCAATTAAAATCGTCATAAACAGATGAAATAGACGAGTTAAAGCCTTTTTGAATTTGCTTCTCACGATTTTTTCCGTAGTAATAACTTCTTGGAAGTCCTTCAGTTTCGATCGGAAAAGTCAGAAGTCTATGGTCGAACTTGAACTTTGAACCATTCTTTCTGACAACCTCCCAACCCCTTTCATTGGTCCTGGGAGCAAAAGGCACAACATAATGTTCAACTACTACTATGTCAGAAAAAGCTTTGCCATTACCCGCCCTGTCACGTTTCTTTACCTTTAAATAAACTTTGTTGCAATCAACCTCTTGCTTTTGAAAACCGTCAGGAAGCATTGCTTTGAAAGGTGTCTGAAACTCTAAAGTTATTTCTATTGGTTGGTCTTGTCCTTTAAAGAAGTCGGTATGTTTAATTCGTCCCGATAAAAAACTTGGAGATAGTGCAAAATTTACAGCTTCTAAAATCGAAGTCTTTGAAGTTCCGTTATTACCAATCAACATTGAAAGATTTTTCAAGTCGAATGGAGGCAAGTCCTCAATACCTCTGAAATGTTTTATAGAAACTGTTTTTATCTTCATTTTTTGTCAGTCGTTTGATGGTTGCACAGTCTTTAGAATGACCGCTAACGGATGGCGGTATGGTTAGTTGCCGATTTCGAAGCACTTTCCTATCAAGTTATAACTACTTTTGATACGAGCTGTGCCGCTCGAATACCCACTGCACCGGCAATTAACTATACCGCGTGTTGGCAACTGGTGTTCATTCATATCCGTCTGTTTGTCATTTATTTAGCTTATATTTTCAAGTCATTTTCAATCTGCACCAACCTTTCCACGAAGCACTAATTTATTTTGTTTTTTTGAGCGTTGGCAATCCTAAAACCGGCCTGAAAGGCGGTTACTCGGGCTGGAGAGGCGGAAGCTCTTTTGCAAGCCTTTGGTTTGAGCGATGGCTCGTGTGGGCTTGCAAATGTGCTTACGACTGTGGGTTGGCAATATTTATTCATTGTCATTTCCATTTACCAAATCTTCTGCTAACAACTTAGCTTGTGTAATAACTGTTTCAACTGCTTTTTCTTGTAAGTCTGGTGGATAACCAAATTTTCTTAAAATCCTTCTAATATTTCGTCTCAAGTTCGCCTGAACACTTTCTTTAATTGCCCAGTCTATTGTTGTTCCGCTACGAACGGTTTTTAATAATTCTTGAGCAATATGTTTTAAAATCTCGTCACCTAATATTGAAACAGCACTATTATTTACTTCTAATGCTGTATAAAAGGCATATTCCCTATAATCTAATCCTAAATTTTCACCTCGTTTGTCAGCTTCTTTCATTTGCTCTGCAAACGGAATCAAAACTTTTTCAAGAAATTCAACCGTATCAATCATTCCGTTATGATAGCGTTTGATTGCATCTTCAAGCATTTCCGAAAATTTCTTGCTTTCAACCAAGTTTATTTTAGTCCGTTTTTTGATTTCATCTTTGAGTAATTTTTTAAGCAACTCAACAGCCAAATTCTTTTGTGGCAAGTCTTTCAGCTCTTGAAGAAACTTTTCATCTAAAATCTCAATATTTGGTTTTTTTAACCCTGCGGCATCGAAAATATCAATCACATTGTCCGCTGTAATGGCTTCGGAAATGATTTGCTTTATAGCAGTTTCCATTTCTTCGTTTGTCTTGCCACCTTCATTTTTGTCCGATATTTTTACAAGTCTTGTTTTTATCGCTTGAAATAAAGCAACATCATCACGGATTGCCATTGCTTTTTCGTGTGGAACTGAAATTGCGAAAGCTTTCAATAAGTTTTTCGTGTTTTCAACAAAACTTTGCTCTCCGTTTTCCTGACTGAAAATGTAATCTACGATTACTGGAATAAATTTCAATTTCTCAATGGGTGAAAGAGTGAAGAATTTACGCCAATCGAAATGTCTTAACTGATAATCAATTGCCTCGTGCAATTCTAACATTTTTGCAACAGCTAATTCCTGGTCAAGTGTTGGTTTGCCTTCGCCACCGCTCGCGGTGTAGTCGGCTAATGCAGATTTTAATTCTTGTGCAATACCTAAATAATCAACTACCAAACCGCCTTCTTTACCTTCGGTAAATACTCGGTTTACCCTTGCAATGGCTTGCATTAAATTATGTCCTCGCATAGGTTTGTCAACATACAAAGAATGTAAACAGGGAGCGTCAAAACCAGTAAGCCACATATCACGGACAATAACCAATTTTAATGAGTCAATTGGATTTTTAAGTCGGTCGCCAATAGCTTTTCGTCTTTGTTTGTTTCTAATATGCGGTTGCATATTCAAAACATCGCTACTGCTACCTGTCATTATCACTTTTATGGTTCCTTTGTCGTCATCTTCGGAATGCCATAAAGGTCTGATTTTTATTATAGCATCGTACAATTCAACACAAATTCTACGGCTCATACAAACTATCATTGCTTTGCCGTCTAAAACTGCGTTTCGTTGTTCAAAATGATAAACCAAATCTTCTGCAATTTTTTGAATACGGTTTGGATTTCCAACAATGGCTTCCAACCGTGTCCATTTTGCCCGCATTTGTTGGCGGTTGCTTAATTCTTCGCCCTCGGTAAGTTCTTCAAATTGCTCGTCAATTGTTACTTTTTCGTCTTCTTCAAAGTGAACTTTTGCCAAACGGCTTTCATAGAAAATTGGAACAGTGGCTTTGTCGTTTACTGCTTGTTGAATATCGTAAATGTCAACATAATTGCCGAAAACTGCTTGTGTGTTACGGTCTCCGCTTTCAATCGGTGTACCAGTAAAACCAATAAAAGTTGCATTTGGTAAAGCATCACGAAGATGTTTTGCAAAACCATCAATAAAATCGTACTGGCTTCGGTGTGCTTCGTCAGCTACAACCACAATATTTTTTCGCTCGCTTAATGCCTGAATATCAGCTCCGATATATTCAACACTTGGTTCATTAACTGCATTTCCATTTGATTTATCGGAAATATCATCAGGCATTGGCATAAATTTCTGAATTGTGGTAAATACAATTCCGCCCGATGCCACTTTTAGCAATTGGCGTAAATCCCTGCGATTTTCAGCCTTTTGCGGTTCTTGTCTGAGTAATTGTTGACAATTGCAAAATGTATCGTGCAATTGCTCGTCCAAGTCGTTGCGGTCGGTTAAGATTACCAAAGTCGGGTTTTCCATTTTCGGCTCAATGATGAGTTTGCCTGAATAGAAAACCATACTCAAACTTTTACCGCTACCCTGTGTATGCCAAATAACTCCGCCACGACCATCGCCATTTTTTGAACTGGCTAAGATTGTGCTTTCAACGGCTTTGTTTACTGCATAATATTGATGGTAGGCGGCAACTTTTTTAAGTGTTTTACTGTCGCTTTTTTCAAAAACCATGAATTGGCGGATAAGGTCAAGAAGTGTGTTTTTGTTTAACATACCCAAAAACATTACTTCCATTTGAGGTTGCAAATGGTCGGCTGTTGTTTTACCGTCTTTGGTTTTCCAGCTCATAAACCTGCCGAAATCACTTGTAAGCGTACCGCAAAGTGCGTCCCAACCATCGCTTACAATTAGCAATTCGTTATAGGTAAAGAGTGAAGGAATGGCTTTTTTGTAGGTTTGTAATTGGTTATATGCCGATTTAACATGGGCGTTTTCATCAACTGCGTTTTTAAGCTCAATAACAACCAGAGGTAAACCATTGATAAATAAAATAATATCGGGGCGTTTGTTTTGACTGCCCTCAATAATTGTAAACTGGTTGATTGCCAAAAACTCATTATTTTCGGGCGTTTCAAAATCAACAATGTAAACTTTTTCGCCTCGGATTCCGCTTTCTGTTCTTACTTCAACATCAACGCCATCGGTTAAATAGCGGTGAAACGATTCATTATTGATTAACAGGTTTGGACTATCGGTACGCAATACTTTTTTTAAAGCATCCTCTTTGGCATCTTGTGTAATTGTTGGGTTTAATTTATCAATTGCATCACGTAAACGGGTAGCCAAAACAACTTCATTATATTGACGTTCGGGGTGTTCTCCGTCAGGCGAGATGTCAGTACCTAACAAATAACTATACCCTAAACTTTCCAAGTAGGAAAGAGCAATTTCTTCTATCTCGTTCTCTGTGATACTATTCATAGTATTTCTTTTTTCTTTGATTAAATGCTGGCATTGCTCCTTCTAAAACACTTACGATACGTTCATTTATAATTTTATCTTCAATACTACCTGAAATGAAACTAAATTTATTTCCATCATTTTTATCAATATTTACATAAATAATTTGTTCAGCATCAGCAACAACAGCTAAATTTGGATTATGTGTTACCATAATAATTTGCCTTTTCTTTTTAGCTTCCTTAATAAACGGAACTAAAATAGTTGCCACACTATTATTATCAAGATTATCCTCTGGTTGGTCAAGAATTAGAGGAATGTCGCTTTTATCAAGTAGTAAATAGAAAACTAGTAATAATGCCCCTTTCTCTCCTGGGCTTAGGCTTTCAAGTTTTTTATCTCCTAACTTCAATTCGTAGTTATAATCAATATAAACAAGAGAGAAAAGATAGTTATAAAACCCCTCTAAATCTGAAATTTGCGTTCCTATGAAAACTTTTTCATTGTTTGAATTTTTTCTTTTATCAAATTTCAAATGTTCAATTATTTCATTTAATAATTTTAGAATATCATCCTTGCTTTCAATATCTTTTTGATTAAGGATTTCCTTTAATCTGAAGCTACCATCAGATGTTCCATAGAATGAACCTCTAACACCCTGATTTATATAATCAAAAAACGTTTTTTCAAAATTATGTTTGATGTTTAAGGAAGCGTCAATATTAATTTCATAACCTTTTAATAAGTAATTATTTTGTTCAATTATTTCATCAATACTTCTTTTAACAGTATGATAGATTTTCAATATGGTAGATTTCTTTATGAATATTTGCTCAACCATATTTAGCCTTTTCACATGAAGTTCAGAAATTTTCTGTTGTAAACCAGTTTCTATAAATTTCTTTTCTTTTTCTAACCAAGTTCTTGAATCATATTTAGTTTCATCCCCAATAATTTCTTTTTTTTGCTTTTCAAAAATTTGAATCTCCTCAAGATATTTTTGATATTTTTTTTGAGGTTCGTCAAGTTTGTTCTGCTCAACTTCCAATTCCTTCTTTTTTAATTGGAGTTTTTCTACAAGCGTTTTATTGTCTTTCTTTACATCAAATTCTTCAATTTTCAATATTTTCTCGCCAAGAAGAATTTTTATTGCATCAATCTCCTTTTCTTTTTGCTTAGTTAAATCGTCAATCAATTTAAAATTAGCCTCAACCTTTATTATATCGTCAATACTAATTTTATATTTTTCATTAAGGTTTATTTTATGTTTTTCCTTAACTGCTTTAAGTTCATTTATTACTATGGTTATATCATCTTTAATGTTGTTTAACTCAGCAACCTCATTAATTAAATCAGTTTTTCGTTCTTTATTCTTTTCAATACTCTGTAATAAATCTTCTATTTCCTTTTTTATTTGATTTATCTTTTCAAGAATGACTTTATTTTGTTTTGCAATCTCATCATCTTTGTTTGGATCATCAATTTTAGCAGGCTCTTTTAATGCTTTAAGTTCTGCATCTTTCTGTTCCAATTTTAACTTAATTTCCTCAAAATATCTCTTGTTTTCTTTCTTTTCGTATCCAATTATAGTTTTATTCAGTTCATTTAATTCTGATTGAATTATTGAAATTTCCTTATCAACAGTTCTTTTTCGATATTCAATTAATTCTTCAAACGTGTTTTTGCTATATTTCTCATCATCTGGCAAATGTTGAAAAACAACATTTTCAAGTTCATTTTTGAATTTGTTAAGAGACTCAAATTCATTGCACAAATCTTCAAAATAACCTTGAGGCAGATACTTGACACGTTCTAAAACTCCATCTTCTTCTTTAAAACTTCTATTTAAATTAACATTATTCGGTGTTTCATCCTCCCAAGTAATCGTTGATTCAAAATTTTGGGCAAGATTTTTTTCTCTAAATTTCTTTGGAGTTAAAAATGAGAAGTTTTTATCATCTTTGTAAAAACTACTTAATGCAATTATATCAGCTAATGCACTTTTACCACTCCCTTTATTTCCAATAATACCAACTAATTCTTTGTTAAGCTTGATTTCATCGTTTTCAAACCACTTACCCTGCTTCTGAGAATATCCTTTTACTGGTTTTATCTCTATTTTTCTAATAAATTTTGTTTTATTCAGACTTACTTTTGAGAGTATTTCTGGCATATCACCAATAAATACTCTATCCGGTTCATTAATTACTTGTTTTAATCCTTCAAAAGTAGGGTCAGCTTTTATCCAACAGTTTTGTTTTAATTTATAATCAGCGGCATTATGATTATCAGAACACAAAATCATTGGATGCTCTTTATTAATTGCCTTTTTTAGGTATTTAATAACAATCATCTTGTATTCATTAACATCAGATTCTTTTCCTAACTCAAAGAAATCAATAATTTTAGCTATATCTTCTTTTTGCGCCATTCCATGCGGTAATGCATTTGTTATATTTTCAATACTATTTGATTTCTTTCCTGCATGTATTGTAACAATTCCTCCAAGTTCTTTTATAAACTTTACGGTTTCTTCTAAATCACAATAAATCTCATTTCTTTTCTTCTTTTTCCCCTTAACATCTTTAATTTTAGTATTATTCTCAATTTGAGCCCAAACATAATTTATATCGCAGTTTTCTGAAAAGATTCCAATAAAATGAACAGGTTCATCACCCCTTGCATCACTTAAAAATTCTATCCCTGGCAATATTGTAATATTCTTTTCTTTACCTAGCTTTTGTAGTTCTGTAATTCTTGAACAATCAATATTATGATGATCTGTAATTGCTGCACATTGAATATTATTATTAGAGAGTGTGTTTATAATATCATCATTGCCAATAGACATATTTTCATAATCTTCAGAAGAAGGTGTGTGTAGATGTAAATCCCATTTTCTCCAAACTGCACCTTGAGGATATTTTTGTTCCATATATTTCAATTTTTTATTTCAATTTTATTACTCATTAATTTTGGCAATAAAGTTTCTCTGGTTTGTGCTAAAATTTTATTTTCCTCCAAATTATTGTAACACTTAATTAATGCATTACCTACAATATTGTGGAATAATTCAAGAATTTTTGCAGAGGGTAATAGAAAATCCATATCCATAATAACTGATTGATTAATTGCAGGATATGCAGCACCGTCAGCCATTTTTCCATAAAATTCTAATTGCTCAGGATTTGTTAGAAATAGATAAAGAAATGAAAATGGAACCTTTGTTGGGGAAAATACTGCAAATCCTGTTGACGCTATTAAATTCTCATTAGGAAACAATGAAATGAAATATGAACCTCTGTTAGGTCTAACAGTTGAAAGAACACAATCACCGTGTTTCAATTTTCTTCTTGCCCTACTTGGTTCTTCACCTCGATTATAAATTTTAATATTATTTATTATACCTTTTTCAACTTCAGATATTTCAACATAATGAATTTCCTTAATTGTATCTTTTGAATTTAGAGTGCCAGTATTTACATCACATATATCGTTTATCTTAATTCTACTCCAACCTTCAGGTATCTCATTTACTAAAGCACCATTAAATTCTGGAAAATTAAAATCAATAAACCATTCTTTAAATATGGCTCTTGACATAGTCTCTAGGTTTTCATTTATTTGCAGATTAAGTTCAATTTTATCATCAATTGAAGTGAGAATACCAGCAATTTCTTTTTGGGTTTCAATGTCTGGAATCTCAATCTCAATATTTGTCAAACTCTCCTGACTAATATTAAAACGAATATCGCCAGTTGCTTTTTGGTAAACTTCGTTTCTGAAAGAAATGTCACGGAATAAATACCTTGCATATTCAGGTAATAGCGTGTTAAAATCATTAAGCCTAAATCTTTTACAAAAACCGTTGAATGTAAGGTTTTCAACTTCGTCCAACAAAACCGAAGACATTGCAACTTCGTCGGGTGTTTCGGATGATGCAGTAAAGAAAATATCGCCATAAATTCCTGAACGCCTTTCTAAATCCAACGGACGAACATTCATTAATTCAAGTTCTTTAATGTTAACCTTTGAGTTTTTGTAAACATTCTTATAAGGCAAAAAAGGTGTTCCGTGTCCGTAATCTTCTTTTTTAATTGAAGTTACGCCACCAAAAAACGAACCTAAATCACCAAGTTTATATTTTTTAAATTCACTCATACCAAATCAAAATCGTAAAATGTATCAATTATTTCCTTGCTTTCCTCGTCTGCAAATGAAGTGGTTGCAGTTACAATTTGCTCCTTCTTTTTGCCTTTGTCCTTAAAGAAGATTACTATTTCGGAAGCTACATAAAGGCTTTCAATCATATGCTCGTTTGGTGGAATACGTGTTATATCCTTGCATGTATCAAGCAATTTGAAATTCTCAATTTTAAAACTGTTTTCTTCAATCAGAATTTCAGATTTTTTCTTGAGCAAATCAGCTAAATAATCTTTAAAGTATTCGGTTTGAGCAAAGTCGTAAATTTCCCGTTCCGTTATATAAAGTTCATAATCCTTTTTGATTTCAACCAAAGCGTTGTTTTCATCAGAGATTATTGCAATGTGTTTATTCCATTTTTTTTTAAATTCAAATTGACAGTTTGTATAATCTGTATCTTTTGTAATGAAAATAACCTTGTCAAAGTCGGCAACGCCATCAAAATGCATTAAGCTTTCCCAAACAATATTGTCTTTAAAACCAGCATCTTTGTATTTCCCAGAATGTGCAAAAGGATGTTTTTTGTTTTGGTCTTTCATTACCCTTTTCATCATACTTTGTAAAACTGTATTTGCAAGTTCTTCTTTGATTTCTAAAAGTTTGATTTCTTTTGTAGCAATGTATTCTATTGCTTTTTCCTCTATGTAAGTAGTGCAATCAAATTCCTCTTGTGGTAAAGTAATTTGAGGAATATGAGGCATTCCAGAAAGTCGTTTGGCTAATTTTTGAAATTCAACAATATCGTTTTGATACTGCCTTTGTTTTTGGTCTTTAAGTTCTTCAATTGCCCAAGTTGGGATTGCAATGTGAATATCTTCGTTTAGGTTTTTCTCTAAAATAAATTCTTCAATTACCTGAAATGGACGACCAAAAGCAAAAAAACTATATGCCACTTCTCCGTCCTGTGTGCTTCGCAGAGAATTTGTATCAAAAACGATTAATGTTTTAAGTTTATAGCTCATAACCGATTTTTGCTAAATTTTGCTTTATTGTTTCGTCCAAATCATTTGCTTTCTGCATTTGTTCGGAAAGTTTGGCTGTTAACATTTGCATTTTCTCGTTAAATGCCTCTCCATCTTCTTCAACCTCTTTAAAATCAATATATCGCCCTGGCGTTAAAATATAATTGTTTTTGCGAATATCCTGAATGCTTGCTGACTTACACAAACCTGCAACATCATTGTATTCAGTTTCATATTCTTTGCTCCTCCATTTGTGATATATTTCCGAAACGTGTTCAATATCCTCGTCTGTTAACTCCCTTTGTTTTCTGCTTATCATTGTTCCCAATTCTCGGGCATCAATAAACAGAACTTCATTTGTTCGGTTTCTGAATTTGGTTGTTTCGGTTTTATTACGTGCCAAAAACCACAAGCAAGCCGGGATTTGTGTGTTATAAAACAATTGCGAAGGAAGGGCAACCATACAATCCACCAAATCTGCTTCAATCATTGCTTTCCGAATATCTCCTTCGGTTGCAATTTCCGAGCTCATACTTCCGTTTGCTAAAACAATTCCTGCTGTTCCAAATGGTGCAAGTTTACTTACAAAGTGCTGTAACCAGGCGTAGTTTGCATTTCCAGTTGGTGGAATACCGTATTTCCATTTGTGTGTTTCAGCTTTGTTTATGTTGTAATCGCTTACATTAAAAGGTGGATTTGCCAGAATATAATCAACTTTTAATTCAGGAAATTTATCATTCATTAATGTGTCGCCCAGTTCAATTTTGGCATCAATTCCACGAATTGCCAAATTCATTCGGGCTAATTTATGGGTAGTAGGATTGCTTTCCTGACCGTAAATTGAGATTTTGCCTTTTCGGTGTTCGTGCAATTCAATAAACTTTTCGCTTTGCACAAACATTCCACCACTACCGCAACAGCCGTCATAAACTCTTTTTTCAGGTTCAGGAGCAAGAATTGCTACTAAAAGTTTTACAATACTTGCAGGTGTGTAAAACTGTCCGCCTTTTTTGCCCTCTGCATCGGCAAATTGTCCCAGAAAATATTCAAAAACAAATCCTAATACATCTTTGCCTTTCCCGTTTCCGTTTTTGCTTAAAGTAATTGAGCCAATTAAATCAATTAGTTCTCCAAGTCGCTGTTTGTCTAAAGCAGGTCGTGCATAATCTTTTGGTAAAACCCCTTTAAGCGATGCATTGTCTTTTTCGATGGCGTCCATTGCATCGTCAATGTCTTTTCCTATTGTTGGAAGTTTTGCTCTGCCTTGCAACCATTTCCAACGTGCTTGAGGTGGAACATAAAAAACTCTTTCGGCTGTATATTCGTCTTTGTCTTCGGGATTAGCACCAGTCTCTGCTTCAATTGATTTTAAATGTTGATAACGCTCTTCAAATGCGTCTGAAATGTATTTAAGGAAAATTAATCCTAAAACTACGTGTTTATATTCAGCCGCATCCATATTATTACGGAGTTTGTCGGCTGCTGCCCAAAGCGTTTTCTCTAATTCAAAATTATCTGTCATAATATTTTACCAAATTCATTGTTAAAAGCTCAAAAGTAACAAATTTGCACGGGTGCGTAAGCAAAATTGCAGCTCTTTTGCAAGCTTCGGTTTTGAGCGTCGGCTCGTGGGGCTTGCAAATGTGCTGCAATGTGGGTGGGGTTTCCTTCTTCTTTTTTGCGGGGGGAAGAAAAAAACAAAATAAATTTCCATCAAATTTGCACTGTCCTGTCAAAAAGCTAAATCCTTTCTTTCGTTATTATTTATCACTATCGTATCTGTCTGGTCGTCTGTCTTTTTACACTTGTTGCCAACGTAAAAGTGTTTTATTCATTGTTCCCATACAAATATAACAAGAGCAAAACTATTTTCACTCTATAATTCATTCTTTTTTAATGGATAACGGGAATAATGA
>Ga0265294_10008068_pt1 | contig 12364 bp, 7 predicted proteins | sample MunlanPumphouse3_FD_192504 | JGI IMG/M metagenome (GOLD analysis project Ga0265294, IMG submission 192504) | Groundwater microbial communities from a municipal landfill in Southern Ontario, Canada - Pumphouse #3 | ecosystem: Environmental > Aquatic > Deep subsurface > Groundwater | place... | reverse complement strand
AGGCCCTTCCACGACGACAGCATCCGGAATTTTATTGTACTTCTCCAGCCAATGCCTGAATATCAGTTTTGCAGCTCTGGAAGAAGAAATCTTCGGAACAAATTTTGTAGCTGTATCGGCCTGGTTGATACTTTCCAGAAATGCGGGTATCTTCAATGGTAAGCCTGCACCAATAAAGACGATATCAATCTTCTCTTCAAGTGCTACTGTTAACAGATCATCAAAATCTGAAACAGCCATCATGATATTCACACCGATGATTCCATTCGAATTTAACTGTGCTTTTTGAATCTGTTTTCTTAACGCGATTTTGTTGGATTCACGAAAATGCTTCCGGTAACCAGGCTCTGACATACCTATGCCCACAGCCGAGATCACACCTATGCCGCCTTCATTGGCTACAGCTGCAGCCAATCCTGCCATTGACACACATACACCCATCCCACCCTGTATCACCGGTATTTTCGCAGTCAGATCCCCAATTCTTAACTCATTCATAATTAGTTGATTATATCGTTTTTTAAAATAGTAAAGCCATCAGTAAGGATATCATTGATAAGTGATAACCTTTCTCTAAATACTTATTCGTGATGAGCAAATAAAATTAGGGATGAAATTGAAGATGACAAAAAAATGGGTATATCCTTCGAATAATAGGGATGGATAGCTATATTAGGGGTGAAAAGTAGGCCTACAGTGGCCAAAAAAACTACTCTAAATGCTTTTTAAATTCAGCAATATACATTTGAGAAACCTGCACGGGGAAATCGAGATGTTCGAAATATAACCTGTATCCTTGTGAATTGCCCTGAATCTCTTTAATACGCTTAATATTAACTATATAACCTCTGTGGCACCGGATGAGGAAATCACAGTCACGTATGGCTGTTTCGGCTTTGTTTAAAGTGCTTCTTATAATATGTTTTCGTAACGCTCCTTCTCTTTCGTAGTAGATCTCAATATAATTGTCTGCCGACTTTATCACAGAGATTGTATCCGGTTTTAATGTGATTTCATCATTCTTATATTCAGATTCGAAATGAACCAGCTTCTGATTTTGTTCTTTCTTTTCGATTAACTTTTTATTAAGGAGTTGGGCTGATTTAAGGTGGGAACGTAATAAGCGGTCGTGGTTGATAGTGATTAGAAGGGCTACAGGTATAGAAGCGATCAAAATTATTTTCAATACATCTGAAAAGTGGATATCAATCGGGCCCAATATTTTAGAATAGACCAACAGTGCGCTACTTGAAATGGACAATAACATCCAGATGTTCCAGAAAATCTCCCTTTTGATATCCCATTTATTGGTATTGAAAAATTTAGGGAACATGCTTGGCAGCACAATCAGATTCAGCGTAAGTACAAAGAAGATGGTTGCTGCAAGTCCGAAAACCAAGTAAATGATCTCATTTTTAGTAAATGAACTTATGCCAACCGGCTGAAAAATAGATAAGAAAGCAAATATCCCGATACTCAAAAACAAAATGATCTTGGCATTATGTTTTAAGTCATCATTCAACGGATAGGGTTTATTTAAGAAACGAAACGCTTTCTTCATTATAATTCAATTCTAGGCAACAAATTTACAAATAATTATTGAAGAATAAGGAGGGGATCTCACCTCAATACTACATACCTCCATTTCTACCCCTTAACACTGCTGTCACAAGAATTAGATAATTCGATTAAATCTTCACAAACAAATTGATTATTTTCTCATTGTTTAAAAATAAAATGCTGATATTTGCCCCTTGTTAAGCACTAATTTTTCAATAACTTTTAAGATAACAATCCAAATGTTTAAAATTCAGACGTTAAATGCAATCGATCCAGAAGGTCTGAGAATTTTCCCTCTTGGTAATTACGAGATAGCAAGCGAACTCCCTAATCCCGACGCAATACTATTGCGCAGTTATAAAATGCACCAGATGGAGCTGCCCTCATCCATTGTAGCCATAGCAAGAGCGGGTGCAGGTGTCAACAACATTCCAATCGAGCAATGTACGGAAAAAGGAATCGTTGTTTTCAATACACCTGGAGCAAATGCAAATGGTGTAAAAGAACTGGTGATTGGTGGATTGATACTTGCTTCGCGCGACATCATCGATGGTGTAAATTGGGCTAAATCACTGGCAGGTAAAGGCGATGAAATACCAACACTCATAGAGAAGGGAAAGAATAACTTTGCAGGACAGGAGATCAAAGGCAAAACACTCGCTGTAATAGGCCTCGGCGCGATAGGTGTTTTAGTGGCTAATGCCGCCAAAGCATTAGGAATGAACGTGATTGGCTACGACCCCTACATTTCAGTACCCCAGGCGTTGAAATTAAGTAACGAGGTGAACTGGGTGCAAGGGATCGAGGTCTTGTTGTCGCAGGCCGATTATGTTACACTCAACATCCCGCTTACCCCCGAGACAGAGGGTTACCTCAACAAGGAAAAGCTCAAGATGATGAAAAATAATGTGCGTATATTGAATTTCGCACGGGGTGGATTGGTCAATTTGAACGATTTAAAAGAGGCAATCGCATCGGGAAAAGTAGCCAAATATATTACCGACTTCCCCGACAAGGAAGTATTGGAAATGGACAAGGTGATTACTATTCCACACCTTGCAGCGTCGACAAAAGAATCTGAGACCAATTGTGCGGTTATGGCAGTCAACCAGGTGAAAGATTTTCTGGAAAATGGCAACATCACCAACTCGGTCAATTTTCCAGCTGCCGCAATGGAGCGGCATGACGGTTGTCGCATTACCATAGCAAATAAAAATATTCCAAACATGGTCAGCCAGATTTCAAGCATTCTGGCATCAGAAAGCATTAATATCGACAGTATGTTGAACCGGAAACACAATGGGATTGCCTATAACATTATTGACGTCACCCAAAAAACAGTAGATGAAACAATCATCAAAAAACTACAGGAAATTAGCGATGTATGCATGGTACGAATCATACCGGCAGCTAACTAAGTCAAAAGTAGATTATTTTCCGATACAGAACTTACTGAAAATATTTCCCAGTATCTCATCGGTGGAGATCTGTCCGGTGATCTCGCCGAGGTAGAACATACATTCGCGAATGTCCTGCGAGATAAAATCGTGGGTAAGACCGATTTCAAGTCCCTCCTTCACGCGATGAATCGCTTCGAGCGCCCTGGTCAACGCTTCATAGTGGCGCAGGTTGGTCACGATCACGTCATCCTCACCTATAGCAGGGATGGCAGCCGCTTTCACCAGCATCTTTTGCAGTTGTCCGGTGTGAAGTTGTTGTTTGGCCGAGATAAAGAGCCTCTCTGCCTCTACTTCAGGAAGGATATGTGCCATGCTGGCTCTCTCCTCTTCCGATATCAGATCGACCTTATTGAACAACATAATCAGCTGCTTCTCCTTCATTCTGGGGATGATGGATGCTGCCAGTAGGTCGATCTTGTCGATCGGTGTCGTAAGGTCGATCATCCAGAGGACGATGGAGGCCTGTTCAATCTTACGATAGGTACGCTCAATGCCAAGTGATTCAATGGTATCGGTAGTCTGACGGATACCGGCCGTATCGATGAAACGAAAAGAGAGTCCCTCAATGTTGACTACATCTTCAATCACATCACGTGTGGTGCCGTGGATATCACTGACAATGGCTTTTTCTTCGTTGAGGAGCAGGTTCAGCAGCGTCGATTTACCCACATTGGTCTCCCCAATGATAGCCACCGGGAGGCCACTCTTGATGACATTTCCCAGCCGGAAGGAGTCGATGAGCCGGACAATCTCGGCTTCAATAGCAAAGGTCAACTCATGCAGCTTCTCCCGGTTGGCAAACTCCACATCCTCTTCCGAAAAATCGAGTTCCAGCTCAATCAGCGAGACAAACTGCAGCAATTGATCACGCAGCAGGGTAAGCTTCTGGGCAAAGCCGCCCCGCATCTGGTTCATCGCCACCCGGTGAGCAGCGCGTGAAGAGGAGGCAATCAGGTCAGCCACCGCCTCGGCCTGACTCAGATCGAACTTGCCGTTGCGAAAAGCACGACGTGTGAACTCGCCCGGCTGCGCCATCCGTGCTCCTTTGGTCAGCAGCAGCTCCATCAGACGTTGTTGAATAAATAGTGAACCATGGCAGGAGATCTCCACACTCTCCTCACCCGTGAATGAGCGGGGTGCATGAAACAGAGATACAAGCACCTCGTCAAGCACCTCACCGTCAGAGATTATCCGACCAAAATGAATCGTGTTGGCAGCTGCCTCAGCGAGTTTTTTCCCTGTGGGAGAGCGGAATAGCTGATCCGTCAGTGTAGCGCTCCCCTCACCCGAGAGGCGGATCACCGCGATGGCTCCCATACCGGGAGGGGTTGATATGGCACAGATGATATCGGACATGTCTGTTTAATATCGGAAGCTGCTGCCACCCAGAAACTCACGTAACAGTGAGGTGGGTGGTAGTTCCCGGTCGGTAATATAACTGAAATAGCTCAAAAACTTAAGCAGCCTGTATGCTTCGGAGTATTCCGGTGCGGTGCGGGACACCTGCATCAGGATGGGTTCGGCATGACGGCGGATGGCTGCCAGCTCATAGATCATGGCCGAGTTGAACATCACGTCGGCATTCTCCTGAAAGGGGAAGATCCATTTGTCTTCACCCCGACGCACACTGTCCCATCGGGAGATGGTTTGTTCCGCCGAATAGCCGCGATAACGATAATCGCGTACGATACGCCGCAGCAGACGATTGTCGGAAGCGGGAATCCAGTTGTGGTCGTCCAGCGAAATGGAAGTCAGTGCCGATACATAGACCAGAAATTTCTTCTCGGAAGGAATATGCGCGGTCAGTTCCGGGTTCAGACCATGTATACCCTCCACAATGAGGATGCTGTTATTCGACATCCTCAGGTAGTTCTTTTTGTATTCTCTTTTCCCCGTCATGAAATTATACATCGGCAGCTCCACCTCATCCCCCTGCATCAACCGGATCATATGTTGTTCAAACAACGGCAGATCGAGCGCGTAGAGTGATTCGTAATCCATCCCTCCATGCTCGTCGAGCGGTGTTTGCTCTCTCTCCACAAAGTAGTTGTCGAGAGAGATGCCCACAGGCTTCAGCATATTCACCATCAGCTGTACCTCAAGTCGTTTACGGAAGGTGGTCTTCCCTGAGGAAGAGGGACCGGATATCAGCACTACGCGTACACCCTTTTCAAACCTGCGGGTAATCTCCTCGGCAATATTGGCAATCTGGTTCGCCTGATAGGCTTCCGCCACCTGGATCACTTCCGACATGCGATCTTCCTGCTTCGCCTTGTTCAGGTCACCCACATTATCGAGACGGCTTATTTTCAAAAACTTCAGGTGCTCCCGGTAGACATTCAACAGCTTCTCCTGCTGTACCTCGGGTTCCAGCTCTACAGGGTTTGTACGGTTGGGCACCCGCAACAGAAAACCTCCATTGTGCGGCTGAATATCGAACAGGGTGATATAACCGGTGGAGGGTGTCAGGCATCCGTAGAAATAGTCGATATATTCATCCAGGATCGAATAGCGTGCATAGAGCAGATCGGAGGTCTCGAGCAACAGGGCCTTGTCTTCCATGCCCTTTTCCCTGAACAGTTTCACCACTTTCGATGTTTCCTCTTCCACCTGTACGAAAGGGATATTGGCCTCCACGATCTCCTTCATCCGTTTGCGGATGGCATCCAGTTCCGCTTTTCCAACGGGCAGGTCTGCTTCAATCTGAAAATAATATCCTTTTGATACGGCATGCTCGATATACATCTCGGCATTGGGCAGCAGATCATCTACCGCTTTTGCCAGGGTGAAACAGAGCGACCGCACATAGGTGCGCATGGCTGAGGAATGGCTCAAGTCGACAAACTCAATCATTTTTGGTCTATAAACCCGGTATGCAAGCGATTCGGTTTTGTTATTTACTTTCGCGTTCGCGATTAAATAGGGTGATGAAACACCAAACAGGCCGATCAGCTCTTCCAATGATGAGCCTACAGGAACATCCTTTTGCTCACCGGTGTTCACACAATGTACTTTTACACTATCTGTCATATGGTTCATGATTTTTTCCAGTCACTAAATTACACCATTTTTTGCACATTCATCCTCTTTTCATTGTTGTATATCTAAATTAACCTCAAATCTTCCTTCTAAAATATTTGTTCATTCTCCAATCACGACGAAAAAGGAATTCGATTTTTAGGAGAGAGCGTCAATAATCTCGCCTTTTTTATTTAAGTTTGCACGTTATTGCACACAAATATTGAAATATGGACTACGGTTTCTTCGATTTTTTAAAGCTTGTAGGCTCGCTGGCTCTCTTTCTATACGGGATGAAAATCATGAGCGAAGGTCTGCAAAAGTTGGCAGGCAATAAGCTCAGAAGCGTCTTGTCATCGATGACAAAAAACCGTTTGATGGGTGTATTTACCGGATTACTGATTACCGCTCTCATTCAGTCCTCCTCCGCCACCACGGTGATGGTGGTCAGTTTCGTGAACGCAGGATTACTGAGCCTGCTTCAATCGATCGGCGTAATCATGGGAGCCAATATTGGGACTACAGTGACCGCCTGGATAATTTCCCTGTTCGGTTTCGGAAAATTCTCGATCAGTACCTTATCCATACCGTTGATGGGGATTGCACTTCCACTTATTTTCTCGTCCAAAAGCAAGAATAAATCGCTGGGTGAATTCATTTTTGGATTTGCCTTTCTTTTTATGGGGCTGGATTTTTTGAAAGCCTCCATGCCCGATCTGCAGAATAACCCCGAGGTATTGTCGTTCGTACAGAACTTCACCGATATGGGGATATTCTCCACACTCTTTTTTCTGCTTATAGGCACCATCTTAACCATCATCGTTCAGTCTTCAAGTGCCACTGTCGCCATCACGCTCATCATGGCAGTTAAGGGGTGGATCGATTTCCCGAGTGCTGCAGCGATGATCATGGGTGAAAACATAGGCACCACCATCACTGCCAACCTGGCGGCTATTCCTGCCAACATATCCGCAAAAAGGGCAGCATTCGCCCATTTCATGTTTAATGTGCTGGGTGTAATCTGGATGTTGTTCGTGTTCAAGTATTTCGTGAATATGGCTGATACGATTGTCTCGAACTTTGCCTCGACAAATCCATCCGGTATGACATCATTCATCCATTCACTTACACCTGACCAGTATAATCAGATCACTACACTCGAGAAATCTGACCTCTCGCCTGAGCTGGTCTCCTTGCAAGAGACCTATTTAAGCTACCAGGCAGCCACCTCCTACGGTCTATCATTGTTTCATACGCTGTTCAATATCTGTAATGTATTCATCATGATATGGTTTGTGAAGCTGTATGAAAAGATCTGTCTCACGGTCATCAAGCCTAAAAAAGGAGATGAGGAGGATGAGGAGTTCATACTTCAGTTTATATCCACCGGCATGGCACCCACCAATGAGCTCTCCATCCTTCAGGCAGAGAAAGAGGTGGAGGTCTATGCCAGTCGTGTCAGAAAAATGTTTGGCTTCGTGAAGAAAATGACCAACATGAAGCATACCGAGAAGAAGTTTCTTAAGCTCTACAATCGAACCGAAAAGTATGAGGGTATATGCGATCAAATGGAGGTGGAGATAGGATCTTATCTGAGCAAGGTGGCAGAAGGAAGATTGAGCAGCCAGAGTAAAGAGCGGGTGCGGGATATCCTCCGTGCAGTGACTGAAATTGAAAGCATCGCCGATTCAGGCTGTAACATCGCCAGGCATCTGAACCGTAAGATGGAAGCAAACGTTGTTTTTGAAGAGAGCATCATCGCCAACATCAACTCAATGTACGAGCTGCTGGACAGGGCACATGAAAATATGCAGACACTACTTAAGAAACAGCACATCACTGAATCAGAGCTTCTTGAAAGCAAACATATTGAACTTGAGATCAACGAGATGCGCAACAAGTTGAAACGTGAGAACGTGGAAAACCTCAACCAGAAGCTCTACTCCTACCAAAATGGCGTCTTCTATATCGATATCATCTCCGAATGTGAACGGATGGGTGATTATATTATGAATGTGATAGAGTCGATAGAGGTGAAGCATAACTGAACAAAGCCTACATCAACATGAACGACTGGAAAAAACGACTTGACATTGTCTACTCCACCAATCCCGATTACCATTTTCAGGAGGAGGAAGAGAGGAGTGACAAAACTGTGCCTAAGGAGAAACAGTTATTGCGTGTCAGCCTCGACAAGCGAAACCGCCGGGGTAAAGCCGTCACACTCATCACCGGATATGCAGGCACAGATGATGATCTGCAGGAGCTGGGAAAGATGCTGAAGATGAAGTGTGGTGTAGGCGGGACGGCCAAGGAGGGGGAGATTATTATACAGGGCGATCACCGCGAGAAGATACTGGGTATTTTGCAAAAAGAGGGATATGCCAAATCACGTATTATCTGACAGGCAATATGTCCACGTGATCAAAGCCTCCGCCGGTTCAGGGAAAACACACCGTCTGACGGGCGAATACCTTCATCTGCTCTTCTCCCGACCCAATAACCACAGCCATATACTGGCGGTAACCTTCACCAACAAGGCGACCGACGAGATGAAATCACGGATCGTGGAAGAGCTGTTCAGGCTGGCTTCGGGAAAAGCGTCCCCTTACCTCGATGCGTTAATGGCAGCATTCAGCTTGAGTGAAACCGCCGTGCGTTCACACGCAGGCACCATCCTGGAGACCATCCTGCACGATTACTCTGCTTTTTCCATCAGCACCATCGATCGTTTCTTTCAGCGCACTATGCGTGCTTTCACACGGGAGATGGGGCTGGCAGGAGGATTCAATATCGAGGTGGATGAGACCTCCCTATTGATGGAGACCATCGACCTGATGCTTTCCGAGCTGGACATGCCAGAAAATAAAACCCTTTCAGAGTGGCTGCTGAAGTTCATGCAGGATCGGATTGAGGAGGGTAAAAGTTGGAAGATTGACCAACAGGTACAGGAGCTGTCAAAGCAACTGTTTAATGAGACCTATAAATCATTGTCGGACGAAGATTTCGCAATCATACAGGATAAGGTACATCTTGAGCACTACAAGCAGATGCTTGTGCGCATCGTGAAGAGCTATGAGCAGGAAGCGAGGGTGATCGGTGTGAAAGCGTTATACCTGATGAGGCAGCACGGGTTGGCATATGACGATTTCAAACACAAACGAAATTCAGGATTCATGCTGTTTGTTAAACTCTCTGAGGGGATCATCGAGAAGCCCTCCAATCGGCTGATCGGACTGGAAGATAATGAAGATCAATGGATCAGCAGCAAGGAGAAAGAGCAAGCCATCCGTTCAGCTTATACTACAGGACTGAATGAATGTGTACACAATATCATCCAGCATTCAAAAAATGACCGTGACTACCAGACTGCGAGACAGCTGTTGCGTAACTTCTTCACGCTGGGCATCCTTAACGATATCAAGCTGCGGCTACGCAAGCTGCAGCAGGAGAACAATACCCTCTTCCTGTCAGACACCACGGAGCTGTTGAATGCTATCATCGCTGGCACCGACTCACCGTTCATCTACGAAAAAACAGGCACCCTGCTCACCAACTTTATGATCGACGAGTTTCAGGATACCTCACGCATGCAGTGGGATAACTTTAAACCATTGATAGAGGAGAGCCTGTCATCGAACAACTTTAATCTGATTGTGGGGGATGTGAAGCAGAGTATCTACCGTTTTCGCAATTCCGACTGGCAACTGCTTGAAGAGCAGGTGGAGAATGATCTTCATGGGGAGAACATACAAAAGCATCTGCTTAACACCAACTGGCGCAGCGATGCCAACATCATCCAATTTTACAACGCTTTTTTCACCAAGGCGGCTACAATTATGCAGGACGATTTCGACAGAGCCATTACTGATACACCAGGAAGTGAATCTAACAGCAAGAGTAACAGACAAATAGCAGACGCTTATGTCGATGTGTATCAAAATGTGCCTCCACATAAAGCAGAAAGCGGTGGGCAGGTAAAAATAAAGTTTCTCAAATGTGATAAAGGGGATGATTGGAAAAGCGAGGTACTTGAACAGCTCCCCCATGAAATTGAAGCATTACAAGATCAAGGGTTTGCCCTGAAGGATATTGCCATCGTGGTGAGATGGAACCATGAGGCAACAGAGGTGGCAGAGACATTGCTCAATTACAAGGAACAACACCCCGAGACGCCCTACCGGTTCGATATCATATCGAACGAAGCACTCCTTATCGGGAATGCGCAGAGCGTGAAGGCTGTGATTGCGCTGATGCGTCATTTTCGCAATCCGCATGACCAGATACGCCTGATGATGGCGGTGTACGAATTTTACAGGTTTCACAGGAACATCTCACCCGATGAGGCACTGCAAAACTTTCGTGAAGAAGCAGCAGGTGATTTCCCCGATGAGATCCGGTCACGCCTCCACGAACTGAGCTCGCTCCCCTTTTACGATATGGTTGAATCATTCTTTGCCTTCTCGGGAGATGCACTCGATAAGAGAGAGAACGCGCACGTACAGGCTTTCCTCGACATTGTGCTCAAGTTCAGCACCAGGGCATCGTCCGACCTGAATGATTTCCTCGACTGGTGGGATGAGAAAGGATACAAGAAAGCGCTCTTCTCACCCGACGAGCAGGATGCCATACGATTAATCACCATTCACAAATCCAAGGGACTGGGCTTTGGCGTGGTCATCATGCCCTTCGTCGACTGGGAGGTGGATCACAAGACAACCCACAACAACATCATCTGGTGTAAGCCTAACGTCGCACCTTTCGATGCATTGAGCGTGGCGCCGCTGAAATATGGGAAAGCACTCGCCGATACCATCTTCAGGGAAGATTACCTGGAAGAGAAAAGATTCACCTATATCGACAACCTGAACCTGCTCTACGTCGCTTTTACCCGCGCAAAGCACCGGTTGATTGCCTTCGCTCCTCAGCCACGCAAAGCCGGAATCATCAGCAGTGTGGCTGATCTGTTGTGGCGTGGCATTTCCGATCTCATGAAGCAACCAAACAGTGACAGGCCTCTGATCTGTTTGAATGAGTTTATCACTGAGCGTGATCATGCTACAGTTTTCGAGTATGGTACACCGAAGATAAAAGAGTCAGTGGCGATGGCACAGACGGCAAGTAGCTGTCAAACGGGCAAATGGCAATCACTCCCATTTGATAACCGGCTGAAGTTACGTCTCAACTCCATCGGCTTCTTCGCGGATGATGGCAGCCGTGATTATGGCACACTTATGCATGATATCATCAGTAAGGTGAAATATGTCTCTGATATACCGGCAGCAGTGGAGAGAAAAATCGCGGAGGGGGAACTGGGTGAATATGAGAGAGAAAAGACTGTCCATGAATTAAGCAAGGTACTCTCTCTTCCAGAGGTAATGGAATGGTACACCGACAGGTATATCATCCTCAATGAGGCTCAGATGCTTCATCCGCGCTTCGGATTCAGTCGCCCTGACAGAGTGATGATTGGCAACGATGAAGTGATTGTGGTCGATTATAAGTTCGGCGCACAGGAAGATACTAAGTACACCCGTCAGGTGGAGCGTTACATGAAGACAGTTGAGGAGATGGACTATACCCGTGTGAAGGGATTCGTTTTTTACGTGAGATTAGGAAAAATAGTGCAGGTAGGATGATAACTCAAGCCTCTGTACTTTATACATTGATCTCATCTCACTTTATCTTCAGTTTAACGAGCTTCCCATCCATCGTCGACACATATAGCTCACCGCTGTCAGTAGGCAAAATCCTGTTTATGAGCCCGCTGGAAATTCGGTACTTCCAGAGAAAAGCACCGTCAGAGGCACGGTAGGCGTAGATCAACCCCTTATCGGTGGGTGCGAATACAACACCGTTCTTCTCCACTACCGGTGTGGGAGTCAGTTCATATCCCATATCCTCACCGGAAGAGATCCATTTGATCCTTCTTTCGGCAACAGAGGCATCGATGGCAAGGAGTGCGCCATCCATCGTCTTAGCGTAGACCGTATTGCCATCTTCAGAGATGCCGATGGATTCACGCACCCTGTTTTCCGGATCATTGTATCGCCAGATCACCTCACCCGATGTTTCGTCCAACACCGTCATGAACCTGTCGGGAGATGCGAGATAGATACGTCCGTAAGCCGCTACGGGCTCAACCTGTGCCGGTGAGAACATACGGTTAGACTGCCCGTTGTACCATATCCACAGTGATTTCCCCGTCTCAATATCGAGTGCGTAAAACCGGTTACCCCAGCTCCCGAAGAATAACACTCCCTCTTTCACGAGGGGACGGGTCACCACAAAATTCTTCACACTGTCGAAATCCCACAGGAGCTCAC
>Ga0265294_10008065_pt1 | contig 12366 bp, 9 predicted proteins | sample MunlanPumphouse3_FD_192504 | JGI IMG/M metagenome (GOLD analysis project Ga0265294, IMG submission 192504) | Groundwater microbial communities from a municipal landfill in Southern Ontario, Canada - Pumphouse #3 | ecosystem: Environmental > Aquatic > Deep subsurface > Groundwater | place... | reverse complement strand
CTCCTCCTTGATTTATGAGTTCAACCAGCGGGAAGAAGCGGAGGCGGAGCTATGATCAGGGAGATGAGTGAATATGGGAAAACACTTCGGGCGGAGAAACATGACGATGCATGGGTACATGATGCTTTGAAGGAAGAAATCGTTTCGATGGAGATTGTTATCAGCAATGATGGCTGTTTTCAGCAACTTCTGTTCATTGACGACAAACCATCACCAGCGGAGGCGATTACTGCAAAAAAAGGAAAAGCGAGGTTGTTGCTTGATAAGCCGGAAGAAGTTCTTTGCTTTGGCGGTGATTCTTCCAAGAAAAAACATCAATTATTTCTGGACAAAATTGCCGACTATAAGCAGTTGCAAGGGTTAGCCCCGGTTATTGCTTTCTATCACAACAATAAAACGGTTGGTCTTGATAAGGCATTGGAAGAATTTGAGTCAATTGCTGCTACGAATGATAAAAAGATCAAGAAAAGGTTAACCGGAAACATCGGATTCAGGGTGCAGACTGAAGCGATTCGTATTCATGAAAAGTCAGAAGTTCTTAATGCGGTAATCTCAAAATATGAATTAATGCAGCAGGAACAGTTGTCCGGTGCAACAAGGCAATGTTCTGTCTGCGGCAAGCACGATTATCCGGTTGAGGATATACCTCATGGTATGATCAAAAAAGTTCCGGATGGGCAAACAGCAGGCTGCGCACTTGTCTCATATAACGAAAATGCCTTTGAATCATATGGGTTGAAAGGAAACAGAAATTCATCAATCTGTACCAATTGCGCAAAAACGTATGTTGAGGGGCTGAACTCACTTCTTTCGTCTGGCAAAGAAATTCCTGTTACGGATAAGAATGGGAAGACAAAGCTCCAATTCCGTTATTCTAAACGTAGGAAATTAGGGCCAGATACTACAGTGGTGTTCTGGACTCGCAATAATATTGCGTTGGATGAGATAGATCAGCTTGAAGCGCCGTCTGCCAATGATGTTGCAAGGATGATTGATTCCCTGTCTTCAGGAAAGGAAAAAGACGCTCTTTATCTTGACCCCGAACGTTTTTACTCTTGCACACTATCAGGAGCGGCTGCACGTATAGCGGTAAGAGACTGGATTGAAACCAGTCTTGGTGATTTCAGGACTTCAATCACTTGTTGGTTTAGGGATATTGCCATCGAAAAATATGATTTTGACCTGAAAAAATTAGTCACGCATTACTCACCGTTGTACGAACTTTCAAGAAGTTGCCAGAGAAAGAACAGCGACGGCAGTTACGACAAGGATGATACTGGCACTGCCAGGGTTGCAACCAACCTTTGGAAAGCTGCCTTACAAAACAGTTCTTCAATGCCATTGTGGATTTTAACAAAAGTCCTGCAACGCGCCCGGCTGGACAAATACGGACTTACCACCGAGCGGGCTGCTCTCATTAAACTCATATTGAATCGAAATAACAAAGGAGATGGATTTATGATTACGGAGAAAGCGATACAAGGGGACAGGCCGATTGCTTACATTTTAGGTCAGATTTTCGCAATGTTGGAGAATATTCAATATGCGGCACTGGGAGACAAAAACGCTGGAATTCGGGAAAAATTTTTCACGTATGCCATGACATCTCCGGCAGCGGCATTTGGTAGGCTGTTCAATCTGAGTTCAAAGCACTTCACCAAGCTGAAAAGCGAAAAACCGGGTCTGGCGGTAAAGCTGGATAAGGAGCTTCAGGAGTTGTGCAAGGACATTGATATTATGAAATTTCCACAGTTATTTCTACTGGAAGAGCAAGGCCAGTTTGCCATCGGATATTACCATCAGAAACAGACACAGTTTGCAGGAATAAACCACAAATAAAGGAGAAACAGCAATGAGTGAAGTAATCAAGAACCGATATGATTTTGTATTTTTGTTTGATGTGAAAGACGGCAACCCCAACGGTGATCCGGATCAGGTCAACCTCCCCAGAGTGGATGCCGAAGACCAGCATGGGCTGGTTACTGATGTCTGCATCAAGAGGAAGGTCAGGAATTATGTAATGTTGGAAAAGGAGTTAAAGGCACCTTTTGACATTTTCATCAGGCAGGAACAAGTTTTGAACAGGGTAATTGATTCCGCAGCCGGAGATACAATCCGCAGTAGGCAGGAAAATCTTTCAGAAAAATATTTCGATATAAGGACATTTGGTGCAGTCCTCTCAACAGGTGATAAAGGCGCCGGAACGGTCAGAGGGCCAGTCCAATTTACTTTTTCACGATCCGAAGATCGTATATTCCAGGCTGAGCATTCCATAACACGTTGCGCTGTGACAACAGAAGAAGACGCAAAAAAACAGGAAAGTAGAGAATACGCTTCTACATTTGGAAGAAAGACAACGGTTCCGTATGCTCTCTACAGAATGCACGGATTTGTTTCAGCTATGGATGCCGCAAAAACCAAGTTTTCTGAGGATGACCTGAAATTACTATGGAAATCCTTGATAAACGCTTTTGAACATGACCGAGCCGCTGCAAGGGGAGAGATGAACCCAAGAAAGCTCGTAATTTTCAAACACACAAGTCATCTGGGCAATGAGCTTTCCGGACGGCTGTTTGATCGAGTGGCAGTGACGAAAAACTCGGAATTGCCTCGAAGCAAAGATGATTACACCATTAGCGTTGACAAGGGCAATCTGCCAACCGGCATTGAAGTCACGGTGTGGCCGGAAGAGGCGGTTTATTAAATCACCCTGGCGACACCAGCAACCCAAAAGCAAATCCCCCCCAGCCCCCCTTTACAAAGTGGGGTAAAGGCGAATTCAAAGTCCCGTTTTCATAAAGGAGAATTCAGTGAATGATGTAGATTTAAAATCCCCCTTCAGAAAGGGGGATTTAGGGGGATTTGCTTCCAATCCCATCCCCATATCCGCCCTGGAGCATTACGCCTACTGTCCCCGCCAGTGCGCCCTGATTCATCTGGAGCAGGTCTGGGACGAAAATCTCTACACCATGCGGGGACGAGACGTGCATGAACAAGTACACGACGACTCGTCCCACGAACTGGCTGGTGTGAAGCTGGAGCGATCACTTCCTATCTGGTCGCGCCGCTTGAATCTTATTGGCAAGGCAGATCTGGTGGAGTTCCACAATGGTGTCCCCTACCCGGTTGAATACAAGTCGGGACGCCACCGCAGGGGAAATCCGGAAATCATCCAGCTCTGCGCCCAAGCGCTCTGCCTGGAGGAGATGTTTGACGTGCCGGTGGAAAAGGGGGCGCTTTACTGGCACGGCTCACGGGAGCGACGGGAGATAATATACACTGACGCCATGCGGCGACAGGTGGAAGAGGTAGCGCAGAAGACTTCAGAAATGCTGGAACAACGCATTATGCTGCCACCGGTAAATGACAAACGCTGCGAGGGATGTTCTTTGAAAGAATCCTGTCTACCTGCGGTAGTAGCCGAGCGACGGCGATTTCACCGCGCAGCAATGAACCTGTTTGAAATGTAGTGTCGAATCTTGTATCCGCCCGCATTTGATCTGACCATTGTTAAACCCGTCACAAACAAGCAAACCAGGGTGGTCACAAGGATCGCCCCTACTAAAAATGCACAAGGTGAGCCATGAAACAACTCCTCAACACACTCTACATAATGACACAAGGCGCATATCTTTCGCTGGACCACGAGACCGTGCGAGTGGAAGTTGGCGGCGAGCTGAAGTTGCAGGTACCGCTGCATCATCTCGGTTCTATCGTTACCATGGGCAATGTCATGATTTCGCCGTTCTTCCTGGGCAAGTGCGCAGATGATGGCCGCGCCGTGGTGATCCTCGACCGTAACGGTCGTTACAAGTGCCGCATGGTAGGCAAAACCAGTGGTAACGTGCTGTTGCGGCAGGTGCAGTATCAGGCTGGGCAGGATGAGGTGCGAACCACCGCTATTGCCGCAGCCATGACCGCCGGCAAGGTAAAGAATGCCCGCAACGTGCTGATGCGCAGTGCCCGCGAAGCTGCAACGCCTGACGAGGAAAATCGCCTGCGGAAATCCGCCGATGTTCAGGGCAATGCGCTCTTTCATCTGAGAACTCCCCGTGACACCGATCACGTACGCGGCCTAGAGGGGGAGGCGGCCGCCGCCTACTTCGATGTTTTTACATTGATGATGAAGCCGGTGGAACGGGATTCTCTGCCGATGAATGGCCGCAATCGCCGACCTCCACTTGATCCGGTCAATGCCTTGATCTCATTCCTGTACACCTTGCTGCTGAACGACTGCATCAGCGCCCTGGAGGGTGTCGGCCTTGATCCGCAGATGGGTTTTCTTCATGTGCCCAGGCCGGGGAGGCCATCGCTGGGTCTGGATCTGATGGAGGAATTTCGCTCGTTTCTTGCCGACAGGCTTGCGCTCACGCTGATCAACCGCAAACAGGTAACCATAGAGCATTTCGAGCCACGACCCGGCGGGGCGGTCTACCTGAATGAGAAGGGACGCAAGGAGGTGGTGGCCGCCTATCAGAAACGCAAGCAGGAGGAGGTGGATCATCCGCTTTTGGCGGAAAAAACTCCCATCGGCCTGTTGCCGCACCTTCAGGCTCGCTTGCTGGCGCGGCATCTGCGGGGTGATCTGGAAACGTATATCCCTTACATTCATCCATGAAAGGAAATCCCCCTGAATCCCCCTTTCTGAAGGGGGACTTTAAAAACTCCACACTTTGTAAAGGGGGGTGGCGGGGGATTTTCTTCTCAACTTGCGAGGTACAACTATGTGGATCGTTGTCTGTTACGACGTTAATACCGAGACAAGAGATGGGCGGCGACGTTTGCGCCGGGTGGCACAGGTCTGCAAAAACTTCGGCCAGCGGGTGCAGAAATCGGTGTTCGAATGTCAGGTGGATGAGATGAAGTACGAACAGTTACGAAACCGCCTGTTGAAAGAGGTTAAGCTGGAACTGGACAATCTGAGGCTCTATCGTTTGACCGAACCTAGAGAAAAGCGGGTTGAGGAGTACGGATCTACCAGAACCGTTTTTTTCGACGAAGAACCCCTGGTTGTGTAGCAGCTGATCTTGTATGCTATTTTTATGACGCGCGAACCAGGTGCTGGTGCGAATAGTGGGGGGTGTTCGCGATGTTTGAAAATCAGATGTTTAGGGGGAATACGGAAGATGATTATGCCCTATTCAGGCTTAACTTCTGCCGGGTTCGCAAAACTGGTGGAATAACTTGTTGGAAACTTACCCCTTTTTAATGGGTGAGAGCGCCCGTCCTACTTGGGCGGGCGAGGATTGAAACCCAGACAGACTTTGCGCCTGACGCCGCCCCGGCGTTGAGCGCCCGTCCTACTTGGGCGGGCGAGGATTGAAACCAACGGCAAACTATATGTTCAACAGGACCGCCAGGAGCGCCCGTCCTACTTGGGCGGGCGAGGATTGAAACATCAACTCCGCTTTGTATTGCATGGTCATTGCGTGAGCGCCCGTCCTACTTGGGCGGGCGAGGATTGAAACTTTTTCAGATAGATTCTAGTAACAATTCTGTTTCGAGCGCCCGTCCTACTTGGGCGGGCGAGGATTGAAACCTATTTTTGTGGCCTTATCAAGCGGCAAGTTTTTCGAGCGCCCGTCCTACTTGGGCGGGCGAGGATTGAAACGATTGCCCATTATTGCAGAACCCCAGAAGGCCAGGAGCGCCCGTCCTACTTGGATTGCTCGTTGGATTACAATACATTTATACAACTCCAGAAGTGCGTCAGAACATCTTCAAAATACTGGAAGAAGTAGTTCCTTGTCGCGCTGGTTCTGGTAAGAAGGGCAAAGCCAGTACAGATAAGGGGCGACCAGGGATGGAACAATGGATAATTGGGCTTGCCAATTAACGCTAAACGCCGAATGGAATCTTGGAGGCCATCATCTTCCTACGATCAATTTTGTCCCCGTCGACAATGAACGTTCCGTCACCAACAGCGTGAAGCGTGCGCTTCTCTTTGCGTGCGGTATCGATGTACGCGGCAACCGCCTCTAACACAACGATGTTGTGCTTCTTAACGATGTCGATGACCTTGCACTCTATGTTGGCGAAGCACTCCTTGATCAAGGGTGGCCTGACGACTTTGCCGTGCACAGGCGTTAGCTTGAACTTTGCAAACTTGTCTGTGTCTGTCCCGGAGCACGTTCCTATTCCGACAACCATATCGAGCATGTCAACCGTGGGAATGGCAATGACGCACTCCTTGTTCTTTAGCAACGCCACGAAAGAGTGATTCCATTCACCCGTGGTGATGGCAAATATCGGGGTAAAATCCAACACCATTGTCCAGGAGATAGTCATGATGTTGTCTTTCTGCCCATCATGGGTCGTCACGAGGACAACAGGCCCCGATTCCATCAGGGTAAAGGCCTTGCTCAGCTTCAACTTTCGCATGAAATCACCTAGTTATATTCCTTTGTCAGATGGTTAAGGCAACGCTTAGGCACTCGGCAAAGAATAAATGCAAGATGGATGTTTATTCTTTGCCGAGTGCCTTATATCGAGCAATTTGATTTTTGGAGACGCGACCCCTTAATGATCTCCCCAACCTTCAGAGCGCTTCTTGAAGTTAGCACGTTGGAAGCCTGACAGCAGCCTTTTAATGTATGACCTCGTACGGACCACCCCTCTGGATGGCCATTTGATAACAAGGAGGGGGCAAAAACTGACCTACAACCGTCTTCTGCTTGGAAGTCTCAGCATGATCACCCTCAACTTCTGCACTGGAAAACCCTCTGATATTATGAAATACTGCTGCAACACATTCTGGTGGAGGTGATACGAAATGGCCGGAGAACAGACAGCTCAGGAGATCAACTGGAAACAGATATTCGGTCTGCCGGTAATCGTAGCGGCGCTCGGTTACTTCGTGGACATCTACGATCTGGTGCTCTTCAGCATCGTCCGGGTTCCCAGCCTCAAGGCCCTGGGGCTGCAAGGCCAGGAACTGATCGACAAGGGGGTCTTTCTGCTCAACATGCAGATGGCCGGTATGTTGATCGGAGGGGTAATCTGGGGGGTGCTGGGTGATCGCAAGGGACGCCTCAAGATAATGTTCGGTTCGATCTTCCTCTATTCACTGGCCAATCTCTGTAACGGGATGGTCACTTCCCTGCCGATGTACGCCTTGCTGCGCTTCATTGCCGGAGTGGGTCTGGCCGGGGAGCTGGGAGCCGGGATTACCCTGGTCAGTGAAGTGCTGCACAAAAGCGTGCGGGGTTACGGTACCATGATCGTAGCCTCAGTCGGCGTATCAGGCGCCATTCTGGCCAATATCGTGGCCAAGAGCTTTGACTGGCGCACCGCATTTTTCATAGGTGGTGTTCTGGGGTTGATGCTGCTTCTGCTGCGGCTGAGTGTGGCAGAGTCCGGTATGTTCAAAGGGATGGATAAAAGCAATGTCTCCCGTGGCAATTTCCTGTCGCTCTTTACCTCGCGAGACCGCTTTGGCAGGTTCCTGCACACCATCATGATCGGGCTCCCATCCTGGTTCGTGGTGGGGGTTCTTATCACCTTCTCCCCTGAATTTGCCAAGGTACTGGGTGTCCAGGGCGCGGTCAGCGCGGGCAACGCCGTCATGTACTGCTATCTCGGCCTGGTGGCGGGAGACCTTGTCAGCGGAGTGTTAAGCCAGTTTTTGCAGAGCCGCAAAAAGGTGGTGCTTATCTTTCTGCTCATCACAGTAGCCACTGTTGCTGCCTATTTTATGGCCTCCGGTGTTTCTGCTTCGACATTTTACGTTATTTGCGGGTTGCTTGGTTTCGGAATCGGTTACTGGGCTATCTTCGTAACCATCGCCGCAGAGCAGTTCGGCACCAACCTGCGGGCCACCGTGGCCACAGCCGTTCCCAATTTCGTACGCGGCATGACGGTTCCGATCACCATGCTCTTTCAGATTGTCCGCAAACCATTGGGAATTGAGAGCAGCGCCTTGGCAGTCGGCGCGCTTTGTCTCGTCATCGCCCTCTTCTCCCTATCGCGACTACAGGAGACCTTTCACAAGGATCTGGATTACTTCGAGGAAATCATCTGACAATCCGGATGCAAAAGGGTTGGTGGCAAATATACAAAAGGCACAATTAATTCCTTGTTTTTAGCCCGCATCAGTATGTTTTTGTGATATAAACGCCAAAAAAAAGTTGAAGGCTATATAGATCATCGTAGGAAATAATAGCAACATCATAAAATACGGACGATATATTCTGTCGAATAGCCATGCTATTTTTGAAACTAAAGAAACTTGCCTGCCCAAAGTCGGAACGGATATGATGCGTAAAGCAAACGACAGCTATAGAGACGAACTGACTCGCCTGGAGATGCTTAGATCTGATGGTGAACCGACAGGCCTGTATTTCGTTGCGGCCAAGGAATTTGCCGATCCACACATTAGAATTTCATTGGAACAGGCAGAAACCTATGAAGCTGACGCTGTTTTTTTTCGGACATTTCCCGAAGATAAGAACCGTTTTCCTCTTCCCCAGATTTATATCTATCAAGACTCTTCACTTACACTGAATGAAACCCATTATGCTGGAATTCACCGCCGCCTTTGGAATGCGGGAATTGTTCCACTTGTTATTATACTGACTGCCAGTCAGGTAAAGATAATCAATTGTCGTCAGGAACCGAGATTCGATAAACAACGGCAAGAGTTTGAATATACACCGTTTCAGGCACTTGAAAGGGTCGTGGAAATAAACCAGGCTTTCGTTGCTCGCGAAATATCTGCTGGGACATTGTGGGAGGATACAAAATTCAAGCACGATTTTTGTCTGGAAAATACCGCTTATTACAAGCTTCTCAGCTATCTCAAGAAATTTCGGCATGATTTGGTTGAGCATAAAGTATTGCTGGAACCGATCATCAATCGCATTCTGGTTATGGCAATACTAGTTAAATATCTGGATGAACGTCAGGATTCAGCCCGTAATCGGGTGTTCCAAAAAGGTTTCTTCCGCAAATTTTCGCAAACAAATAATGACGACTTTGAATCGCTCTTCCGTGAAAAAGGGAGCTGCATCAGGTTGTTTGACCATTTGAGCGAACGTTTCAATGGTGGCATTTTCGAATTGAACGAAGGTGAAAAGGAAGAGCTGGAACATGCTGACCTTTCACGCATCGCGGACTTTCTGAGAGGAGATGAGGAGCCTAGTGGACAGCGTCTTTTCTGGGCGCTCTATTCGTTTCAGGATCTTCCGGTTGAATTGATCAGCAACATCTATGAGGAGTTCCTGGCAACAAGGGATAAAAATGACAGCAAAGGGGTCGTCTACACCCCCCCGATGCTGGTCGATTTCCTTTTAGATCAGTGCTTGCCGCTCTCAACAGAGACCCTTTCCTGGAAAATACTCGACCCTGCGTGCGGTTCAGGTGTGTTTCTGGTAGGGGCATTCAAACGTCTGATCCAGTGCTGGCGTATGGCCAATAACTGGCAACGGCCTACCTATATTGATTTACAGGGTATTCTGAAAAACAATATCTTCGGATTTGACAAGGCTCCCGAGGCTGTTCTGATTACCGCCTTTAGCCTCTGCGTTGCTTTGTGTGAAGAACTGGACCCGCTGGTCATATGGAACAAACTCAAATTCGACAACCTGCAAAAACGCAATCTCCTGGCGAAGGATTTCTTTGAAATTGTCGAATCAGGTGAGTTTGACAATCACTTTGACTTGGTTATTGGTAACCCGCCGTTTGACAGCAGGTTGACCACTTGCGCTGCCGAACGTGTTGAAAAGGCTGGCGCCAAGAGACGGCCCAAACTTCCGGATACCCAACTGGCACTTCTCTTTCTGGAGCAATCCTTTCAACTCGCCCGTAAGGACGGGGCAATATGCCTGATTCAACCAGCCGGGCCTCTGCTGTATAACGGCAATGCCACGCAGTTCCGTGGCTACATGTTCAATCAATTCGCCATCAATCAAGTTTTTGATTTTACCGCGCTTGAAGGAGTGCTTTTCAAAGCCAAGGTTGCGGCAGCCGCGATTATCGGGTGTAATGCCCCTCCTTCAGCAGAGAAAGTTCTCCATGCGACTTTCCGCAGAACCAGGGCAATCAAAGAGAAACTTCTATTTGAACTGGATCCGTATGATTTCCATTGGGTAGCACGTACGACCATAGAGAAAAACAAATATGCCTGGAAAGCCAATCTCCTAGGTGGTGGCCGCCTTCACCGGATGCTTGGGCGACTTTTTGCCGATGTTCCTACTTTGGGGGAGTATCTGGAGCAAAAGAGAGACAATAATGGTTGGCAGTTTGGAGAAGGATATAGCGTTGGCTGTGGGAGTTATTTGAATGATTTGCCAAATGTTGTGGAACTGACAAAATATTCTCCCGAAGAGCTTAAACAGCAGTTTGAGCTAAAAAGAACTCCAAAGCTTGCGCCATGGATAACCGGGAAGCAGAATGTTTCCTCGGATGCAATAACAATACATGGCATAGATATGAAGGTTGTAAGTCTCTGCGAAGAGTTTTTCTTCGAAGAACCACGTAAGGTGACTCGCGCCATTTTTTCCCCACCCCATGTCCTGATCAGAGAAAAAGTGGACAGATTGGCAATACCTGCCGCCTTTTCAAACGATGAGCTTGTTTTTACTAAGCAAGTAATCGGCGTATACGCGCCTAAAGAAGATACAGGTCAGCTTCTTGAGCTTGCCAACCGTTTAAATGGTTCAGGTGTATATGGTGTATTAGCTGCAGTGGCAAGCAGCAGAATGCTAGTTGGACGTGCGTCTTCGCTTCTGAAAAACGACATAATGGAATTACCATATCCTGAAGATATGCATGCAGTTGAGTTGAACTTTTGGGAACAGTCGCTTGTGGAGGATATCGGTAAATATCTTATTGAATTTCGGAGTAGCGGTGAGAAATCCGCCGTTCTCACCAAAACCGATAAAACTGATTTGCTTAATTTCGGCGAAATGTTCTGCAACATCCTTAACCCTGTGTACAAACAGTTCCGCCCCTTGCAGCCGATTACAATGGGTTCTTTTATCTGCTACCCCTTCTGTTACGGAGATGCTCCACAAATAGAACTCCCTGATGAAAATAAAATCGTTTCCTTCCTGGATGAATTGCTGCACAAACAGCATTCCAGCCGCCTGTTTGTGAACCGCATCCTCCGCCTGTACGACCATAATGTCATCTTCATGATCAAGCCGAATCAGAAGCGTTACTGGCTTCGTTCGATTGCCCTTCGAGATGCTGACGAGACATTGATTGATTTGTTGGAGCAAGGATATTGAGCACCGTGGCGAACTATCCGACCGGGCGGATGCTTAGCGGCACTGGAACGTTTTTCGGTCCGACTCCAAGTACCCAATTCAATAGTGTAATTGAATTGGTAGTTCAATCCATTCCTGTTTTCGCTGCGTCTGCGATAAAAAAAGGCATTACAAATGAAAATGGTCTCAACAGCCAATTGGCGCTGTTCATTTCGAAAAAAGCCATGCAGAACAATCTACCTTTCATTGCGCACCATCAAATTATGGAGGACTTGACGCGCGGCGACAGCCCCACACCAGATATCGGCATCCATCTTTTTGTAGACGATGAAGCAGAGCCACCACCGATAATAACGGTTTTCGAGGGAAAACGGCTGACAACACATCTTGAAGCCAAACGTAGACGTGAGTATGTGATTGGCCACGAGAGAGATGGGAAGCATATCAAATGCGGTGGTATTGAACGGTTCAAACACTCAATCCACGGCGCCAAACTTACCCATGCAGGAATGATAGGCTATCTACAGGATGGTACACCGGACCATTGGCGAGATCAGATCAACGGATGGATTTCAGACTTGAGCAATCAGCAACACGATCCGACTTGGTCCGAGAAAGAGCAATTGACGTTGAATACAACCGGAGGACGAGTTACTGAGTATTCCTCTGTCGTATTTCGTAAGGTGGAAGAGCTTCGATTGACGCATCTGTGGATTGACCTTGTTCCATAAAAACATGCGGGGATATTCCGGGGACATAATGCACTTTATTGTTTACTCGGACATTGCGGGAGTGAACAACAATGGATACTCGTACCCGAAACGTCCTTATTACGCTGATTGGCGCTGTTCTGTTCGTGATTGTCAGAGCGCCAGCGAGTCAAGAATCTAGGAAACCATTAATAAGAGGTTTGATGCTCTTGAGCAACGACAAAAGGAAGTCCCCCCGGCGACTCCATCAGAGGTGCGAGCCGAGTTCATTGAAATCAAGAAAAGCCTCCTGGCCAAGGCAGAAGAGGCTGAACTGATTGAGGCAAACCGCAGACGTAGCAGAGCTGTTGTTTTTTAGATTATTTTGTTAAGTAACAACGTTTTATTGTCTGATTGTTTGGATTAGTTGTTCTTGGTTGTCACATTATTTAGTCATTCAGATACGCATA
>Ga0265294_10008064_pt1 | contig 12366 bp, 10 predicted proteins | sample MunlanPumphouse3_FD_192504 | JGI IMG/M metagenome (GOLD analysis project Ga0265294, IMG submission 192504) | Groundwater microbial communities from a municipal landfill in Southern Ontario, Canada - Pumphouse #3 | ecosystem: Environmental > Aquatic > Deep subsurface > Groundwater | place... | reverse complement strand
TTTCTGATTTACTGCAAAAAAAGTTTCTCAAATATAAGACTGAAATCAATCAACACATACAAAATAATGAAAAACAACAAACCCTGTTATCGCAACAATCTAAAATGGCTGCCATGGGTGAAATGATTGGTAATATTGCCCACCAATGGCGACAACCTCTTTCAACCATTACCACCTCGGCAACCGGAATGCAAATCCAAAAAGAGTTGAATATTTTAGAAGATAATGATTTGATTAAAGGCTTAGACACCATTAATAAATCCGCTCAATATCTTTCACACACCATTGATGATTTTAGAAACTTTTTTACCCATAATAAACAAAAAAGCTATTTTAATATCAAAAAAAGTATCCAACAAGCGATTTCATTAGTTTCCGTTCAATTTTACAAAAAAAATATTGAGATTATTGAAAATATCGATGAAATTGAAGTGAACAGTTATGAAAATGAACTCATTCAAGTTATTATTAATTTATTGAATAATGCCCGAGATGAGCTGATTAAAAAAGAAGAAAATGAACGAAAACTCATCTTTATTACCGCTAAAAAAGAGAATGAGTCTTTAATCATTACCGTTAAAGACAATGCCAGTGGAATTCCCTTTTCCATTATCAAGAAAATTTTTGATCCCTATTTTTCAACCAAAGATATAACCACGGGCACAGGAATTGGTTTGTATATGTCCAAAGAGATTATTTGCAAAAATATGGGTGGAACGATTGAAGCTAAAAACGAGAAGTATATCTATGATAAAAAAGAACACCTTGGTGCCGTTTTTACCATTACGCTTCCTTTAAATAAAGAAGCGTAATTTTAATCTTCTAAAGTATCCTCTGCGGTTACCACTTTTTTGTGTCCATTTGTGGCAATAATTTCCATGTACAAGGTTTTACAATTCTCAACCGAAGCTTCATCAATGCATTTGGTAATATCTAAAAAATCAATTGTGTAAGGCTCTTGTGCATCTTTAGCAAATTTACACTCAAACTTCCAAAAATCTACACCCTCGGGTAATGGTTTTCGTTTTTCTCGTTTAATATATTTTCGTATTTCATATTTGATTGAGTCAAGTTGCCGTTCGGGTGCTTTGTTCTCAACGTTTAAATTAAACGTTTTTTTCATATTTGTCCTTACTAACTATTATTTTCGTAATATACAACATTTTTTAGCTTAAGCAACTTAAATTGGCAACGTTAAGCCTACTGTAGCTAAAAATTGGCTTGATTAATTATTTTCTATAATGTTAATTTAACTTTAAGAAATGTACAATATTAAAAATACTAAGGAGTTGTGTATGGAAGTTCAAAATAGAAATGCAATGGCACTTAATGCCTTTAAACAAAATGAAACACAAACCAATGACAAAAGCGTAAAAAACAAAGAGAAATCACTCGAACAAACCATTAAAGATTCAGCCTATGAAGTGGCTTTGTCGATGAATGCACAAATTGTTCTGTTTGCTTTAAATGCTTCAGATATGACCAAAGGAAATGCCATAGGTCAAGGTGCGTTATCGGGGAGTCAAGAGGTGTTGGATTTTTTAAGTGGCAAAGAAAGCGAAGGTGGAATGAGTTTAAGCAATATTGGCTATGAGGGAAAACCCATTACCGATTTAACACCCAATGAAGCCAGTGCTCTTTTAAGCGATGAAGGTTTTTTTGGGATTACACAAACTTCGGACAGAGTGGCCAATTTTGTTTTTAGTTTTTCAGGTAATGATGTGGAACTCTTGCAAAAAGGTCGAGAGGGAGTGGTTCAAGGATTTGAAGAAGCCCTTAAAATGTTTGGAGGAGAACTTCCTGAGATTTCTTATAAAACGCAAGAGCGAACGTTGGCTTTAATTGATGAAAAAATCAATTCATTAAAAAATCCCCAGTAACAATAGCATCTGTAAAAGAGGATTCTTTTACAGATGCACCTCTTATCATTTAGCACTTACGTCCTCTTTACCAATAAACTCTTTTTCATTGGCATTGGCAACCACACTTTTAGCCATCACTTGTGTACTCATTGCAATATCTTTTGTTTGATTCGCAATGCTGGCATTTTGTTGGGTTTGTTGATCAAGTTGAGCTACGGCATGATTAATTTGTTCAATCCCACTGCTTTGTTCTTTACTTGCCATTTCAACGTCTTTAATGAGTTCCAAGGTTTTATTGATATTCTCATTTAACGTTTGGTATCCGTGAATCATCTCATCGGCAATCACTTTCCCATGATTGGCTTTTTGTGTTGCATTTTCTACGAGTGTTTTTATCTCTTTAGCCGCATCTGCACTTCTTGAAGCCAAACTTCGCACTTCCGCAGCAACCACAGCAAACCCTTTCCCCGCTTCTCCTGCAGTGGCAGCTTCAACGGCTGCATTTAAACTCAAAATATTCGTTTGAAAGGCAATCTGGTCAATGACGGAAATGGCTTCAGTAATTGCCATAACTTGTATATTGATTTCATCCATAGAAAGTGTGGTTTCTCCGGCTAATTTCGCGCCTGAATTTGCAGATTGGGATAACTCATTGGCATAATTGGACATACACACCACATTGTGCGTATTATTACTGATGTTACTGGTTATCTCTTCTAAGGCTGCGGCTGTTTGCTCTAGTGCTGCTGCGGCTTCATTGGAAGAGGTACTTAATAACTGTACATTATGAAGCAGTGTGCTTGAATTCTCATCAAGCGTTAAACCAATGGATTTATTTTCAACCAACATGGCGTTGATAGTTTCTGCAAGTTGATTTAACCCTTTTGAGGTATTTCCTGTTGGGTTTTGAATTCGATGTCTGAAATCCAATTTTTGATACGTATTTAAAGCTTCAGTGACTTTATTGATATCACCACAGATTTTTTGGCTCATAATGTCAAGCATTTCATTGAAAATCAATTTCAATTCATTGAGCGATTTGTTTTCCGTAGTCAGTTCAATTCGTTTGCACAATTTTCCTTCACTGACAACCGCAACCACATTTTTAACGTCTTCAATTAAAAGCGCATCTTGTTCTAACATTTTTTGCGTTTGTAAAATATTTTGATTGACAATTTCAGACATTGTACCAAACTCATCTTTTGCCCCAATTTTTAACAAATCCACACTCTGTTTTTCTTTATTTAAAAATTTAAAAAACTCCAATAATCCCAATTGAAATCGTTTAATTGGTTCTCCTACAAATATATTCATAAAATACATTAAAATGGCAATAGAAATGAGAATACACACCAACGAAGAGACAATAATAATATTACGAAGTTCTTTTGCCGTTCCCAACGCTTCACTTTCGTGCATTTCAGCAACGATTGCCCAAGAAGTTTGATTGTAAATGTTTAAACGACTGTAGACACTTAACACCGTGTCATTTTTATAGTTTGTGGTAATCATAGAAGCATGCGAATTGTTATTGTTCTGAAATACCGCTTTAATAGAATCGGTTTTAATTTCCCATATCCCAATGGTTGTATCGAGTTTTTTGACCAAAGCATTATCAATGACTTGAGTAAATCGTGATTTGTTTCTCATTTTATAATCTTCACCCACTAAAAAACACTCACCACTGCTTCCAAGTCCCGCTTCTTCGTACTTGCCATTGAAACTCATAATATCATTAATCGCATCAACGGGCATTTGAAATATCAAGACCCCACTTCTTTTTCCATCAATAAAAATAGGAGTGGCAATAAACGATGCTGCGGTATTGTAACTGGGTTCATACGGAGCAAAATCATCAAAAGCAATGCCATTTTTTTCTAAAGTAAGCGCTTTATTGTACACTCTGGCAATCCCTGTATTACTGTAAATACCCGATTTCAGATTGGTAGCATAATCTTTCTCTTTATAATCGGTATAAACCAAATTACCCTCTAAATCGACCATAAAAATATCGTACAATTTAAAACTTTTCAGAAAATTATTAAAAGAGTCATGATATTTTTTGTGGGCTTTCATATAGGTTGATTCGTAGTTAGGATTGTACGCCATATTGTTTTTTTCACCCAGTTTTTCACTGTTGTTGGTAATAAAAACATATTGTGCCACAATGGCATTTTCATTTTGAGGAATATAATTTTCTACATCTTTTCGTTGCATGGAAGAGGGAACATCATAGTTTACACTGTCCAAATAATTCTCTTTGAAATCTTTTTTTAAAGCTTCTTTAACATCATGGGTATTCAGATTTAATTCTTGGGCGATTTTATAAAAACCCTCTTGAAAATCCAAAAAGGCTTCTTGGGTTCCTTCATGTTGCGCCAATGACGTCAACAAGGCTTGAAGATAATTAAAATAATTGAGTATCTCTTGCTGTTTTGCTGTTTGAACAGTAGCAAGTTTATTAAATTCTGATTCCAATAAAGAATTGGTAGAATTATTCACCGCCAAAATAGTAATTACTGAACCTAAAAATAACATACATGCTATTACAATTGCAGCGAGTTTCATTTTAATAGACAGATTCACCATTTGCATACTCCAACTAAGTTTAGAGGTAATATAGCTAAAAAATCTTAAAAAGAATATTTTTTGTTATGTTTTATTGGTAAATTTGTATATTTTTTAAACAATTTGGTGTATTTATTTTATACATTCTCTTTGAATTCTCGCAATGCATTGCGAGAGGCTTTATCAACAAGGGTAAAAAAAGTATCAATTTCATCTTTGGTGGATGTTTTTTTATGCCCTTTTACTTTTATAAATTCACAATCCAGTGGTTTAATCTTTTTGTAAAATGCTTTATAGAGTTCATGATTGGAAATGAGTTTATGGGCTTTAGTCATATACCCATTTTTTTCAAATTCTTCGCATCTTTTTTTTAGTCCCAAAATATTTTGACAATCCGTATAAATGTGCACTATTCCACTAAGATTGATTTCATCTAATGCCCAAAGAAGGGTTTGCAGTTCTAAAAGTGTGGAAGAAGTATTTTCAAATTTTTTGATTTTAATGGCATCTTGAAGACAATTTACAAGAGAAGAATTGTCTACAACTAAATACGCTCCAAAGCCAATTTTTAATTGTGGATTTACACTGCCATCGGTAAAAAGTTTGATTGTATTCATTATAGAATCGCTATAAAAAGGGAAAATCCCTTTTTATTATGCGTAGTTTCGGTTTCGTCTTGGTGTTGCAGTTTTTGAGCTGTTTTTGTGCGATTTAAACGTCTCTTCTTCTTTATGTTTGACATTCGCCACTCGACTTCTATTGTCATGTTTGGTCGAAGTCGCACTGGCATTTGAACGATTTTGTCCTTGATGGTTTCGATGACTTCCTCGTTGAACTTTGACTTCAGGTGTATAGACTTGTTTAGAGGTGAATCCCGTTAAGATTTCTTGTGGAATATCTTTTTTCATCAGTCGTTCAATACTTTTTAAATATTCCAACTCTTCTCCACACACTAAAGAAATCGCAATTCCTACATTTCCAGCTCGTCCTGTTCTTCCAATTCGGTGAACATAATCTTCGCTGATATTAGGCAATTCATAGTTAATCACGTGAGGCAATTGGTCAATATCAATCCCTCGTGCAGCAATATCTGTTGCCACTAAAATTCGCACGCTTCCTTTTTTTAAATCATCCAAAGCTTTGGTTCTGGCACTTTGAGATTTGTTTCCATGAATCGCAGCCGAACTGATACCACATTTGATTAAATGTTCGCACAATTTATTTGCACCGTGTTTGGTTTTAGTAAAAACCAAAGCTTGTTGCATATTGTCCTCTTTGATTAAATGCACGAGTAAATCTTTTTTTCTCTCTTTATCAAGTGTAAACACTTTTTGAGAAACTTGTGCTGAAGATTCATTACGTTTTGCCACTTCAATTAAAATAGGATTGTTTAATAATCCATCGGCTAATCGTTTGATTTCATCTGAAAAAGTGGCTGAAAAAAGCAAATTTTGTCGATTTTTTGGCAATAACGACAACACTTTTTTAATGTCGTTGATAAACCCCATATCCAACATTCTGTCGGCTTCATCTAAAATTAAAAACTCTACATGTGAAAGATTTAATGTTTTTTGCCCAATATGGTCAAGCAATCGCCCTGGTGTGGCTGTTAAAATATCAACACCTTTTTTAAGTGCTGATATTTGAGGGTTAATACCAACACCACCAAAAATAACTATTGAGTTAATATCTAAATATTTACCGTACGTTGTAACACTCTCACCTACTTGCGCAGCAAGTTCTCGTGTAGGAGTTAAAATTAATGCACGCACTTCTCTTTTTTGAGTGTTGGGTTTTTTTTGACTTAACAGTTGTAACAGTGGCAATGTAAATCCTGCTGTTTTTCCTGTACCTGTTTGAGCGCCTGCGAGCACGTCTTTTTTGGCTAAAATAAGTGGAATGGCTTTTTGTTGAATCGGAGTTGGTTGAGTGTACCCTTGTTCTGCAATAGCTTTAAGTAATGAAGCATTTAAGCCCAATGTTGAAAATGACATAATGTCCCTTGTGAAAATAACCCAATTAAAAGTGTTAACTTAAATACGATCCAGATTATTAATAGTTGTAGTTGAAGAAGTGATCATAAGATAACGAAATCGAAGTCAATCGCAAGACCGTCGTTGCGCTGAAATTATGGGATTATAGCATAAATATCAGATTAATCTATAAAATATACTATTTTTATTTATATCTTAAAATATATTTTAGTAGATTTATATAAAATCTTAAAGTATATTTTAAACTTTTATGATAATATACAATAAACATTAAAAGGTATTTAATGATTAAATATATCCAAAATAAACAAATACGAAATATTACTGCTGTAAATTTAGACTTTATAAGAGAACAATATCTTTCAAAACTCACTTCAAACAATCGACTTGTGGGACTTATTGGGCAAAGAGGTGTTGGGAAAACTACTCTTTTACTTCAATACCTCAAACAAAACTTTAAAGCTCTTGAATATCTCTATTTTAGTGCTGATGATGTTTATATTATCAATAGTTCCATTTATGATATAGCCGATGAATTTGTAAGATTAGGTGGGAAAGTAATTGTAATTGATGAAATACATAAATACCAAAATTGGGCAAATGAAATAAAAACGATTTATGATAGTTTTCCTGAACTTATAATCCGATTTAGTGGTTCTTCAATGCTAAATATTTTAAATGAAAAATTTGATTTAAGCAGAAGATGTGTCATAAGTTATGTAAAACCTCTAAGTTTCAGAGAGTTTTTGAAACTCTCTGAAAATATCCATATTGCTCAACTCTCTTTTGAAGAGATTCTAAACAACCACAATGAATTAAGTAGCACTTTAGCCCTAGAAAATCCAACATTGTATAAAAGTTTTTTGAAATATCTTCAAATAGGTTTTTATCCATTTTTTATAGAAGATGAGATTGAATACAAAAATAAACTTTTTAATGCTTGTGAAAAAATTATAAATGAAGATATTCCATCTTTAAATAAAATAGAATATACACACCTAAGTATTTTTAAAAAGTTTATAGCCAAACTGATTTATGCAAAAGTACCATTTAAAGTAAATATTGCTGAACTTTGCAGAGAATTTGGAGTTTCTCACCCTACACTTGCAACATATTTAGAGATTTTACAAAACTCAAAACTGATTAAACCCATCAAAAAACAGTCAAATAACATCTCCAAAAAACCAGAAAAACTACTCTTTGGAAATACCAATTTACTCTACACCTTCGCCGATGAATTTGGTGTAGAAGTTGATATTGGAACAGTAAGAGAGACATTTTTCGCAAGTTGTTTTGATACGATTTATTACAGTGATATTGGAGATTTTAGTGTAGATGGATATATCTTTGAAATTGGTGGGAAAAACAAAAAATTCACCCAAATCAAAGACACAGATAAAAGTTATCTAGTCATAGATACAGACTACACCATGGAAAAAAACAAAATCCCACTTTGGCTTTTTGGGCTTTTGTATTGATTGTTAATAAGTAAAATAAAGGATTAAAATATGGAACTGGTTTATTTGTGGGTTGAAGAGTATAAAAATATTAGGAATCAAGGGTTTAATTTTAGCCCGAGGTTTGAGTGCGAGTTTGATGGTGAGAATTTAACTATTACTGAAAATAAAGATTATATGAGTATTTTTCCTGATAAGATTAATGTTACAGCTATTGTTGGGGAAAATGGGAGTGGGAAAAGCAATATTTTAGAGATATTGTTTGGGAACAATATAGACAATGATTGTAAATTCTTTTATATAGTAGATGAACAAAATAAAAATGGAAAAACTACAAAAATTACAGCTTATAATTTTGATGACAAAATGTCTATTCATTTTGATGACAAAATGTCTATTCATTTTAAAGAATTAAAACTAGGTAAATCTTATAAATTGAGTGATTTCCAAAATTTAAAAAAACCAATAGATAAATTTTCTACACTATTTTATTCTAATTTCCCATATATTGACAATATGAGTAATCAAAATTCAAATATAGAAAATGCAAAAAATTTAGCAATATCAGAAAAAGAAACATATTTAACATATAAATTAAAATCCATAGAATATGCAATTTCTATGATAAAAAATAATGCTAATTTTGAAAAACTACTTGAATTACCAAAAAAAATTACAATAGGCATAAAGGAGTATCAAAAACCTGAATTTTGTAAAAAATTCAAAAAATCAATTAAATTTATAGACAAAGTTAAGATTGCTATTATATGTGAAATTTATAAAAAAAGACCAAAGGAAGTTGATAAAGAGACAATAGATTGTACTAAAGAATTAGATACAATTTTTAGCAAAATTATTGAAATGCCTGTACTTGGAGGACTAAAAGAAGATGTAAATAAATTTATTAAAGAAGCTGAAAATATAAATGAAAAATATAATACAAGTCTTCAAATTAATATTGATAATTTAGAAACTAATTTTGTAAATGCTTACCATATTATGGTAGATAGTTTCTTTAATTTAAACATAGATTTAAATATATTAAATTTTAGTTGGTATCCAAATTTAAGTACGGGACAAGAAACATATTTATTGCAATTTGCTAATCTTTATAATGCAATGAAAAAAAATGATACACATAGTAATTGTATTATTTTAATAGATGAGGGAGAATGTACACTACATCCAAATTGGCAAAAAATGTATATAAAATACATTATTGATTTTTTTCAAAAGAATATGAAAACTAAAAAAAATCACATTATTTTTTCTTCTCATTCCCCTTTTATACTTTCAGATATTCCAAAAGAAAATGTAATATTTTTGGATAAATTTGATGAAAAAGCAAAAGAAAAATATCCAAAATTAGAAATGAATGGTTTAGAAAATGGAAATTGTATAAATGTAAGTAAACATGTAGACATCAAAACCTTTGGAGCAAATATTCATACTTTACTCTCAGATGGATTTTTTATGAGTGATGGGCTTATGGGTGAGTTTGCGAAAGTTAAAATCACAGAAATTTTAGAATTTTTAAATAATGAGAAAAAACTTAAATCCATAAAAAAGAAACAAATAAAATCAATAATTGAATCAATTGGTGAAGATTTTTTAAGAAATAAGCTTTTAAATTTATATTATAAAAAATTTAATACAGATAAACAACACAGAATAAAAGAACTAAAAAATGAATTAAAAAGATTAGAAAAATGATAGAAATAAAACTAAATAATTCATATTTAAATCAAGAAAATGGCTTTTTAGAATCATTAGAAAGCTCAGTTAAAAAAGATATTATAAAATTAATTGATGAAGGGCAATTAGTAGGGAACAAGCAAGAAATAAAACCAAAAGAAAAAAAAGATACACAAAAGTATGTATATACAAAAGATCCAAAGGGAAATGAAAAGAAGCAATTAATTAAATGTAAATTAGTTGATATAAAAAAAGAAAAAGAATTTTTAAAATATTTAAAAGATAATTTAAAAAAGATTATTGAATCAAAACCCAAAGAATTAAAGAAAATTATAGAAATATTATATGTAAAATATCCAGAAATTAAAAATAAAACATCAAATATTTATAAAATAATTTATTATATTTTCGTAGATAAGGGCTATGAAGCAAAAATTTCAACAACTACCGATACAAGTATCGCTTATGAATTAGTTAAAAACTTAGGGATTAAAACTTGTCCATATTGTAATAGAAGTTATATTTCATTTGTAAAAAATGATGAAAAAAAAACTCGTCCACAACTTGACCATTTTTATCCAAAAGCTATTTATCCATTTTTAGCTTGTAGTTTTTACAATTTAATCCCTAGTTGTAGTGCTTGTAATCACATGAAAAGTGATGATGATAGTTACAAAGATGAAAAAGATGGAAATTTAGTACATCCTTGTAATGTAAAAGATAGTGATTTTACTTTTTCATATACTTTTAATAATCTTGATATTTTAAAATCTATTGATGAAAAAAATATCAGATTTGAAGATGAAGAAAAAATTAAAATAACTCTTGATAGAAAATATGAAAAAAACAATGAGTATTTTCAGCTTGAAACTATTTATCAAAATCATAAAGATATAGTTATTGAACTTATTTTAAAAGAGATAAATTATCCAAAAAGTTACATAAACGAACTTATAAAAAATGGCTTTGGAACAGAAGAAGAAATTTATAGATTTATTTTTTCAAACTACCTAAAAATTGATGATTTACATAAACGACCACTTAGTAAACTAACTCGTGATATAGTTGAAGAATTAGGGATTTTATATAAAATTGAATTAGCCACAAAGAAAGAACATTCAACTAAAGAACAAGAAAATTAGTTCTTTAGTCGTAAACCTATATTTTCCCCATTAACCCATCAAATATTTTGCCCAAATTTGTTGTTTCATTTTTTAAAAGTTCCAGATCTTTTGCAAGATTTGGGAACTCTAAAATTGCACTTTTTACTTCTTCAATTATTTGTTTATACTCTTTGATTCCATGCTTTTGTGCCAATTTTTCAAGATGATTTATTGTTGGATTTTTTCCCTCATTTAGATATGTGGTGCTGTGTTCAGTTCCTACTCCATAAGAGAAAGTCAAATCATAAGCAGGGGTGAGTTTCCAAGTGTTTTTTTCATCTATCATAAAAGAGAAGTTTTTTGCATGGTCATCACGATTATGTGTAAAAAGATTAAAAACTGATACTCTGAAAAGTTTTTTTACTTCATTTATATCTTTTGTTAGATGAAAACATAAAGTCAATAAATCATCATAATCAAGAGATGGAATTCTAAAATTACTATGAGTTAATCCTGCCACACTATGAATATGCAATCTATTGTCTTTTATTCTGTCAAATCTTTTTATTGCAAAGTAGCTATTTTTTTTACCTTTTAGTAACTTTGTTTCAGCTATTTCAATATTTGCTTTTTTTGCCATCAAAGAGTAGATATACTCTATTTTTCCAATATTTAATCCATCGTTTGAGTTTGGAAATTTGATTATATAGTGTTCAAAACCTTCTGTTAATTTTTGGCTTCCATGAATTATGTTGTTTTCATCATCAATTAAAGCCATTATTTTTGGTCTTGCCCCTGCGCTACTTCCACCAATAGCCAATAAAGTATCAAGAAGTTCATAACTAGAGCCATTTAAAATATTTATTGAAGAGTTTGCTAAATCATCTAAAATTATTTCACTTTTTATATTTTCAATCTCTTCATATATTGGCTCATAACTTAATGCTCCAATACCGTATTTTCCCACATAACACAATCTATCAAGTGGCGTAATATCGTGAAAATTTATTCCTTTTGACATAAGATGTCTGTCTAAAAGCAGTTTTCCCCAACCATCAGGCAAACTATCTGCAAAAACTCCAAATAAACCATCAAAAATATTGTCATTGCAAACTTGTAACTCTTTTTTTAGTGGCAAAATATATGGGGATAAATCTATATTTTTTTGAATAAAATTCTCATCATATTCAAAATATATTTTTCTATTTTTTAGAGCTATTTTTCCAACAAAAACTTTGTTATCTAAATGATTTAAAAATACATTTACTGTTTTTATCATTTTATAACTCCTCTTTTTTTGATTGGTTTTACTTTCAATAAATCATCCATAGAATCGTATTGTGCATCTTTTTTATTGGCAATATTTTTAAAATCATCTAAACAATTTAAGACCAATGCAATTTTGAGTAAAGATTCAAAAGAGATTTCTCCACTTGTTTCAAATCTTTTGATACTTCCAAGACTTACAGCACTTTTATTAGAAAGTCCTTCTTGAGTTAGGTTTAAAGATAATCTTTTTTGTTTAAATTTATCTTTAATTTCTTCCATTATAGCTTTTGGTGTTGAGATATTAATAGCTAACATATTAGTCCTAAAATAGATATTTAGCTTATTATAGCTAAAATATTATCTATTAATACTTTTATTTAGATAGATTTTTACGCTTCTTCCGTCACATAAAATGTAG
>Ga0265294_10008063_pt1 | contig 12366 bp, 8 predicted proteins | sample MunlanPumphouse3_FD_192504 | JGI IMG/M metagenome (GOLD analysis project Ga0265294, IMG submission 192504) | Groundwater microbial communities from a municipal landfill in Southern Ontario, Canada - Pumphouse #3 | ecosystem: Environmental > Aquatic > Deep subsurface > Groundwater | place... | reverse complement strand
TCTCAAGACTTAAGTCTTGAGATCTTTTTTTATGTTTTATAAAAGAATCTTATCATTGATCAGGAAATTATGGAGGCGGCACCCGGATTCGAACCGGGGATGAAGGATTTGCAGTCCTCTTAATAGGTTAGTATTTGTAAGCATCCGTAGAACCGGCAGTCTAACAAACCCTTGCTATTGCTGAAATATATGTTGTCTGATGGTAAGCCTTGTTTTTTGTTGAGGCGCATTGTACCATAAAAAACGTTCCCTATGTGTTCCCTGATAAACAGGAGGAGGGCTTTTGGCGATGAAAGATTTAACTCAAACGGACATAAATAAGGCGAAAACGAAAACAAAAGAGTATCAAATGAGGGACGGTTCACGGCAATTATACTACCGTGTGAAGTCGAATGGGCATCGATCCTGGATCATTAAGTATAAAGACCCAGAAACAAAAAACGACAGGGCAAAATATACTCTTGAGGTTCCGACAAACCTTCTGGAGGACGCTAGGGCTGCTTATATAGAGTTTTTTCATCAGCTTGCTTCAGGGAATAATCCCGCCCGGCCGAAAACAGTTCAAACCATTCAGACGCTGAATGAGGCTATAGACCAGTATAAACCTTTTGCTGCACGTCTCCGGGCCGAGAAAACCCGAATGCAGGATCTCCGTCAGATCGCCCGTTGGCAGAACAACAAAAACGAGATACTCGGAGATAAACCGATCGACAAGATAACTCGGGCCGACCTGATCGCCTGGCAGCAGGACGAACTGAAGGAAAATAAGAACCGGACGGTAAATAAGAAAACAGGGGAGCTTTACACGGCGATAAAAAGGCTTCATAAAGAAGGGCTGCTGCCGAAAGACATTCAACTCCCGCCCCGCCCGGACTTTATTAAAGAGGATGATAAGAACGACAACCGGAGATACTTCCAGCCGGATGAACGGAAACGGCTGATCGCAGCGGCGAAGAAACTGACGGATTCGGAAAACGTCCCTATATACATGTACACCGCTATTCTGCTTTCTTTATACACCGGGATCCGGCCGAATACACTCTTTAATCTTGAGTGGCGCGACTGGGACGAGTCGGCGAAGACCCTGACACTGCGCCCACAGATAATGAAGACAAAAGACAAGTGGATCATTCCCCTTAATAAAACGGCGATGAATGCTCTGTCTGACTGGAAAAAGGCACAGGAAAAGCTACTCGGGAAAGGGAAAGTTCCCTCTACTATCATTGGGCAAAAGGTCAGTCTCAATTCTTTAAAAAAACAGTTCAACCGGATCCTTGCTGAAGCTCAAATATCGGGCGTGACTTGGTATAATATGAGGCATGATTTCGCTTCACAACTGGTGATGCAAGGTGTTTCCCTCTACACGGTAATGCATCTTATGTGTCACAAGAATATCAAGACGACTCAGATATATGCGCATTTGGCCCCGGATCTCAAAAGGGCGGGCGTGATGAAACTGGACGCTTTATAAAATGTCCCCCTCCTCCAGACACCGCCGGGCTGTATCTCGATAATATTCATCATTCCCTTTCCTGCCGTCATCGTCGTGGGCGCACCGCATAAGTTTAAACATCGTCTCCTCGGATGCACCGATTCCTCTTAAATAACAGCAAAGCCCCCAATCGGCCAGGGTCTTACTCTTCCTATTTTCATATATCTTTTCCCACTTTTTCAAGGCGCGACCGACGGGGACGGGTCCGATCTCAGGCAAGGGCAAAGGCGCTGAAGCTGGTTTAGAAAAACCTCCGCCGGCGGCGGAGGGCAAAGAAGAAGGGCGCGCCGGTCTTTCCTTAAGAGTTGAAGCGCTTGAAGAGGTCCGGACGCCCTTTCCGGCCGAAGAGAGCGCTTCAACTAGTGATGCTTCAAGCCTCTTATCATGCCGCTTTTCAGCCACGACAGGCCAGTCCCCGGACTTTAATTTCGTGTTTTTAAATCCTGGAAGCCGAAGAACGCGGGCGAGGTCCTTCACAGCAGCATCCCCGCCGGTTTTTGTCGAAATATAAAGCAGAGCCGCCTCCGCTGTCTCGAAAGTCATCGGTCTGTCGGCAAGCCATATCGCCTGGAGCTTCTTTTCAGAAGTCCAGACTATATAATTCGGCTGCGGAAGCAAGTCAAAGCCCTGCCCCGCTTCGAAAGCCCGGCTCGCTTCCGTTGGAAAATCAAAATCGGCAAAAAGGACCTGGATCCGCCTGACATTATCCCGTTTACGGGAGGGATTACCGTTTTCATTTAAATTCTCCCCGAAGCCTGCGGTAGAGTAATAAATCCCCCAGTGTCTTTTATTTAGGGCATGAAGCAACGGGAGTTTCTTAATAAAGTCCTTCCTCTTCATCCACAAATTAATCACAATATATAAGGGATGAAGCCGGAAGATAAATTCCCCCTTGCCTGAAATGTCCACTGGAAGGACCCTTTTCTGATCTTCCACCGGAATTTCATCCAGCCGATCTGTAGGAAAAATACAAGAAATACAGATGAATTCATCCGGATTCGGATGTATATCTTTCAGGAAATTAATAGGATCAGTCATGATTTTGCCTCGTCTTTTTCCTTTAAATGTTTTTCACAGATTTCCCGAAGCCTGCGCTTTATTCCTTCTTTTTTATCAGCCGGGACCCAGACCGAAATGTTTAAAAGCCCGGCGTCCAGTTTCTTTTGTCGACTTTTCCGGCACTCGCCACGGACCCGCTCGAGGTACTTCTCTCGCTCCGCTCGGAGCTGTTTCACTGATTTTTTTTCTTTCATACTGATCGCCTCCAATATATTTAATGCTTTAATTACAATATATAAGGCGATATAAAAGAAAACCACGGCGGTAACAGCCGTGCATTTGATTTTCCCCCGAAGGGGGCGAACACTTTATCGGGGCCGTAGGCCAGGGCGCAGCCCGTCCGATAAAGTATAGTGAGCTATACCTGTGGTAAAGATTTTTTCAGTTCACTTAAATTCCCGGAAGCGTAAACGAAAGGCATTGCCCTTGCTGAGATGGGGATTTCAATTCACTTATATTCCTCAATCGAGAAACGAACTACATTATCTTTGTGAAAAAAAAATTGAAGATCACAGCTTCGATTGTAGCGCTTGGAAACAAACTATCCTCTGGGAAGGAAAATTCAAATTCATATACTCTCCGATGCGGAATAAGGAATAAATAAAAAGCCGCGCCGAGGAGGAATTATCATGTCCGAAAATAAATACGCAATAATTAATTTGAAAAAAATGCATAACAAGGATCTCGCCAAAATATCTGAGCACAACCGGAGGGAATCGCCGGACGGAACTTATTCAAATCCAAACATCGACCCGGGTCGAACCCACCTCAATATCAGAAGGTCTGACCATCCGGAAGAGGAGACACTGAAAACGCTGATCGACAGGAGGATCGCCGAAAGAGAAATCCAGAAGAAGAAGGTCCGTAAGGACGCCGTTAAGATGATATCCGTACTCGTGACGGCCTCTCCCGAGTACATGAACAGCCTGAACAGGGAGGATCAGATACGTTACTTTGACGAGTGCTTTAAATTCTGTCAAAGGCGGTTCGGAAAAAAGAACTGTATCGAGATGAACGTACATTTCGACGAGACGAACCCCCATGCCCATATTTCCGTCGTCCCCATCCTGAACGGGAAACTTTGCGCCAAGAAAATAATGACCATGAAGGCCCTTTATGATATTCAAGAGGAATTTCCAAGGGCGATGCGGAAAAGAGGGTTCGATGTCGAAAGAGGAACCGGTGGCGATCCACAAGAACGGAGAAAGCATCTGTCCGAGGAAGAGTATAGGTTAAAATCATGGGAAGAAGATTTAAAAAGCAGAGAAGCGAACCTGAAAAAATTCGAGAAGAGAATCGAAAATGATTTCGCATCTTTGGAGGTTCCCCGTCAGACGCTCCAGGATGCCCTAGGAGGCCCCCAACTTCATCTGGAGGTATCTGAACCCCTATTTGGAGACAAAAACAAAGTAAAAATCGACAAGGGGGAGCTCGGAAAGGTCCTCGACCGAGCCGAACTCGCCAACAACCTTCTTGCAACAATCGGGGCTGATCGTCTCAGATTGCGGCGTCAGCAGGAAGATTTGACCCGTATAAAGGAAGAGGCTGCCGAAGCGAAGAGGCTCGCAGACCGGCGAGCGGAACTACTCCGTGAACTCGAAAACGAGCACAGACTGATCTTGAAAGAAAACTCTGAAATCAGGGATCGGAATGACGAGCTGTACTCCGAGAACCGTCTTCTACGGCAATTTATCACAGAAAGGGATCTCTCAGAGGACTTCGAGGATTGGGCCGGAACTCTCCGGGAAGTCACGGACAGCATGAGAGAGGAAGCCGCCGCCCCGCGCCCCAGCCCCACTAGATGATTTTAAGCGGGAGATAACAATGTGAAGTAAGAAAATTCTCTTACCACTTTTTACAGGCTCATTTCAAATCCTCTGAAATATCGGGCATGTTGTTTACAATCTTCATCGTTTCGACACTGACAGTAATAACGCTCTCCAACAGGTCAATAATATAGCGCGGGTTCCCCTGCTCTTTTGCCCAGTCGTTGGGGTCATTTTTGATCTTGCTCTCTTTGTTTATCGTAACTGCGTAGCGTTCCATGATCCATTCAATGGCCGACTTGCCATTGACAACATAATCATAGGCTTTAAGGGGTATTCCGGAAATTGTGACGTTGGAATTGTAGTGGATGATCGTTTTGTCGTCCTTGCCGTTCTTCTTTCCAAAACGCATTTTTTCAACAGTGAAGTTCTTGGCAGTGATATGCTCTTTCACGGGCCATCTGTCCACTGTTTCATAATTGATATGAAGTTCTGCCAGACCGCGCCCTGCCTTGCTGAACGCCCAGAACTTTTGAGGTTCTTCGACCAGCGGGATCCTTGGCAGCATCTTCTTTAGGTCTGATGCAAATTTCTTTCGATATATCGGGCTGTGGAGCAGTCCATAGACATAATAAAAGATGTCTTCCTTCGTGACCTTTTTGCCGTAATTCTCCTGCGCGCGCTTCAAAACGAAATCTGTCACGCCGTCATGGCGTTTGAATTGAGTCTCTTCGGTCGCGTCAAACAGATTCGCCTGCTTTGTTTTAACACCATCAAGGACTGGCTCGTCGTAATAATATAACGGGAAAGCCTGAGTATCTCCGATAAAATGAAGGTCTGGAATGCTGTCCGAAATCAGAGCTAAACAACCTTCATCCGCACAAGTCCCGGAGACACAAATCACTAAGTTTTCTTGCCCAGGTGTTGGGAACTGTTTGGGGATCTGATAGACCATTTCATTCAAACTACGACTGAAGTATAAATACTGTTTATAAAACGGCCTGTACAACGCCACTCTGACCGATTTTTTCGAGAAGGTAAATTCTTTATTATTAGAAACGTCATTAAGCAGCGCACGAGTCCAGCTGATCTTCGTAGAATATCTGTCGACAAAGTTTTCTGCAGTAATATTCGAATCCTTGGTTTTTGCATCATGTAACGCCTTACGTTGCGTATTGTAAAAATCAATGGTACTTCTTATGTTTTTGCACAAAACATCTTTTGAAGAGTTATAACACCACGCATCTCTCTGTGTTTTTAACCCATTTGAATAATGGGGGACAAAGAAAGTCTGAGTTCCTTTATTGTTCTTATCCCCAATTGGAATAAACGTATTAAATACTTCATTTCGCTGTGATATCCAGTCTCCGTGGTGGTTTGGAGTAAGTTTCTGCATTTCAAAATCAGGAGCAGTGAACGAATCGAATTTTTTTACTATATCAAGTTTTTCTTTACGGCTCAGATAATCACCGATGTCCCTGTAATGAATCTCTGCTTTTCCAGCCTTAGCCCGGTTCTTGACAAGCAGAGTGATGGCTATAGGGGTTCTGCTGCCTGAGCCAAAGACATTACCCTTCTCTTTCTGCCTTTGTTCACCGGAGGTTCTTGCATTTCCTCTCAGATTAAAGACATATATGGAAGAAAACTCCGATTCAAGGCATTTTCTGAATCCGGCTGTAGCATTGCCGTCAAGCCAACTGCCGTTTGAGACAAAGGCAATAATACCTCCAGTTTCTGGGGCTAGGCGATCTGAAGCCCAGCGGAAGGCCTTGATGTAGGAATCATAAAGTGAGTTTTTATTAGTTGCCGTTGCTTTTGCCGCATAAGTTTCTGCGATACGTTTTTCAAGATGAGGATAACTCTGATTCTGAGAGTTGTCGTTGGCTGATTTCTGACCAACGGAATATGGCGGGTTGCCAATGATGATTCTAAGCGGTGCGTTTTGCTGCGCGGTGACACGTTCGCTGTTCTGTCGGAACATGTCACCAACATCTTTCTGTTTTCTGCTTATAGTCTCTCCCAGCTGAAATGTATCCGTAAGACATATTCCATTGAATGGCACATATTCTGTCTGTTCTCCTGCAATATCGTGATATACGCTCTCGATGTTTATTGAGGCTATGTAATAGGCCAGCAGTACGATTTCATTCGCATGGATCTCATTTTGATATTTATATTCCATAGCCTCCGGCAAAATCCGCCCGCTTTGCAGCAAACGCGTGATGAAAGTCCCTGTGCCAACAAACGGGTCAATTATGTGGACGTCTTTGTCCGAGATATCGCGATGAAATTCTTTTTGCAGAATGTCTGACACTGAGTTGATGATGAAGTCAACCACCTCGACCGGGGTGTAAACTATGCCGAGCTTTTCAACAACATTGGGAAAAGCTATTTTGAAGAATTTTTCATAGAGTTCTTTAATAACATGCTGGCGGGCATCGGCAGATTCGATCCCCCCGACTGAACGCGATATGGAATCAAAGAATCTGCGCATCGTCTCTTTGTCTTCATAAGTCGTCTTTTCATCGAATAGGTCAAGCATTTCCTGCATTGAAGCCGATACAGGGTTGTTTTTAACAAATGAATAGTTGCCAAAAAGGGCTTCGAATATCGGGCGCGTGATAATGTGCTGTGCAAGCATGTCTATCGCATCATCCGAGGTTATCGAAGGGTTCAGACTGCGTTGTAAACCTGCAAGGAATTGCTCGAACACCCTTTTATGCTTGCCGTCCTCTTTTGCCAGTGCCTTAATTCTGGCGGTGTTGCGTTTGGCGACCTCTGCAACGGCTGACGCCCATTGCTCCATGTACTCTTTGTTGCCGACCTTTAATACCATACGTGCATAAATGATGTCTTTAAATGATTCAAATTTTTCAAGTATGGCATTTTTAATTTTTTCGTTCTCATTGTAGCTGCTTCCGTAAGGAGAACTGACTCTGCCGTCTCCACCGTAACTGTCGCCCGAATGCCCGCCGATTATGCTGATATTCTCAGGACGTTTCTTCCCAAACTTGATTTCTTCGACAGTGGCGTCAAAACGGTCATCATGGGCACGGAGTGCACGCAGTATTGTCCAGACAACTTTGAAATGGCTGTCATCTTCCAGAATTGCTTCCGGGTCCTTGTCAGGCGGAACAATTACCGGAATTATTATGTACCCATATTTCTTGCCGCTTTGTGTTGCGGTGCGCATAACGCGTCCAACCGACTGTACGACGTCTATTTCAGAATTCCGCGCAGAAAGGAAAAGGACTGCGTCAAGAGCCGGAACGTCAACGCCTTCCGATAGGCAGCGTACATTTGTCAGTATGCGGCATTCGCGCTCTCCTCTGTTTTCGGATTTTAGCCAGGACAATTTTTCTGAACGGAGTGTGGCGTTCATTGTCCCGTCAATGTGGTCGGCTGATATATCCACCATTTCCGCACGTTCGGACTGAGTGAGTTTTTCGTAATATATCTCTTTGTATGAATTGAATATTTCGGTTGTTTGCTTTGAAACTGCGATCGTCTGACAAAATGCGACAGCGCGTTTCATAGGATCCGGGTCTACTTCCTTGAAAATCCCGGCTCCGGTCAGTTTGCTCTCTCGTTTGGCCAGAGCGTTGACACAGCCCACAAGTTTTTCTGCATCGTCTGTCTTTGTGTCTGTGATCATTTTGCGGAGCGGTTCAGGGAGGTCTTTAATAAATATATTGTCAATCGTCAGAATGATGACTTTATAGTCTGCAAGAAGTCCATTATCTACCGATTCTCCAAATCCGATGCGATAGATTTCATCTCCATAAATTTCCTTGTCATCCATGGAGCACAGAATAGCGTCTTTTTCCGCTGCCGCCTTTTTGGCACTGTCTTTGTAGAGTCTGGGTGTGGCTGTCATATACATTCGTTTTTTCGCATTGATAAAGTCGTTGCTGTGGACCTTTGTAAAAGCGGATTCGTCCTCGTCTGCCAGTGTAACACCGGTCGTTCTGTGAGCTTCATCGCATATTATCATATCGAAAATGCATTTATTCATATTACGTGAGTTGAGCTCTTTTTGTGCCTTTGAAATGACCTCTATCGATTGATATGTTGATAGTACGAGCGTCAGCCCGTCTTTCTTTTTCTCGAGAACTGTTCGCAGCCTGCTGATGACCTCGGGGATATTCGTCGTTGCCGGCAGTGCAAGATCTTCTATTTGCGTAAACTGCGTGTCTTCGTCTTTGGATTTTTTCTTGCTGACTTCGGCATCAGAACAGACACAGATAGCCTCAATGTCAGTTGCCGCCTCTGATGTCCATTCATCCAGAGTCTGGCTCATAAGCGCGATCGAAGGGACCAGCAGCAGAATGAGCCCTTTGTTATCCGTCTCGCACTCAGCTATTTTCAGTGACGTGTATGTTTTCCCTGTTCCGCAGGCCATGATGAGCTTCCCGCGGTCAGCTCTTTTGAAATATTCATGTGCGCAGCTGAGGGCGGTTTTCTGATGCGGTCGGAGCTTCTTTTGCGGATTCCTGGCAGCTTTGCCTGATGTGCCCTTTTCAAGTTCCAGCCAGTCAACAGGAGCGTTTTCAAGATAAGTCAGGTCTATGCGCCCAACTTCCGGTTTCTGGTTTTTGATCGTTTCCTCTGCATTAGCGCCCCACTTATTGGTTGTAGATATCCATAGCCGGAAAGAAAAGAAGTGCTTTTCCAGTTTTTCATCGCGGAATGATTTGCTTGACGTGGCAAGAAAGCTGTCTACTGCAGGTTTATCGATGTATGTTTCCCCATCATAGCATTTGCACTGTACGGCCCAGTATTCGCCGTTGTTTGTTAGTGCGACAAGGTCAATACCGGTGTCTTTACCGCCAAAATCTTTTCTGTAGGGGAAATCGTTCCAGAGCCATACTTGCTTTATTATCCCTGAGTATTTCGGGTCAGAAGTAAGAAATCGCTGCATTAGCAGCTCGAACCTATAACCTTTATCTTTCTGGGAATACGATAGCTTGCGGTATTTCTCAATAACGGCTTGGAATGCAGACATATTAATTGCTCCTAATCATCAGATGAGTATTTTAACCGTGCAGACATATAACATTATAGCCAATATCCCCGAGGATGCTCAGTTTTTTCTAATAATTCATAACGTTGTCCTATTGCTACAATAGCTTTCGACTACACTGACGAACTGAGCAGAACAACCTTTCTATTAAGATCGCGCAAAGGTACAGACCCAGATAAGACGACAGCCAGCAGAAAATACTCTACTTAACGATGTCAATCAGCAATGCTCCGAATTACATTCTTCATCATTGGTTTTGACTTTCTGATTTTCCGCAGGCTTTAGCCTGCGCGTGCATAGCACGTAAACCAGCCCCGTAAGGGGAAAAAAAGAGGGGGGCGCAAGCCCCCTCCTTTTTACTCTACAATATCTACCGTGAAATTCAGACCAGTCACAGACTGGCTTTATACCCCCTCAAATCCACTTGAAGGGGTTGTTTAACCCCCAAATACACACTTGAGGGGGTTGTTTATTTTTTACTCGCGATTTACATATTTTACAGTAATGTTTCCGGCTTCGTCACGTTTAACGTTAAACGAGACATCGGCCAGCTCCTGAAGCGCAGGGTAGAAGCTTTTTTGAAATATATCCAACCGGTCGCCACGGGAAAGTGAGGACATCCAGCCTTTCTCAGTAAGACTGACTCCGGCATTTAATTTTCCTAATACGTAAAAATCGATAAGTTTCGACATCCCGAAACGATACTTTAGGATACGGGTGATATTCTCGGAAAATAGTTTATTTTTATTGTCGATAAGAGCTTTATAAGGGGTCAGTTCACAGGTTAGCCCGCTCCTGCCGATTCCCTCGAATTTGACTGTTCCGGCATTAAGACCGAGCCCCCAATATATAATATCCTCATCAGGTCGTATGACCCTCAAAACAGTCCCGCAGTGATTTATAATTGATTCCTTCAAATCACCACGTCCGCTTCCTTTGTAAGGGATGTTTAAAAGGTTATATATATCTTTCATCTGGAAAAGTATTCTGTACCGGTCAAAGCCGTATTCATCTTTTTTTAAAGTATATATTTTAGGATTTTGTAAAACATGAAGCACCATCAGATAATTCTGAAGGTCCCAAGGCGAAAGCGAAACAGGCTCGTAAAGAGAATAAAAGCTGTTTCCTGATCTCCACGGTTTCGGTCGGAAGTCCGTTATCCTGACTTTCTGAGTAGCCCATATATGCCCCATTGAGTGGACAAAACTGATGGGAACTCTGGCAACATTTCCCTTATATTTTTTCCTGCGTTTCTTTTTAATATAATCAGTCATGTTATCACCTGTCCGATTACAGGATTGTACTGTGGAAGAATATCTCATCGACATTCATCTGCCTGAATGGGTCCATCCCGAATCTGTTATTTGCGAGGTCATTCCGGTCATTCTCTCCGTCCTGTCCAGTCGGAACAGCCTCAACCGGAAGCTCTTCAGATGCAATCGGTACGTTCTCTGTATCCTTTTTCTTTAAAGCACCGTTCGGTCGTTTATAAACGCTTCGGTTATTCCATAACCCTTCCTCGGTTTTTAACTGTAAAACGCCCTCTCGCCCGCGCCTCAAAATAATGTCATCGGGATGTGCGCAGCCGTTTAATTTCGAATAACAGAGCTTTAAAGCGCCCTTATTGTCATAGGGGCTCAGCGTTAAATGAAGGCGGGCCGAATTCGAAATCGTAATGCTGCCCTTTGCCGCCTCGGCGGTATCGCCCAGTTTATTTAATGTCGAACTCTTATTTGTGTGCTGACAGATAAGCATCCCGCAGCCGGACTCCTTACAGATGCGCTTTAAGGCAGTCATCAGTGTTTTCATATGGCTGCCATTGTTTTCATCTGCGGAATGCAGGGAATATAAAGGATCGAGAATAATCAGGCGCATCCCGACAGACTGTGCTTTAAGCCACTCAAAATCACTTGTATTAAGCGTTCCGTCCCCTTTCACAAGATTTAATTCCTCTCCGAACATCGAGGCGACATGAAACATTTCCGGATCAGGAATATTCCCGTCCAGACCCTCACGGAATATCGCGTTTCCCCGATTCTTGATATCTTCCTCATCTTCCTCGAATGAAAGGTAGAGGACCGGCCCGGGTTTTGTAATACCCAGGCCACAATAGTCATATCCCGCTGCTACAGATAAAGCGAGATCCTGCGCAAAAAAGCTTTTCCCAGTTCCGCCGGTGGCAGTCAGTAGACCAACAGCTCCGGGCTTTAAACCTAAAAAAATCCAGTCAGGGGCATTATGGGGAGCTTCGGCATCGAAATAAAGCCAATTCGGGGTCGGCCTATCGCTCATCGGAAATTTCCTCCGGCTCTTTAAACTTCGCAGCAGCCTCTGCTGTTTGTTTGAATCCCAATGCTACCTGATTATGTCTCGGAAAATTATCCCGCCAACGATCAAGCTCCGATTTTAAATACCTCATGCCCTGCTCGCCCTCTCCGATAAAACAATAATTAGGCGCAGGATACCTGTCCCGCCCGAAATAGCCCTTGTTCCTCTGTTTTCGGAAGTTGCAGTAATCCAACCGCAAATAGGCCGCCGCTTCCTTTGAGGACATGTAAAAATCCTGTGCTTCGACCTTTACTGATTCCACTGATTCAGACTGTATTTTCTGCGTTTCTTTCTTCATAATAAAACCCCCAACAGATTAAATTTAATATCTGTTGAGGTAATTTATTAATCGAAATATCGCTAAACCAGAAAAACAAAAAACATGAAAATACAATAAACCCAGTCATAGACTGGATTCGTAGAAAAACGCGCTGAAGTGCGTATAATATTCGCAATAGTAAAATTATTGAGATAATTGGGGCAGAGTGAATTTGCTTCAGAACGTTCCCTATACGTTCCCTGGCAGGGGGAGAAACAAAAAACAAGGCTTCCGTAAACTTCGGAAACCCTGTCTGTGACTTGCTTTTTTATGGAGGCGGCACCCGGATTCGAACCGGGGATGAAGGATTTGCAGTCCTCTGCCTTACCGCTTGGCTATGCCGCCACGAAGGAGAGTATAACAACCAGAATATTGAGTG
>Ga0265294_10008062_pt1 | contig 12368 bp, 12 predicted proteins | sample MunlanPumphouse3_FD_192504 | JGI IMG/M metagenome (GOLD analysis project Ga0265294, IMG submission 192504) | Groundwater microbial communities from a municipal landfill in Southern Ontario, Canada - Pumphouse #3 | ecosystem: Environmental > Aquatic > Deep subsurface > Groundwater | place... | reverse complement strand
AAGCAATTTAAATTGCGGAGCCGTAGCGAAAGCGAGTCTGAATAGGGCGTTTATGTTGCACAGATTAGACCCGAAGCCGGGTGAGCTATCCATGGCCAGGGTGAAACTCCGATAGTCTCGGAGTGGAGGCCCGAACCGGTCAACGTTGCAAAGTTGTCGGATGAGCTGTGGATAGAGGTGAAATGCCAAACGAACCCGGGGATAGCTGGTTCTCCCCGAAATGCATTTAGGTGCAGCCTCGGATGATCGCTAGTGGAGGTAGAGCTCTGGATGGACTAGGGGAGATAGCATCTCTTCAACTCCAACCAAACTACGAATGCCATTAGCCAAAATCCGGGAGTGAGACTATGGGGGCTAAGCTCCGTAGTCGAGAGGGAAACAGCCCAGACCATCAGCTAAGGTCCCTAAGATATGCTAAGTGTGAAAGGAAGTAGGATTGCCAAGACATCCAGGAGGTTGGCTTAGAAGCAGCCATCCTTTAAAGAGTGCGTAATAGCTCACTGGTTGAGTGGTACTGCGCCGACAACCCAACGGGGCTCAAGCATATCACCGAAGCTATGGCTTCTTCCTTATGGAAGGAGGGTAGGGGAGCGTTCCCTTAGCTGTGAAGTCGTTGTGTAAACAACGGTGGAGCTTAAGGGAAGTGAGAATGTCGGCATGAGTAGCGTAAGACATGTGAGAAACATGTCCACCGAAAACCTAAGGTTTCCTACGCAAGGTTAATCCACGTAGGGTTAGTCGGTCCTAAGCCGAGGCCGAGAGGCGTAGGCGATGGACAGCAGGTCAATATTCCTGCACCGCTGCTGTGGAGGCAAAGGGGGGACACGGAAGGTAAACTGAGCACACCCATTGGACATGGTGTGTTTCTTGTCTTAGGTGATGCCGGGGTAGGCAAATCCGCTCCGGATACTATAACTGAGGGCAAGAGAAAGTTGAGGGGAAACCCGATTCGATTCAGTCGATCCTGCACCGTCAAGAAAATCCTCGTTGTCATTGAAGCTGTAGCGTCCGTACCGCAAACCGACACTGGTAGGTTGGGGTAATAGTCCCAAGGTGATCGAGAGAACCTTCGTTAAGGAACTCGGCAATCTAGCCCCGTAACTTCGGGAGAAGGGGTACCCTCTTCGGAGGGTGACACTAAATGGGCCCAAGTGACTGTTTAACAAAAACATAGGTCTCTGCAAAAGCGTAAGCTGATGTATAGGGGCTGATACCTGCCCAGTGCTGGAAGGTTAAGGGGAGAGGTCAGCGCAAGCGAAGCTTTGAACCGAAGCCCCAGTGAACGGCGGCCGTAACTATAACGGTCCTAAGGTAGCGAAATCCCTTGTCGGGTAAGTTCCGACCCGCACGAATGGTGTAACAACTTGGGCGCTGTCTTAACGAGGGACTCGGCGAAATTGAAATACCCGTGAAGATGCGGGTTACCCGCCACAGGACAAGAAGACCCCGTGGAGCTTTACTACAACTTGGCACTGAGTCTGGGCTTTTCATGTGTAGGATAGGTGGGAGGCGTTGAAGCCGGGGCGCCAGCCTCGGTGGAGCCATCGTTGAAATACCACTCTTGAAAGGTTTAGCCTCTAACCCCTGATCAAGCAGGGGGACAGTGCCTGGTGGGTAGTTTGGCTGGGGCGGCCGCCTCCTAAAATGTAACGGAGGCGCCCAAAGGTTCCCTCAGGGTGAATGGAAACCACCCGTAGAGTGCATTGGCATAAGGGAGCTTGACTGCGAGACCTACAAGTCGAGCAGAGACGAAAGTCGGGCAAAGTGATCCCACGGTTCTGAGTGGAAGGGCCGTGGCTTAACGGATAAAAGCTACCCCGGGGATAACAGGCTTATCTTGCCCAAGAGTTCACATCGACGGCAAGGTTTGGCACCTCGATGTCGGCTCGTCGCATCCTGGGGCTGGAGAAGGTCCCAAGGGTCCGGCTGTTCGCCGGTTAAAGCGGCACGCGAGCTGGGTTCAGACCGTCGTGAGACAGGTCGGTCTCTATCCGTGGTGGGCGTTCAGAGATTTGAGGAGGTCTTTCCCTAGTACGAGAGGATCGGGAAGGACAGACCAATGGTGTGTCAGTTGTTCTGCCAAGGGCATTGCTGAGTAGCCAAGTCTGGTTCGGATAAGCACTGAAAGCATCTAAGTGCGAAACCGGCTCCAAGATTAGATCTCTCATCCTTCTTTCGGGAAGGAGTAAGACCGCAAGCAGACTACTTGTTTGATAGGCCACAGGTGTAAGCACGGCAACGTGTTCAGCTGAGTGGTACTAATGGTCGAGGGCTTGACCTGTTTCAGGTTTGGCATTAGCTGGATAAAAAACTTATATTCTATTGAAAATAATCGGACTTCCTCAAAATTAGTGAAGAAGCCTGAGATTTACACCTTTCTGGTGATTAGAGCGAGGTTGAACCACCCGTTCCCATCCCGAACACGGAAGTGAAACGCCTTAGCGCAGACGATACTGAGGGGGCAACCCCTTGTGGAAAATATGCCATTGCCAGAAGGACTTGTAAATCTCAGGCTTTTTTGTTTGAAAAGCAAAAAGAAACGCCCCTTTTAGCAAGGGGCGTTTTGATATTATATAACAACTGTGTTATTTACTTTTTTTGGTGAAAAAGTACTCACCAGCAGCGCTGTCAACTACAATCGTATCACCGGGCTTGAACTCTCCATCCAGGATCTTTAATGCCATGGGGTCGAGTATGCGAGTCTGGATGGTGCGTTTCAGAGGCCTGGCACCGTATACCGGATCATACCCTTGTTCGGCCAGTTGTTCGGCAGCCGCATCGGTTAGCTCTATATCTATATCCCTGTCCTCAAGACGCTTTTTCAGCATTTCCAGCTGAAGCGTTACTATCTGTTTGATGTCTTCCCGCGATAGCTGGTGGAATATGATAATCTCGTCTATACGGTTTAAAAACTCCGGCTTGAAATTATTTTTGAGTGCTTCCAGGACGGCTTGCTCAAGCTCTTCATCCCTGCCAGGAGCGATTTCTGCAATTAACTGGCTGCCTATGTTGGATGTCATTATAAGTACTGTATTTCTGAAATCGATTGTGCGTCCGTGCCCATCGGTAAGGCGGCCATCATCAAGAAGTTGAAGAAGCACATTGAAGATCTTGGGATGGGCTTTTTCGATTTCATCCAGAAGTATCACCGAGTAAGGCCTGCGATGAACCGCTTCGGTTAACTGGCCTCCCTCTTCATAACCAACATAGCCGGGAGGAGCTCCTATAAGCCTGGCTACGGTATGCTCTTCCATGTATTCACTCATGTCCAGCCTTACCATTGCTCTATCGTCATCAAACAGGAACTCAGCCAGTGCTTTGGCAAGTTCAGTCTTGCCGACGCCGGTTGGACCGAGGAAAATAAAACTGCCCAGTGGACGGTTGGGGTCCTGCAGGCCAGCTCTTGCCCGGCGCACAGCGTTGGCTACGGCTACGACTGCCTTGTCCTGCGAGATTACTCTCTGGTGTAGCCGCTGTTCCATATTGCGTAGCTTTTCCAGATCGCCTTCCATCAGGTTGGATACCGGAATACCTGTCCAGCGGCTGACTATCTCGGCAATATCTGCTTCATCGACTTCTTCTTTCAGCAGATGGCTGGACTGATCAGCTGAAATCTCGCCCTCCTTCTGGTGAAGCTGGTTTTCAAGCTCGATAAGTTCTCCGTATTTCAATCTGGCAGCCTGCTCGTAGTCAGCATTTCTTTCTGCCTGTTCGATTTCCATCTTGACTTGTTCAATGCGTTCTTTTATGGATCCAAGATTTTTGATCTGATCCTTTTCCTTTTGCCAGATGGCTTTAAGCCGATCGGCTTCTTCCTTGAGGTTGGCAAGTTCCTGTTCGAGGTGACTCAGACGTTCCTTTGAAGCCTCATCCTTTTCTTTTTTCAGGGCTTCTCTTTCTATCTCCAACTGTCTTACCCTTCTTTCTACCTCGTCAACTTCAGCAGGTACTGAGTCAATTTCGGTTCGCAGCCTGGCAGCAGCTTCATCTATAAGGTCGATAGCCTTATCAGGCAGGAAGCGGTCGGTTATATACCGGTTGGAAAGGAGCGCAGCAGCAACCAGGGCGCTATCCTTGATCCTTATGCCGTGATGCACTTCGTAGCGCTCTTTAAGGCCTCTTAATATAGAGACAGTATTATCTATGCCTGGTTCTCCAACGAATACCGGTTGGAAACGGCGCTCCAGGGCGGCGTCTTTTTCGATATGCTTGCGGTATTCATTGAGAGTGGTTGCGCCTATGGCGTGCAATTCTCCCCTGGCAAGCATGGGCTTTAACATATTGGAGGCGTCCATCGCTCCCTCTGCCGCACCGGCACCTATAACAGTATGAAGTTCATCTATGAAAAGAATAATGCGCCCATCACTATCCTGAACCTCTTTAAGTACAGCCTTCAGGCGTTCCTCAAATTCGCCACGGTATTTGGCCCCGGCGATCAGCGAACCCAGATCCAGAGCTACTATTTGCTTGTCTTTAAGACCTGTGGGCACGTCTCCCTTAAAGATTCTTTGAGCAAGTCCTTCAGCGATGGCGGTTTTACCAACTCCCGGTTCGCCGATGAGCACCGGATTATTTTTTGTGCGTCGACTCAGAACCTGGATTACCCGGCGGATCTCATCATCGCGGCCTATAACCGGGTCCAGTTTACCGCTGGCAGCCAGTTGAGTCAGATCGCGCCCATATTTTTCCAGCGCCTGGTATTTGTCTTCCGGGTTTTGGTCGGTAACTCGCTGGCTCCCCCTGATTTGGCCGAGTGTTTTTAATACAGCGTCACGGCTTATCCCCATCTCATTCAGGCTCTGGCTTACCGGGCTTTTAACCTCCAGAAGTGCCAGAAAAATATGCTCAACGCTTACGAAATCATCTTTAAAACGGCCCATTTCTTTAAGAGCGGTGTCCAGGATGTTGTTGAAAACACTGGACGGGTAGGCTTCTGCTGAGGAGCCAGCACGTGGTTTTTCTTCAATTTTTGCCTGCATATCAACTTCCAGACGACGTGGCGGAATCCCAAGATGCGATAAAAGCTGCCCGGCGATTCCGCCTTCCTGGCTGATTATGGCCAGCATAAGATGTTCAGGCTCAACCTGTGTGTTTCCATGCTGTTTGGCCAGTTCGAATGACTTAAGCAGTGCCTCTCTTGCTTTTTCTGTAAATCGGTTTATATCCATATTGACTCCTTGTGTGAGGGAACATGTTATTTGGATGCCATTGCTGGTTGCCTGTCTGTTTCAGGTTTATCGGTAATCAGGCAGCCGGGATCGATGTTGCCTGCGTAACCGCACTGGAGGCAGTGGTTAAACATTCCGTCCTCATCGTAATCGAGGTATAGATCCCCGTTGCATTTCGGACATGATTTCATCTTCCACATCATCAGCTACCCCCTTTCGTATGATTCTAATCTTCCCCGAGTATTTCAAGCATCTCTTCTATTAACGCAAGATTGCCCTTCTGGTTAGCTGATTCATCTTCAACGATGCGTTTTTTGAGCTTTTGGAGCCTTTGTTCCAGATTAAGAGCCAGCTCCACTCCGGCAAGGTTTAAGCCCATCTCATCAACCAGGCGCCGGATCAAGCGGCATTGGGCTATGTCTTCATCACTGTAAAGGCGCAGGGTATTTATGCGTACAGGGCTTACCAGACCAACCCTTTCGTACTTTCGAAGGGTTTGAGGATGAAGGCCGGTCAACATAGCTGCAACCTGCATAACGTATACCCCGGTTTTGCGTTTCATATTCTTTCCTCTTGACTTTGTTAGGTTCTGCCATTATTATAATAGTTGATACGGATAGTGTCAATATATAATATACAAGAAGATGAGAAGTATTGACAAAAATAATTAGAATAAATAAAATGAAAAGTGTAAGGTAATCTAATGCGTTTGAAGTTACACGAGGTAAAAATTATAAATGGAGGGCAGGTATACACCCAGCATACTGGCGAAAATAACCGGTCTGCCAGCCCATTATTTAAGGAGGCTGGAAAAAGCCGGTTTACTCTCTCCATGCAGGAGCCGGGGTGGTCGCCGGCTTTATACACAGAGAGATCTGGAAATACTGAAGGATGTTAAGCAATTGAAAGAAAAGGGAATAAATCTGCCCGGGATTACCGAAATTCTTAAAAATATTGATAGATAAAAGGAGGATCAAAATGCTAAGAACAACTTTTACCAGCCCGGTTTCTTTAAAAGATGCAATGGACAGGCTCTTTGAGCAGAGCTTTGTACAATCGCCGCAATCATCAGCCGGGCAAGGATCAGCCCGCACTATGGCAGTCAATCTGTGTGAAAAGGATGACAATTACTATCTGCAGGCTTATCTGCCCGGGGTAAAGGCTGAAGATGTGGATATCAGTGTAGATGGCAATACCATCAATCTTAAAGCTCGTATTCCATCCAGCATGGAGAGCGAGGATGCCAAAAACTACCGCTGGTATATCACCGAACTGGGTTATGGGGATGTGAACCGTTCTGTCAATTTCCCCGTACCGGTGAATGCAAACCGCATTGAAGCCAGCCAGGAAAATGGCGTGCTTACCATCGTCGTGCCCAAGGCTGAAGAAGCCAAGCCAAAGCAGATCAAAGTAAAACCTGCTTAAACTGGTATACTGCCGGAAAAAACAATTAGAGGAGGTGAATAATATGGCGGATTTAATTAGATGGGAACCTTTCCGTGATATGATGACCCTGAGACAGGCGATGGATAGATTGTTTGAGGATTCCTTTGTGAGGCCGGCCGGTTTTGGCGGTGTTTCAATGCCAGAGGTTGCCCTGGACATGAAAGAAACCGATGCTGATGTGGTTGTGAAAGCCGAGCTTCCAGGGGTTAAGCCGGAAGATGTGGACGTGTCTGTTTCAGAGGGAATACTGACCATAAAAGGAGAAAACAGGGAAGAACAGGAAGAAAAGGAAGCCAATTATTACAGAAGGGAGCTAAGGTATGGCTCTTTCAGCCGTTCAATCAGTTTACCTGCCGCTGTAAATGCTGATAAAGCTGAGGCAGTATTTGAGAACGGAGTACTTACCCTGACGCTTCCCAAGGCTGAAGAAGCCAAGCCAAAGCGGATCAAAGTAAAGAGCTCAAAGTTGATCGAAGGTGAAAAGAAATAGCCTGGAAATATTTTCCGGCAGTATACGCAGCTATTGTTAGCCGGCGGCTTAAAAGCCGCCGGCTAACTCTAACTCAAGCAAACGCTTTTCGTGACCTGACAAAATACGGTTGAGCTGCGCTTTTCCCAATTTGCCAGCTATCGGGTTAACCTGCTAAAGTCTAGTAATTCCTTTATATTGAGAGACGAATGAATTATACACGCAGTACCAATTTTCGCAATTTAAATCCAATAATCATAATACTGGCAATCAACGTAATAATATTCTTTGCCGTGAGACTGTTTCCTGGCCTGATAGATCATTTGGGTTTATGGAGCAGGCCGTTTTTCATCGAAAGGCCATGGGGTTTAATTACCAGTGTTTTTACCCATTATGATCTGTTCCATCTTTTTGCCAATATGTTTACCCTTTATTTCTTTGGCAATTACGTATTGAGGCTTGTCGGGGTAAAGAAATTCACCCTTTTATATCTAGCCGGGGGAATCCTGGGTGGTGCATTTTTCGTTTTGCTTACTCCCTATTCACTGGCAATAGGAGCTTCAGGGGCTGTATTTGCCCTGGGTGGAGCACTTGCTATACTGGTTCCCAATACGAAGGTTATTATTTTCCCCATCCCGGTACCCATGCCTCTGTGGGTTGCCGTTATCGGCGGTTTTGTAATCCTCTCATTCATCTCAGGCGTTGCCTGGCAGGCACACCTGGGAGGACTGCTGACAGGGCTGGCTGCAGGCTTGATTTTCAAGCGGGATCGACGCTATTACTTTTGAGACGCCTCTTCGAGTTGTTCCCGGAGAAGCTCAATATCCCGGCGCATTTTTGCCTGCTTTCTTGCTATGATGAAGGTGTATGCCAGAAGGGCAGCCCAGATTAGAATAAAGGCGGCGAGCAGATAACCTGCGTTTTCCATTATGCGTTCCTCCGTGCCATCGTTTCTTTAATTTGGCTTAACATGCGTTCGTCATTTTTCATCATACTTCTTTCTGAGAGAAGGTAGAAATAAAGGAAGTTAAAAGCAACAAGACATACCAGCAGTGTTGCCAGCATGGGGGGTTCCAGGCCACCGGAAAAAATGGTCAGCGGCGGGTGTTGAGTGCGCCAGAGTGTGACAGAGAGAAATACCAGGGGCACGTTCAAGAAACCGATAATCCCTACAACTGCACCGAATCGTGCCTTTCTTTCTTCACCGGAAACATAACCCCTGACGATAAAATAGGCAACATATATGAACCACAGAACCAGTGAGGTGGTCAGCCTCGGTTCCCATATCCACCATACCCCCCAGGCAGGTTTTGCCCAGATGGAGCCGGTGATCAGCATAAGACTTATAAAAACAAGGCCGATTTCTGCAGATGCGCTGGCTATGTTATCCCATTTTGTGCTCCTTTTTGCCAGGTATATTATGGAGCCTGTAAAGACCACGAAAAATGCCAGGAAAGCAATCCATGCCAACGGTACATGATAGTAGAAAATCCTCTGTACGATTCCCATGTCTATTTCTGTCGGCACGAAAACCAGCACCATGTAGAACGAAAGCAGGATCAGTACAGAAGAAAGGGCAAATAAAATTTTACGTTTCATAAATCCCTCCGGGCAAAAATACCAGTTACTCCTCAATTATAAAGCTGAATATAAGATAGCTTGCAACTATAAAAATCACATCAAAAGCCCCGATCACTCCCAGCCATTGGGCAATAGCGCCAAAGCTTTGCCCGTCCAATACCTGGGCTGAAGCGTTTACTGCCGCGATTATAACCGGGGTAATTACGGGAAAGAACAGAATCGGTAATACCAGCTCTCTTGCCCGTGTATTGACTGCCATGGCGGCAAAAAGAGTACCAACCGAGGCAAAACCCAAAGTAGCAAGAATGGTTATCAGAAGCAGCTCCAAATTAAAAAAGCTGATGTTAAACAACAGACTGAATATCGGAATAACGATAAGCTGAATAAGGATAATAAAAAACACATTTCCGAAAAATTTTCCCAGATATACAGCTTCCCGGCTCAAAGGGGCTACCATCAGGCCTTCAATGCAATCTTCCTCTTTTTCCAGAATAAATGAACGATTAAGGCTGAGTATTCCCGTAAAAGCAAATGTAACCCAAAGAATTCCGGGAGCTACCAGCCCTGCCGCCTGCTCACTGGAGCCGAAGGCAAAGTTAAAAATGATGATAACCAGTACGGCAAAAATCACCACCGAAGACAGAACTTCTCTGGTGCGGATCTCGGTTAAAACATCCTTGGATGCAATAGTGAAAGCGTCTCTCAGCTCTTTCATGCAGCCTCCAGGCTGGCAGAGTATGCATCCTGCAGCTCTGTCAGGGAGCATTTGCCATCCGGTGCAAAAAACACTCTCCCGCGTGACAGAATCATAACCCGGTCTGCTGCTGCAAACCCTTTTTCAAGGTTGTGATGGGTAAAAACAACAGTACGCTTTTTTTCATTAAGCAATTGCCAAAGGCTTTCGGATGCCCTGTTATCCAGCCCGGATTCCGGTTCATCCATCAGCACTATTCCCGGTTGATGGAGTAAAGCCCGTGCGATGGACAGCTTCTGTTGCATTCCCCTCGAATAGGTACCGACCTTATCATACATACGAGCTTTTAAACCCAGGCTGGAGAGAAGTTGCTTAATGCGGTTTTCACGATCATGGACCCCATACAGTTTCGCATAAAAAACCAGGTTGTCATAAGCGGTGAGGCTGGAGTAAAGAAAGCTGCGGTGGCTGACAACCCCCAGGTTTGCGCGAACTGTCCCTGAATCCTTGTGTATGTCTTGTCCGCCATACTCCACGCTTCCGCTGGAAGGTTTCATCACGGTCGACATGATCTTTAAGAGAGTCGTTTTCCCGGCTCCGTTATGGCCGAACAAAGCCATGGTTTCGCCGGGTTGTATCGACAGGGAAACATTATGAATGGCTTCGAAGCTGCCGAAGTTCCGGCAGAGGTTTTTTACCTCGATGGAATTTATCATAATTTGAACAGATAGCCCTGGAAATGAGTAGATTTGTTATTCTTCACTGCTTGAAGCCGGCTCTTTTTTCCCTTTTGGCCAATAGCAGATTAAACCTCCGGCCAGAAGGAGGAAGCCCCCAACCCAAATCCAGCTTACAAGCGGAATCACTTTTGCCATAAAACCTGCCCAGTAGCCCTGGTTAAGGTCATTTTCATCTATTGGTTCCCATCCGGTCAGGCTGATGTAAAGATCTTCAACCAGCGAATAACGGATAGCCACCTTGCTCATAGCCCCTTCGTAACTCCGGTGGAATAATTTTAAGGGTTCCATAGTGCCGATCAGCCTGCCGTTCTTGTTCACAGTTACCTCCGCCCAGACTTCCATACGGCTGCCATCCCCGGACCCCATAAGGGACTCATAGGTTATTTCATAGCCTTCCACGGTCATTGTGTCGCCCGGGGCTAACACTGCTGTGGCTTCAGTATCGTAAGTTGTGGAACCTATTACTCCGACTGCCATGATGGCTATCGAAATATGTACCAGATAACCACCATACCGGGCACGGTTTGTCCGGATAAGGTTGAATGCTGATCGAAAAAAGTTTTCCGAGAGTGCCCGCCGGCGGGAGAGGCAATCTCCAGTCCACACGATTATTGAGGAAAAGACTGCAAATAAGGCAACAAAACCTGGAATGAGGGCATACCATTCTCTGAAGCCGGCAACAATGATGGCGGCGGTTGCAACCAGGCTTAACAGGGCAGAGACAATATAGGTAAACTTGATTTTACGTGCTTGCGGGCGCCGCCACCCTATTGCCACACATAAACCAATGAGCAGAATTACACCAACAAAAATAGGCAAAACTGCCCTGTTGAAGAATGTAGCGTCCATAGTAGGTGACCCGGGCAGCAATGGTGAGAGTGTGCCGGCAAGAATTACGACAGCTGCGCCAACAAAAAGCACATTGGATAGCAGGAAAGTAGCTTCGCGCGAAACCAGGTTGGCAATAGCCATGTCGGTTTTTAAGCCCTTGCGTCTCCAGATGATGAGCCCTGCTGAAGTAATGATAGTAATGATAAGCAGTGCCAGAAAAAAGCCGTCCATGGCAGAAGGAAGGAAGGTGTGTTTGGACTGGAGTACTCCGCTGCGGGTAAGGAAAGCGCCAAGGATGATGGCAATAAAAACAGCGGCAGCCAAACTGAAGTTCCAGAACTTGAAACCTCCCCTGCGTTTTTGTACTACCATTGAATGCAAGAAAGCTGTAGAGAGCAACCATGGTATAAGGCCGGCATTTTCAATCGGATCCCAGGTCCAGTACCCACCCCATGAAAGCTCTGCATAAGCCCACCATGCACCCAGAATATTTCCGACTCCCAGCAGGAGCCATGCCATAACTGCCCAGCGTCTGGACTGGCTTATCCAGGTGTTATCCAGTTTGTTATTAAGCAAAGCTGAAACAGCGAATCCGAAAGGAACAGTAAAAATTGCCCAGCCGGCTATCAGGGTAGGCGGGTGGAACAGCATGCCGGGGTTTTCCAGCAAAGGATTCATGCCTACTCCCTCTGAGGGGACAACCGGGAAAATGCTGGCATCCAGGCGGGCAAAGGGGTTGGCGAAAAAGAGCACCAGGATAATAAAAAAGATCTGCACAAATACCAGGACTGCCAGAGTGTAGGGTGTCAGTTCACGCTTTCCCGGACGCTGGCGGAGAACCAGAATAAATCCGCAAATACTAAGCATCCATGCCCAAAATAAAAGTGAACCTGCGTTGCCCGCCCATAATCCGCTGAAAAGATAAAGGGGGGACATGTCGGTGCTGGTGTACTGGTATACGTATTTAAACTCAAATTGATGGGTAAGAAGTGCTGCTTCCAGGATTATTACAGCTACGGTTACCAGAATAAAAACACCTATAGCGGATTTACGGGCGTTTCGGTTGAGCCAGGAAGCCTTTTCCTTTCCTCCGTATACAAAACCGACCAGGGCAAAAATTGCTCCAACCAGAGCAAGGACCAGCGAAATATATCCTAATTCTGCCATTACTCCTGCCTGTCTGTTATTTAGGCCGATTCATATTTGGAAGCACAGGCGGTAATAATTTTAGAGGCGGTAAAACTTCCGTCATCGGCAAAGCGGCCTTCAACCACCACATGACGCCCAGCTTCAAAATTGTTTGGAATGACGCCGGTATACTTGACATAGATGCTGGCGGTTCCTGGTTGGGCTGCCTCATCGGCGATATGAAGCAAGCTGAAAAAGAGGTTCTGCCCGGCGCCGCTGGTTTCAAACCCTTCGGCGACTTCGCCCTGGAT
>Ga0265294_10008060_pt1 | contig 12369 bp, 13 predicted proteins | sample MunlanPumphouse3_FD_192504 | JGI IMG/M metagenome (GOLD analysis project Ga0265294, IMG submission 192504) | Groundwater microbial communities from a municipal landfill in Southern Ontario, Canada - Pumphouse #3 | ecosystem: Environmental > Aquatic > Deep subsurface > Groundwater | place... | reverse complement strand
CCCCCTAGGAAAATTGACGTGGTGTAGCGTAGGGCTGTAAAAAACTATCACATATTCCGATACAATAATAAGTTAAAATTTCCCAACTAATAATAAGTTGAAATTCCCATAATATAACACAAGCCCCCGATATCATTTAAAAGAAAATGGAATATCTGTAAAAAATTTTTTCCTATTTTTAGAGTATGTCAACAAGTTTGACCACATATAAAAAAGATTAGACAAACAAAAAAAGAGAACTATTGTTCTCTTGTAATGTATAATCGTAATAATGATAATTTATAATAGGTTCTAAATGTTTTGAAAGAACCTAGTAACTTATTTTAACCACTTGTTAAAACCTAATATAAAGTATCTTATTGTTTTCTATTTTATCGTTAAAGTCGTTTTCTTTTTCATGCTGAAGTTATCCCGTAATAATAAGGGATTTAAAAAAATGTTATATGTATTAATAGATAGATTATATTTAGCGGAAATATGATTTTTGATAACTTTTTATATCAATTAATGATACCTTTTTCTTTTATCACGGTGTCTATTTGAGCCGACACAGCCAGTTATCCAAATTCGTGGCGGTTGTATAGAAGGAGACTATAACCTTTCTATACGCATTTGTAATATCTAACCCCTTACTTGATATAGTTTCAGATTAGATAGTTCTTACAATCATTGCCCAAGTCACTATGTTAACAATGATGTCTGTTTTTAATTCACCATAACAGCTTAAATGGCATATTTTCCTCCGATTTCGCTTTTGCTACTCTGCATCCAGTGGAACTAAATATATTATCTATTAAATTGTCAAATTATAAATGTGTATTCCAAATTGCTCACTTATAAATTTCTTTCCTATCTATATCTTAACATATTTCTAAGAAAAAGTCAAGCTTTTTTGATAAAAAATTATAAAATGTGATACATGTATAATAGATTAAACAAAAATAATTTTTTTTTATTTTTTTTCAAATATGTATTTATGTTATATGTGGATAAAGTGTGGATAAAGTGTGGACAAATTAAATAAAATGTGGACAAATATGTGGATAAATTATATAATATGTGGACAAATTGCAGTAATAATATACAATAAAATAAAAATGATTTGTTTTATTTAAAGGGTTCGTACGATATTATTTATCAAAAATGTCATTTTGCTATTGACAAACTGAAATAAATATGCTATAATTAAGGAAAGTAATATAATAATAATAAGATGACAAAGAAGATTAAAAAAGAAAAAAGAAAGGCTACTAACGAAGTTAAAGACTTAGCTACTGAAATAGTCAAAGGAATTAAAGAAATTATGCCAGAAGAAATCACAAACAAAAAAATAGAGATGGATATGTTTCAGCAATGGTTAAGTATGTCTAGGAAACAAAGAAAGGCTAGAAATTTACCAGCAAGTATAGAAAGTTTTGCTAATCGTTATAATATAAGGAGGACAAAGCTATTTGAGTGGAAGAATGATGAGAATTTTCTTAATCAAGTTGCAATATATAGAAAGAGATTTATTTTAGATGAGATGCCAGAAGTTATAGATTCTGTTATTGAGAAAGCTAAAAAGACTGGTAGTGAGAGTGCAGCTAAGTTCTTGGCAGAATATGCAGGAGACTATAAACAAGTAAACGATATAAGTATTGGTGGAGAGTTAGCTGATTTATTTATAGAGCTACAGAAAGATAAAAAGTAAATTAGTTTAAAACTATGGCAGGATTACTAGGGGGAAGGTCGGAAGAATACGACTTATTTCAAAATCTTAAAAGTAAGGAGTGGAGGTTAGATAATTTATATAAGATTATAGACCAAGATGGAAGAGTTGTTACATTTAAAAGGAATACCGCACAGAAAAAGTTATTTGATAATCTTAAGTATTGGAACGTTATATTAAAAGCAAGACAGCAAGGTTTTACAACATTTGCTTGTATAGATTATTTAGATGATACATTGTTCTTGGGAATGAATTCTGGAATGATTTCACATAACTTAGCACACGCACAATCAACATTTGATGAAAAGATTAAGTTTGCTTGGGATAATTTACCACAAACAATAAAGAATATGTTTTATGTGCAAGGAGATAACGCAAATAGATTGAAAGTTAAGAACCTTGCTACTAATAAAGTAAGTTCAATATATGTTTCTACTGGATTTAGAGGAGGAACATTACAGAGATTACATATTAGTGAGATGAGTTCTATTGATAGAAAGGGAGGTGGTGCAGCTAAGGAAGTTATTACTGGTGCTATACCAGCAGTTCACCCTGGAAACATTATCATTATGGAAAGTACAGCAAAAGGAAATGATGGTTCGTTCTATGATATATGTAAGACTGGCGAAGAGAATGCAATAAATGGAAAGTGTGGTGTTAAAGACTGGTATTTACATTTTTTTTCTTGGTTTGATGATGATAGAAATGTTATACATGACGATAATATGATTATACCAATAGAGGAAAGAGATTATTTTACAAAATTACAAGAAGAAACAGGAGTTATATTAACCAAATCTCAAAAGAATTGGTATTATAAAACACATTTAACACAAGGAGACGATATGAAACAAGAATATCCAAGCACAGTAAAAGAAGCATTTCAAGCAGCAGTAGATGGAAGATTTTTCACAACACAAACAGATAGAGTTACAAAAGAGGGAAGATTATGCGATGTACCATACGATTCAAGATATCCAGTAGATACTTGGTGGGACTTAGGAACAGCAACATCAAGAAAAGATTCAATGAGTGTTCTGTTTACACAGAAGATTGGAGCTTGGATACATGTAATTGATTTCTTTGGGTGTAATGGAGAGGGGTTGCCTTATGTGGTAAGAGAGTTAAATAAGAAACCATATACATATGGAAGACATTTTGCACCACACGATATAGAAGTTAAGGAAATAGGTACTGGTAAAACAAGATTAGAGATTGCAGCAGACCTAGGAATAAGATTTAATGTATTGCCAAGATTACCTTTTATTGATGGCATTGAAGCATCAAGGTTAATAATGGATAGATGTTTGTTCGATGAAGAAAGATGTGGTGGAAAGAAAGGATTATTTGAGGCACTTAAGAATTTTAAAAAAGATTGGGATGAAAATCTATGTAGGTTTAGAGATACACCAGTAAAAGACTGGACATCAGACCCAGTAGATAGTTTTAGAATGATGTCAATAGGAATTAGGGAAGATTTCTTTGATATGGATAAAGAAAAAGATTATTATTTTATTAGAAAACAAGAAGAGGAATATGCTAGAAATAGCAATCCTTTAGATTTATTTGGAATATGAAAAAAGAAGATTTAACACAAAGTTCTATTGAAAGAGATATGGGACAAAAGACATATGTTACACCAGAATACACTCAAAAAGAAAGAGACTATTTTGGTTCTATGAAAACAAAATTGAGAACTGCCCAAGAAAATAGGGATAAGGTTCACGAAGAGTTTGATGGATTAACATATTATGATTATTATAGAGCAAACGAAAGATTTGCAAATACTATATTAGAGCAAACAAAAAACAAAGGAACTAAAGATTTTAAGTCTGGAACACTTAGAACAAAACTTAATGCTTATTTATCTACAATAACAAACTTAAATCTTGCTGGTGAAATTAATTCTTTTGATAAAAATAATCTTCCAGTTAAATCTTTAGGAAGAGCAATGGAAGATATTATATTTAGAATAAATGAGGTTTCTAACGACGAAGAGGCTAAGGAGATGCGTCAGTATGAATTGTTAAAGCAAGGAACTATATTTGTAGAAACATTGTGGGAAGAAAAATACTCAATACAGAAAAAGATTACAAGTGGTGGTCTTGGAAAGATTGATACAACTTGGACATCAGAATTTAAAAAGGACAAAGAAGAAATTAGTAAGAGAATATTATCTGGATTATCAGTATATCTTGGTAATATAAACCAATACGATATAAACAAACAACCATATATTTATACAGTTGAAGTTATTGATTACGATATAGCAAAACAGTTATATGGAAAATGGGATAGATGGGGAAGCGTTACAACAGATGAACAATTTTTCTCTGGAGAAAATCAATTAGGTTCTCCTTGGAGATTAATAGATGATTCAAATACAAAGAATAAGGTTGAGGTGATAAAATACCAAAGTTTACCAGATAATGAATATCAAGTTATTCTTAATGGTATTCCAATGTTACCAGTAGGATTTCCAATTCCTTGGGGATTTGATAGATGTTCTATCGTACAGCAAAATCTAGAACCAATAGCATTTAACTTTGCTTATGGTAAATCATTTATATTTAATAACAAGAACCTAGTTCAAGTATTAGATGAAATGTTAAAGTTAAGTGTGTTGAAGACAAATAAGTCTTTCCAACCAGCTAGAATAAATCAAACAGGAAAGAGAATAACACCAGATATGTTCTTACCAGGAAAGATGGTTGAGGGTATAATGAAAGGTCAAGTTCCACTAGTTGATGATAATGATGCTATTGGTGTAACTAATGCAGAATTTGCAATGATTGGTCAGATAAAAGGATTTGTTGATGCAAACACGGTATCACAAACATATGGTGGGGCACAAGAAGAGGGTGGTTCTGTAACAGCAACACAAATAATAGAACTACAAAGACAGGCAAAGATTATGATGGGTATTACAATTCTTGCTTGTACATTACTTGAAAAGAAGATTACTGAAAATATGCTTGATATAGTTTTAGATAAGTGGTTTGAACCATTAGATACAAAACTAGATGAAGCTAGGGGAATGATTAAAAATACTTATAGGCAAATAACAAGAGAAAGAAATCTTGGAAGTGCTGGAAAGGGATTAAGTATTGTTGGTGTGGCAGAAGAGAATGTTCCAGCAGAATCTATTAGAGATGCAGAAGATAATTTACAAGAAAGATATGGATTTCCAGTTAGAATCTCTATAATTAACAAGAAAGAGTTAGAGACAAGAAAGATATTTTTCTATGTTGTTGTAACAGCAAAAGATAAGAACACTTCTGAGACACAAAAGATAATGTTAGTTGATATGTTTAAAGTGTTAATTGGATTCGGTTTACCAGTAAACACAGATTATATGTCAGAAGTTTTAGGAGAAGTGTATGAGATGGATGGAAATAAGTTGTTTACAAAAACACAACCACAACCACAAATGGAAGGTGATGTTTCTGGAAACGCACAAGGTGCAACACCAGATTCATCAAACATTACACCAAATGTAAGTGCAAGCTTACAAGCTAGTACAGAAAAATAAGTAATATAAAAACTATGGAAAAATTAAGTAACGTATTTTATAAAATTAATAATGATGAGTATAAAGATTTATTTGATAAGATAATAGCACATAGAGAAGATTTGTATAATTTCTCAACTAATATTGGAGAGGAATTGATTGAAAAAATGATTGGAGAGTTATTATCTGATTCAGTTGAACACATACAAGAATTGAGCATAGAAGATTTTTGTATGATTAAAGGAGAAATAGTCTTTGCTAGAAACTTTTTAACTTGGATTAAAGAAAATAAAAGTGGAAAAGTAGAAGCAAGGGATATTGAATAATAAGGTCGATATCGTTGTACGTTAGCAACGTTAAAAATTAACAGTAGTCGTAATTATAATAAATAAATAAAAAACAAAATATATGGCAATACTATATGATTCTGATGGTAATGAAGTTGAGGCTTTAACCACAGAAGAAGTTAATGCAAAAATTGCAGAAACAAAAACAGAACTAGAAACTCAATTAAAAGAGAAATCTGATGAGTTAGAAAAGTTACAAACAAAAGACTTAAACTTTAAAAACGTTAGAGGTAAGGTTGAAGAAAAGGAAAAAGAGATAGAGGAATTAAGAAAAGAAATGGCTGCAAAGTTTTCAGAACTTGATACAAAGTTAAGTCAAACTGGTATACAATCAGAAATTAGTAAACTAGCTGGAGATGATGAAGAAGTAGCTAAAAAGATATCGTTCATTTATAATAAGTTCTCAGCACCAAAAGAAGGTGAGGAAGACACAAGATTAGATGATGCTTTTAGACTAGCAACTGGTACAAGTTCAAAAGACTTTAATAAATCAAATGCTATACACAGTTCTGGAGATTCATATATTCCAATTTCTGGAATAGATGGTAAGAAGATTAGCGATGAGGCTAAAGCTCTTGGTAAAATGCTTGGTCTTAAAGATGAAGATTTTAAATAAAAACATATGGCAAATACAAAAAAAGAAAGAGGTGCTGAATTAAAAGCAAGAATAGAACAAAGTAAAATTGAGGCTAAGCAAGAAGAATTAGAAGCTGCTAGGATAGCTGCAGAAGCTATCGCTAATGGAGACGAGGAAGCAAAAGAAATAATTAAACAAGAACTAATAGCAGAAGTTGAAAGTAGGGAATTTCAAGAAGATGTTAAGGAGGAAGTTGTTGAAGTTAAATTATCAATATTGGAGGAAATGAGAAAGGAACAGCAACTTTTAAGAGATAAGGTTTCGTTCTTAGAACAAGTACAAGACAAGGGTAGGGTTTCAAACTTTTTAAGTAAGAACAAAAAACAAGAAACTCCTATTATTAAGATTAGATTGTACAATGGTCACGTTGTTTTATCTTGGAGAACAATAGAAGACGATGTTTATTCTGATATGGAGACTGGAAAGATTATTTCAAAACAAACAATTTCTTTAATATTAGATAAGAAAGGAGAAAAGGTAGAAGAAAAAGTTTCCTTAGTTGCATTTAATAGAAACTTCAAACATCAAGAATGTAGATTAGTTTCAACAAGAACAATTGGAAATGAAACATATTACACATTAGAAAGAATTGATAATGGTGATGTGGTTGAGATTAATACTGTTTACGTTAATTAATAATAATATATAAAAGCTATGGAAAAATTAAATTTAGAAGAATTAGTTGGAAAGTTTATTGGTGAAAGTAAGATATTATCAGCTAGAGAAGTTGACGAGAAAACATTCTTAGGTGTAGATAAGATTGAGGTTACACTAGATGGTGGTGTTAAGAAATTACTTCCAGTTGATATGGTTAATTGTACAACTTCAATTGTAGCAGTTGATTTTACACAACAAGTAGAGAAAAGATTGGGATATGTATTACCAAAGTTAATAGGAATCTTTACTGATTCAGAATTGACAAAAGATGAAATATCTTATTTGTTAAATGGAAGAATACAAAATCTTGTTGCGGAATTATATTCAGAGGCTGTAGATAAGTTGTTCGGAAAGAAACAATACGATGTTACACTCCAAGAAATTGATAATATTTTAAAAAAATAAAGTCAATAGAATAAAGGCTTCGCGTATCAAAAACTAAAAAACATACAAAAAAACTTGACAAACTGAAAAAAATATGTTATAATGTGTATGGTGATAGTGTAAAAATTATTATCATTGGAGAGAGTTTATAGTTTTTCTCTCTCCGTTATAGGGTTATGTAAAGGCAAATAGTGGTTCAATTCCACAAACCCATCAATTACGGTGTTAAGACACAACGTTAAAAAAGTCTGGCATTCAATCGTCAGAGAAGACGTAAATCACAGAATGAGTAGGATAGAGATATCCAAATTTTTGCTATATGCAAAAAAAGATAAGAGAAGAATAATAAGATAATATAAAAATATGAGTGTAATATTAAAGAGTGGAAAGACAAAAAATATCGCTTTCCCAGTTACAGTTTCTACAGAATTTACTAAAGATACTTTAGTATATGTAGATACAACAGTTGGAACAATTAAACCAGCAACAAGTTCTGTAGCAGGTAATGTTATCGCTGGAGTAATTAGACAAACTATTGCTTCAACAGATGACAACTATGCAGACGCTAGAGAAGTTTTAATTGAAGTTCCAGTAGAAAAGAATGTAATCTATGAAATGGATGTAACAGCATCATTGGCAACAACTGATGTGTTCAAGTATTTAGATTTAACAGACGCAGGAACAGTAAACCCAGCAGCTTCTACATATGACATCGCATTTTGTACAAAATACTTATCAACCACAAAGGGTGAATTTGTATTAAATATTGGTGCAGAATCATTAGGAGTAATTGGTGCTTAAGTTTAGTAAGATAATAATAAGAATAATAAAATAATAGAAATATGGAATTAAGTAAAATTCAATTTCCCGACTTTGTAAGTTTAGTTTCAATACTTTGGACAAAAGGATACGGAAGTGTTAATCAAGCAATGAGAACATCTGGTATCATCAAAGTAGAATCAATACCTGCAAATTCTGGAGATACAAGAAAATTCTCTGAGTTTGATACTAACAAGTATATGAACGACAAGGGAGAGAACGAACAAGCTGAAAGAGCTAAATTCGTACAAGGATACTCTAAGGTATTAGAGGCAAAGAGAATCGCAGAAAACTTTGAGATTTCTTACGAAATGAGAACTCAAAACAAGTATACTAGTGTATTAAACACAGTTACAAGTAATAGTAAGAAAGGTGTTGAGTCTATGGAGTTAGATATGTCACACATATTAACTTTCGGTACAGTAACTTCTTATACAGATAGAAGTGGAAAAACAGTTGACACAACAGTAGGTGATGGTTTAGCACTATTCTCTACAGCTCACAAGTTAACTGGTTCACCTACAACTTACAGAAACATCTTAGCTAACAACCCTAAACTTTCACAAGGCTCATTAGAAGCTATGGAAAACTTAGTTGTTACTGAAGCTTACAACAACTTTGGTGAGAAATCAGCTACAAGAATGGATATCCTTTGGACAACAGACAATCCAAACACAGTTAATACAGCAAGAAAATTGTTATTTTCAACAGCAGATGTTGACGGAAGCAATTCTGGAGTATTAAATGCAAACAGAGGAAAATACAGACACGTTATCCTTCCATTAGTTGCTACAGATAAAGATGGAGTATCAGATTCTACAAAGCAATACTGCTGGGGATTAAGTTCTTCAGAAGATTCACAGATTATGTTAGGAGTATGGGAAGAACCACACTTAATGCAACCACAAGCTAATGGAAATACAGAAGATGTACAAACAGATGCTTGGACATTCAGACAAAGAGCTGGATATGGTACAGCAGCATTATCTGGTAGAGGAAACTTTATGAGTAAAGGTTCAGGAGAGGCTTAAATAGAATATAGTAATTAGTTAATCATTTTAGTAGATATGCTTAAAAGGTGCGGTGGTGGGCTACTAAAATATAAAAAAAGAAATGATATACAACAACGTAACAGGTTATGGACAAGCATTATTTAATGCAGTATCAAGTGTAATTCCTACATTTGGTAGAATCTTAGTGGTTATGCCAAACACAGACCCTAATTTTCAAAGAGTATCTGAGGTATTTAGAAATGACCCAGAAGGAAGAGTAAGAGTATTCACAACATTATCAGCAGCATACGATGAAGCTATAGATGGTGCATATGATGTAATTGCTTTATCAGCAAATGCTGCACACGCAGTAACATCAATGGTTACAGTATCTAAAAACAGAATTCACTTTATTGGATTAGATTTCAGAGGAGGAATTGGAATGGGTGCTAGAACAAGAGTTACTATGGGTGTAACAACAGCAGCAACTGATATCGCTATAATTAAGAATACAGGTGTTGGTAACACATTCACAGGTATTAAATTTGATTCATCAAACACAGTAAAGGAAAGTTTATATGCAGTAGCAGAAGCTGGAGAATACACAGTTTATGATAGATGTGAATTTTATAAATCAAGTGATTTAGATGAAACAGCAGCAGCTGAAGTATTAAACAATGGTGATTCAGTACAATGGTTAAATTGTACATTCGGTTCTTCTGCAAACATTATAGCAGACAACAAGATTAGACCTAATATGCTTTTAACAGCAACTATTACTGGAAAGAAATGTAGAGATAATGTTATCTCTGGATGTTTATTCTTAGTAAAAGCAGCTGGAACAGAAGCAGTTAGAATCTATGGTGCTAATGCAACAGACGTAGAAAGAATGTTATTGGTAAAAGATTCAATCTTTTTAAGTAACACTTTAGGTGCAGCAACACCAGCTCACGCAGTTGGATTTGGTGCAGCACAAACAGAAGGTACTGTTCTTTTAAAGAATTGTACAAGTGTAGACCACACAGTTATGGCACAAGCATCTGTAGGCATCTATGTAGATGGTGCAGTTCCAACTTTTGCAACAACTGGAGTATCGGTAGCTAGTTAAGTATAGTTAATCACTAGACGATTTAGGGTTTATCTCCTTTTACCGAATATCAAAAGGAGGTCTTTGCAAAGATTAAAAACTAAAACAATAAACAAATATAAAAATAAATAAATAATATGTCAAGAAATACAGTACAATATGATATATGGAAAACTAGTGAGCTAACACAAGGAACTTTTACAGTTGTTGCAGATACAGACATTTTTACATCAGTAGCCCATGGACTTATAGTTGGAAATGTTGTTGAATTTAAAACAGCTACAACATTACCAGCAGGACTTACAGCACTAACAACATACTATGTTATTAGCGTTCCAACAGTAGATACATTTAAGGTATCAGCTACAAAGGGTGGAACAAGTGTTAATGTAACAGATACTGGAACGGGAGTTCACACATTCTTAAAACAAGGTTCTGGTAGAAGAATATATGTAGAAGATTTTAGAAACGTAAACATTGCAATAGCAACAGATGGTGGAGGAGACGCAGCAATGACAATTAAATTTGCATCATCAAATGAAGATGATTCAGCAGACTTTGATATTGCTCAATCAGCTACAAACATATACGATTATGTAGAATTAGTAGACAATGAAGATGGTTCAGATATAGATGGTGATACAGGATTAACAATTAGCGGAGATGATGTTAGACACTTTGCTGTAAATACAGATAATGTTAGTTGGGTAACAGCTATTATTAGTGGTAGAACAGAAGGAGAAGTAGTTATAAAATTATCAGCAACTGACAACCAATAATATGAGAATTCCAACAAATAAAGAAGAAATAATATTAAGAACAAGCACACCAGCAAGTAATGAAACACCAAAGTTTATAGGACAAAGGTGTATTGATACAACCGCTAAGGTTGCATATATTTCTGTTGGATTAGCAAACACAGACTGGAAACAGATTAGTAATGCATAATTATTATGATGAAACAAGGTAAAAAAACAAACGCACAAGTTGTTCAGATGTTATCTAGGAAACACGATGCTATTTCAAAAGCTGTGGAAAGAGATAATCTTAAAAAAGAGACCATAGGATGCGTTTTAAGCGAACTTAATTCTCAGATAGAGAATTATACCTCTTTGAAAGAAAAATCGCTTACAGAGGCTCTGGTGACTTCTGAGAGCGTGTCTGATGTTAAGGATAACCTTAAAAAGAAACAAGAACAATTAAAATCAATAAATTGTTTAATTTCTAGTCTTCAAAAAGAGTTTGATGCAATACAGAAAGAAAAGGAAGATATACTTTTATCTAATGAGGAAAATATAAAAAAGCATAGAATTGAAATGGATGATTTTAGAAAGGCTAGTCTTGATGAAATGGATATAATAAAGAAGGAATTAAATAAAAAGATTGATAAATTAGATAGGGCTAAAGAGAAAATTGCCATTAAAGATATTGAGATACAAAGTAAAATCAATCAAATGAAGATATTGAATAAGAATATCTTATCGTCTAATAATATATTAAGAGAGAAGGAAGATACTATTTATAAAATGGATATTAAAATTAAGGATTTTATTGATAAAACTTTAGAATTTAAGTTAACTGAACAAAAGTTAAAAAAGGCTAAGGAAGAATTAAAAGATTTAAGAAGAAATAAGTAATATGGCAAGAACAGCAGAAGGTATGGTATATCCTATGTATGGAACAGGAAGTCCATCTGGAGTATATGAACCAAAATTTATAGGTGAAATATATGTTGATACTGATTCAAATACTTCATATTATTCAACAGGATTAACAAATACAGACTGGGTTATAATTGGTAATGGTACGGGAGATGTTATCGCACCAGCAACAAACACAGCAGATTATATTCCACAATGGGATGGTGCTAATTCTAAAACACTTAAAGATGGTTTAGCAGTTCCAGCTGGTGGATTAGCAGGATTAACTGAAGTTGGCGGAAAGCTTAACCTAGACCAAACAACACCTCAAACTATAGGTGCCACAGGTTCAAGACTAACTAAATTATGGGCAACTGATATTGAAGTAACTAATGCTATTGCAGGTTCTGTAACTGGAAATGCAGGAACAGTAACTAATGGAGTATATACAACTTCTAAACTTTCTGCTTTAGCTACTACATCATCTTCTGAGTTAGCAGGAGTAATAAGTGATAATACTGGAAGTGGTCTTTTAGTGTTTGGAACATCTCCAATACTTACAACACCAAATATAGGAGCCGCAATAG
>Ga0265294_10008059_pt1 | contig 12370 bp, 7 predicted proteins | sample MunlanPumphouse3_FD_192504 | JGI IMG/M metagenome (GOLD analysis project Ga0265294, IMG submission 192504) | Groundwater microbial communities from a municipal landfill in Southern Ontario, Canada - Pumphouse #3 | ecosystem: Environmental > Aquatic > Deep subsurface > Groundwater | place... | reverse complement strand
AAACGGCCGAAGTAACAGGCAGTAAAAGGTTTTTACAAAGGCTTGAAAAGCCTAATTCTCGAACATATATAGGCAGTGGCAAATTACAGGAAATCACAACTTACGTAACTGAACATGAGATAGATTATGTAATATTTGATGATGAGCTAAGCCCTTCTCAGATGCGGAATATTGAAAAAGAAGTAGGGACAAGAGTTATTGACCGTACAGGACTTATTCTTGACATATTTGCCCAAAGGGCAAAAACAGCATACGCAAAGACTCAAGTCGAATTAGCTCAATACCAATATCTTTTACCACGTCTTACCGGTATGTGGACACACTTGGAAAGACAAAGAGGAGGTAAGGGTGGACTTAACATGAGAGGTCCAGGAGAAAGCCAGCTTGAGACAGACCGTCGAATTGTACTCGATAAGATCTCTAAACTCAAGGAGCAATTAAAGAAAATTGATCGTCAAATGGCTTCACAGCGTGGTAACAGAGGCTCAATTGTCAGATTGTCATTGGTCGGATACACCAATGTCGGAAAAAGTACCATTATGAATCTTCTGGCTAAAAGTGATGTCTTTGCAGAAAATAAACTGTTCGCCACTCTTGATACAACTGTAAGAAAGGTGGTAATTGAAAATGTACCTTTCCTTTTGAGCGATACTGTAGGTTTTATTCGTAAACTACCGACACAACTCGTAGAATCATTTAAGAGTACACTTGATGAAGTGCGTGAAGCAGATATACTTGTACATGTAGTAGATATTTCACATCCAAATTTTGAAGATCAGATACGCATTGTCAATCAGACACTTGCAGATATCGGAGCTAAAGATAAGCCTTTGTATATGGTGTTTAATAAGATTGATGCCTATAGATACGAACCATACGACGAATTTTCAATAGAAGAAAAGAGCCGCAAAAACTTTACACTCACAGAGTTGCAAAACTCATGGATATCAAAAGAACATACGCCGTGCATATTTATCTCAGCTAAAGATAAAATCAGAATAGACAAGTTACGCAGCGATCTGTATAAAATGGTTGCGGAGATTCACGCCGGCAGATATCCGTTTGACAACTTTCTCTGGTAACTACCGTAAAAACTCTTTAACACCTTTTAAAACAATATCAGGAGCCTCAAGAAAACTGTTATGTCCAGTCAAAGGTGCTTCTAAAAACTTGACGTTCTTAAACTTATCTTTAAGTTTGTCAATCATTTCCGCTTGCATGAAATTGTCTGTCTGGCCATAAATGAGCAGAACCGGGATCTTAGTGTTAAGTAAAAATTCCTGTCTGTCCGGACGCTGCATCATTCCCTTGATGGAAGCAACAATTCCCTGTGGATCATGAGCGTCACATATTTCTACAGTCTCCATAATCTTATCATCCAATCTGCGAAGATTTACGTTACTGTACATCTTTGGAATAGATGCGGATGCAAGCACACCGAGCTTTCCATTTTCTATAATACCTATCTCCCTTCCCCTGTCATTAACTTTTTCAACAGGGTCGGGGAAAGGATGTGAATTAAACAATATCAACTTATCAAACACCTCAGGATAAAGATCACAACATGCAAGGGCAACATAACCACCAAGAGAATGTCCTCCGATAGAAGCATGTTGCACCCCACATTTATCAAGAACCTCTTTAACTGTCTGAGCATCAAAATCCATCGTATTAACTTGTGTGGAACCGGAAAGACCGTGCCCCGGCAAATCAATGGCAATAACTCTATAATCATCTGATATTAAGTCTATAAACTCATTCCAAATATACATGGTCTCTAAATATCCATGAAGCAATATCAGACAATTGTCACCTTTTTGAGTATCCGAAATATGGACAGAGATACCTCCTGCTGTAGCAAAAAATTCCATTTTATTCAATTCTTAAGTCTTGTACGGCAATTGCTTTCATCTCACCTGGACCATCAACTAAGATTTTAACAGCCTTTACAGGAGCCGCAATGTCAGTAATTATTACTCTATTATTAATATCAAATTCTCCCGCATTAATAAAATCAACCCCATTATAAGAGTATTCCACATGTCCGTCTGTAATACCCCAAAAATCCGTTACCGGTATATTTGTCTGCACTGTAATCTTCTTACATTCAATAGCTTCATCAAGGTTAAACAACATCCAGTCTCCGGATACGGGAGCTTGCGCAGATCTAAAGTAAGTACTGAAATCATAATCTTCCAGCTTTTCAGCAGTTGCTCTCTTATTTTGTTCCATAGAAGTAGTAACCTTCAAAGCCGGTGTTAAATACTTAATGGCACCCGGAACTTGAACTGTCATACTTTTATTAGTTGCAAAAAAAGTAGCAAAACGCAATTTTTCAGGAGTATCAGTAATAATAGTATTGTTTGTAAGAAGAGGAGATGAAATAGTAGGCTCACTGCCGTCAAACGAATATCTAACCTCTAACGTAGGACGAGCCGCCTTAACATTCACGACATTTCCTTCCATTGTCACCTCAGGATAAGGAAGTCTGAAAGCAATGCCCATATTGTATAACCTCTCATAATGAGAAAGTGTTAACCTGTTATCAAAGTCCTGATAGTTGCGAAGTTCCTGATTAGTCCAGCCTATTTCTGCAAGGATACACAAACGCGGATATAACTGATATTCAGCAAAATGAGGAGGCAAAATCAACATTTCGGCCCACAAGCCGGCCTGTGGTCCGACTATTAGCTTTTTCTGTTCTTCCGTAAGATCAAACGAACCTATCGGATCAAAAGAGTACATCTTTTCGGCAGTAACAATTGCAGCCCAGTTATGACCTCTTTCAACAGGAGACTGCTTCATATCAATATAACAATACTCTGCTATCTGCATAATTGTAGGTCTTCCCTGCTGAACTGCCTTAAGACCGGTATGCATTCTCCGCCAAGCATAAACTCGACTGGTAGGCTGAAGCTCTCCGTCATCTGTAATCTCATCCCATCCCGCAAGCTTTTTACCGTACTTTTGAAGGATTTTCTCCATACGTCTTACAAAATAACCCAAAAGCTGTTTCGGCTCAGTCATTCCTTCTTTTTTCATAAGAGCCTGACATTTCGGACATTCCATCCAAGATTTCATAACAACCTCATCCCCACCGATATGAATATATTCAGAAGGGAAGAGTTTTGCTATCTCTTTCATAATATTGTCAAGCATCTTATAATTATCCTCATTACCTACGCAGAATACATTTTTCTCCTCACCCTGGACACTTTCAAAGTTACCGACTGCTTCACACAAAACTCGTGGATATGAAGCTGTTACAGACTTAGAATGGCCGGGAAGATCTATCTCAGGAATAACTTCGATATTTCTGTCAGAAGCAAAGGCAACTATTTCTTTAATATCCTCCTGCGTATAAAAGCCTCCATATCTTGCTTTTCCCGAATTAAAAGATGGAGGAAGGACTTCTCCGTAGCCACGCCACGCTCCTTTCTCAGTCAGCAACTGATATTTTTTAATCTCAACTCTCCAACCGTTATCATCGGCAAGGTGTATGTGAAACTTATTAATCTTGTGATATGCAAGCCATTCCAAATGTCTAATGATATATTCTTTATCGAAAAACGTACGTGATACGTCAAGCATATTTCCTCTGTATTCAAATCTCGGATAATCGGATATCACTATTTTCTGAAGGTTGTACTCTTTACATAACATACGGTCAGGACCCGTTACATCTTTATAAATCCCTGCCGGCATCATCTGAAACAGAGTCTGAATAGCATAAAACTCTCCTGCCTTATCTTTTGATGTGATCGTTATACCCTTATCGTCAACTAATAAACGATACTCTTCGTTTTTCAAAGAAGCATCTTTTACAAATATAATCTGAGCATCACTGACATTCTTAATCTCCACACTAAAATCAAATACTCTGTCCAAATGTTTTTTAAGATACTCAACATTAAATTTATCTGCATTGGCGGGATTTATCGTAAGGCCCGTTTTCATTAAAAAACTACCTTCATTATAGATAACTTCCTGTGGCAGAGGAATAAAATTAATAATATGAGCATCAATTGCACTGATTGCAAGAAATAGCCCCACAACCGTCAAAATAAATAACTTCTTCATGTTTTATAGTGTAAAAAATTAATCTTCAAAGACTATCTCCCCAAGGTAACTCATAGAGTCTCGGTCAGTACATCTGCATCCGATGTTAACCGACCCATTGTCAAATATTTGTAAAACAAACTCCCACTTGTCTTTTCCGGACATAGCTGTGAAAGAAAGCTTGTACTGGCCGGGCTTACTGAAGTCGCGGCCGTATATAACTTCCTGTTTCTTAACATTTATAGACTGTTCATCACTCGGAGCAATAGAACTTCTTGAAACTCCGAAATAGGGAAGATACGTTGTAACCGTATTGCCCTTTATCTCTATGGTATATCCATCCTGAGTCACCTTGCTTGGAAAAGAGCGAGGTATAATCTGTGTTATTTCAATGGTAAAATCCATTGATTTAATAGCTTCATCAATTTTTTGAGCGTATAAAGCCTCTGCTGCTTTCTTTTCTGCTTTCTTCTCGGCAGCAGTAGCCCCACATGAGCTAACAAGTACTATTACAGTGAAATAGGTAAGTAATTTAGTAATCTTTCTCATAATGTTTGTTTTTAAAAGGGTAAAGTTACAAATATTTACAATTATCTCTGTTATTTAAGAAAAATGTCGGATATTTGCAATCATATCACAGATACTTATTTTTAATAGTAGCACTATATGACTAAGTTAAATTCACAGATTCCGGATGGACCTCTATCTTCTAAGTGGTCAAAGCACAAGGCAGATATTCGTATCGTCAGTCCGGCAAATAAACACAAACTCGAAATTATAGTAATTGGAACAGGTCTTGGAGGAGCCTCTGCAGCCGCCTCTCTCGGAGCATTGGGATACAATGTTAAAGTATTCTGTATCAGTGATTCTCCTCGTAGAGCACACTCAATCGCAGCACAGGGAGGTATTAATGCCGCCAAAAACTATAGTAATGATAACGATTCGGTATATCGCCTGTTTTATGATACCATAAAAGGTGGTGACTATCGCAGCCGCGAAGCTAATGTATACCGTCTCGCCGAAGTAAGCAATAATATTATAGATCAATGTGTAGCACAGGGTGTTCCGTTTGCCCGCGACTATGACGGACTGTTAGACAACCGTTCTTTCGGAGGATCACAGGTATCCCGTACATTTTATGCAAGGGGACAAACAGGACAGCAGTTGCTTATCGGAGCATATTCAGCAATGAATCATGAGATAGCAAAAGGCTCCGTAAAAGTTTATTCAAGACACGAAATGCTTGATTTGGTGTTAATTAACGGTGAAGCAAAAGGTATTGTTACACGTAATCTCGTGACAGGTGAATTAGAAAGATTCGGAGCACATGCTGTGGTTGTGGCGTCAGGTGGATACGGTAATACATATTTCCTCTCCACAAATGCGATGAACAGTAATGGATCTGCCATCTGGCAATGCTACAAAAAAGGAGCCTACTTTGCCAATCCTTGTTTCGCACAGATACATCCGACTTGTATTCCCGTACACGGTGACCAGCAATCCAAACTTACTCTGATGTCCGAATCTCTTCGTAATGACGGACGTATATGGGTTCCCAAGAAAAAGGAAGATGTTGAAAAACTCCGAAAAGGTACTATTACAGGCTCACAAATACCTGAAAAAGACAGGGACTACTACCTTGAACGCAGATACCCTGCATTCGGTAATCTGGTTCCACGAGATGTTGCCTCCCGCGCGGCAAAAGAGCGTTGTGATGCAGGATTTGGAGTAAATGACCAGGGACGCGCAGTATTTCTTGACTTTACTACAGCTTTTGAGACAAAGGGCAGAAAAGTTATAGACGAACTTTACGGCAATCTATTCCAAATGTATGAGGAAATTACCGGTGTGGATCCATATAAAGAGCCAATGATGATATATCCTGCCATTCATTACACAATGGGTGGTCTGTGGGTTGATTATAATCTTCAGACTACTATCCCTGGCCTGTATGCAATAGGGGAAGCCAATTTCTCCGACCATGGCGGCAACCGACTTGGTGCATCTGCTCTTATGCAGGGTCTTGCAGACGGATATTTTATTCTGCCATATACAATAGGAGATTATCTGTCTCATAAGATTCAGGAGCCTAAGAGTGATATAAATGATCCCGCTTTCGCCGAAGCTGAAAATAAGATAAAAGAGAGAATTAACCACCTGTTTAATATAAAGGGTACTCAGAGTGCCGACTCAATTCATAAGAAACTTGGTCACATTATGTGGGAGTATGTGGGAATGGCGCGTAATGAGGCGGGACTAAAGAAGGCAATAGAAGAGATAAAGTCACTGAAAGAGACATTTGAAAAAGATCTGTATGTTCCCGGAGAAAATAATGAATTTAACCAGGAGCTGGAAAAAGCAATGCGTGTTTCCGATTTCCTTGAAATCGGTGAACTAATGGCCTTGGATGCTCTGAATCGTAAAGAATCTTGCGGAGGACATTTCCGTGAAGAGATGCAGACCGAGGAAGGGGAAACGAAGCGTGATGATGAACATTTTATGTATGTCAGTGCATGGGAATATAAAGGTGAGAATAAGATGCCTGAGTTAAATAAAGAACCTTTAATATTTGAAAATATTAAAATTTCTACTCGTAACTATAAAGATTAAGTGTTAAGGTTATGAATTTTAAATTAAAAGTATGGCGTCAGAAAAACGCCAAAGCAAAAGGAAAATTTGAGACTTATAATGTCGAAAATATATCTCCGGATACATCTTTTCTTGAGATGCTTGATATTCTTAACGAACATCTTATTGAAGATAAAATAGCGTTCAGTAAAGGATGTAAAGAGCCTGGAGCCGACCCTGTTTCTTTTGATCACGATTGCCGTGAAGGTATTTGTGGAGCATGTTCTCTTTATATTAACGGTCATGCTCACGGTCCTGAAAAAGGTGTTACAACCTGTCAGTTGTATATGCGTAATTTTAAGGATGGAGAGACTATAACCATTGAACCTTGGCGCAGTGCTGCTTTTCCGGTAATTAAGGACTTAGTTGTTGACAGACAGGCATTTGAAAAAATACTCCAAGCCGGAGGATACATCTCCGTTACAACAGGAGGTGTCCCTGATGCTAATATTATCCCAATTAAAAGAGAAAATGTTGAGAAGAGTATGGATGCAGCATCATGTGTGGGATGTGGAGCTTGTGTAGCTACCTGTAAAAACGGCTCTGCAATGCTGTTTGTTGCAGCACGCGTAAGTTCACTTGCACTACTTCCACAAGGTAAAATTGAAAGTGTCAAAAGGGTAAAATCAATGGTTGCCAAGATGGATGAATTGGGTTTTGGTGGATGTACCAATACAAGAGCGTGTGAAATTGAGTGTCCAAAGCATATCTCTGTCTCACATATTGCAAGACTCAACAGAGAATTTTTAAGTGCAAAGATTAAGGATTAACAATACTGTTTATTGTTTTGTTGATATCTATTTAAAAGTTTTAATAACTTGATTTAACATAAAATTATTTTGTAAAAGTACAAATCAATTTTACATTTATTTACGATAACTTTATTAACAATAATATTTGTTGAAAAGTAAAATAAAAAATATTAACAATTATTTAAAAAAAAGTATAAAGTTGCAATTATTTTATTAATAATTAATTTGTTAAATAAACACTTCATGCTAAATGAGTGTTTATTTAGTGTTAGTAAATTTTTGATAAGTTGTGTATTTTATTTTATCAACATTATTAACATGTATATAATTAACCAAATAAAATTTATATTTTTTTTTATTAATATATTTGTAATGTTTATAACCGTATAAGAAATGACAGATCCCAATTTTGACCCAAGAATTCAGACAGATATTAAAGATAAGGATTTTGATGGGCAGATACGTCCAAAAGATTTCTCAGACTTTTCAGGTCAAGATAAAGTGATTGAAAATCTTAAAATTTTTGTCAAAGCTGCTCTTTTGAGAGGAGAAGCTCTTGATCATATTCTGTTTCACGGCCCTCCGGGGCTGGGTAAGACAACACTTGCCTATATAGTAGCCAATGAACTTGGGGTCAACATGAAGTGCACATCAGGACCGGTACTTGACAAGCCAGGAGATCTTGCCGGACTGCTTACTTCTCTTGAGACGGGAGATGTACTGTTTATAGATGAGATACACCGTCTTTCACCTGTTGTTGAAGAGTATCTATATTCTGCTATGGAGGATTATACTATTGATATAATGATAGATAAGGGACCAGGGGCAAGATCTGTACAGATAAACTTAAATCCTTTTACTTTAATAGGTGCGACTACAAGAAGCGGTTTATTAACATCACCTCTAAGAGCAAGATTCGGTATTCAATCGCATCTTGAGTATTATGATGCCGATGTACTGTATAAAATTATTAAAAGAAGTGCCTCAATACTCAATATAGGTATAGATGATCAAGCTGCTCTTGAAATAGCTTGCAGAAGCAGGGGAACACCTCGTATAGCCAATTCTCTGCTTCGTAGAGTTAGAGATTTTGCTCAGGTAAAGGGTTCCGGTATTATAGATCTTGATATCACAAATGTAGCACTTAATGCCTTGAATATTGATAAAAAAGGTTTAGATTCTATTGATAATAAGATACTTACCACTATAATAGAAAAGTTTGGAGGAGGTCCGGTGGGAGCAAGTACCATAGCTACTGCTATCAGTGAAGATGTAGGCACACTTGAAGAGGTGTATGAGCCATTCCTGATTAAAGAGGGATTTATACATCGTACTCCAAGAGGAAGAGAGGTAACTGATTTGGCCTATCAGCATTTGAATATAAAAAAAACAACTAAAGATAAAGACTTATTTTCTTAATATATAATAATTTATGAGACGAATGATTTATTCGGTAATAATTGTATTATTACTTATTCCGGTTCAAATAGATAAACTTACAGCTTGTACATCAGCTATTATTACAGGTAAAGCCACTCCTGACGGGAGATCTTTATTATGGAAACACAGAGATACAGGTGAACTTGACAATAGAATAGAATATTTTGGAAAGTCAAAAGAGATAAAATACGCTTTTATAGCTCTTGTAAACAGTTCTGTTCAATATGGAGAGGCATGGACAGGTACCAATGAATCAGGCTTTTCAATCATGAATACAGCATCTTACAATCTTAAAGAAGATGACGATAAACTTGCTGACAGAGAGGGAGAAATTATGTTTCAGGCACTTGCAACATGCCGTACATTGACGGATTTTGAAAAGATGCTTAATAAAGCAAAACGCCCGATAGGAGTCGAAGCAAATTTCGGAGTAATTGATGCTGAAGGTGGTGCAGCATATTATGAAGTGAATAATACAGAGTGGAGAAAAGTGGATGTAAATGATCCAAAAATAGCTCCGCAAGGTTACTTAGTCTATACAAATCACTCATTTACAGGCCGTATTAATGAAGGATCAGGTTATGTAAGATTTACTGCCGCCAATAGAATTTTTTCAGACAGACTTGCTGTTAACGGTGAGTTTACTCCTCAATGGATATTTAATTCATTATCAAGATGTTATTATAATCCAATATTAAATGTTGATCTAATTGCAAATCCTGAACTTGCACCTAATGGATGGTATGTAGATCAGGACTTCATTCCAAGAAGAATATCATCGGCTTCCATAGTTGTAAAAGGTGTTAAAAAAGGTGAAAATCCTGATTTAACGGTGATGTGGACCATATTAGGTTACGCTCCTGTAAGTGTTGCAGTTCCATTATTTGTAAAAGGTGGAGAAAATCTTCCTAAGTCTGTTGTCAAGCGTGGAGAAAATGATCAAAATCTTGAAGCTGACAATTGCCTGATGTGTGATCTCTCAATGCAGCGTAAAGCAAATATTTTTCCAATAAAAAGGGGTAACGGACGTAATTATTTTCATTTTTCACTAATCTATAACAGAGAGCAGACAGGTTATATGCAAAGACTTGCACCTTATGAAAATAAGATATTTGTGGATACTGATAAGCAGATGAATAAGTGGTATTCCGACGGGTCGGTAGATCTTCAGGAATTAAACAATCTATATCACAATTTGGATTTTGGTGAAGATATCCGATAGTATAAAGAAGGCCGGACCGATAAATTGCTTTACATATTCAGCAAAAGCGGTATTTATTACATCTGTGATTACGCAGATTGGAGTTCCATCTGTACATATAATTCTGGCTGATACTAAAAAAAGCGCGTATTTTATTACAAATGACCTCTTTAACTTTTTTAAAGAGGAAAACATTTATTATCTTCCAACCACACAGGACAGAAGTGAGCTTAAAGAGGCTACTGCAAAGGTACAGAGGACTGCCGCACTTTCGGCAATTGCCTCATTTAAAGGTACGGGAGATGTAAAAGATTGGGACAAAATTGAGTCGAAAGGTAATTTTGTCATAAATGAAAAACTGCTTGACAAAGACAATAATGCTGCCCGTAATCCCATAATAATCATATTATATCCGGAGTCTCTTGAAGAGAAAGTACTGAAAAAGGGAAAGACTCGTGAAAGCATCCTTAAAATCAGTGTAGGAGAGCATCTTACACATGAATTTATAAAGGAACTGTTATTTGGGTATAACTTTACAAAAGTTGATTTTGTAGCTGAACCAGGTCAGTTTGCACTTAGGGGAAGTATTATAGATATTTTTTCATATTCTGATAATCAGCCTTATAGAATAGATTTCTTCGGTCAGGAGGTTGAATCGATACGTAAATTTGATATAAACACTCAACTCTCTATGGAAGAGGAGCAGAGCGTTGAGGTATTTCCCAATCTTTTTGAAAATTTTGATCGGAAGGATTATGTGGAGTTTTGGGATATTTTACCGAAAGGTGCAATATTATGGGATCTGACTGATGAGAGTATGGAGCACCGGAGTGAAAGTCAGGTTACTCCCCAACCCACTTTTAATAAAAATTTTGAACTGCTTTCTAAAGATCTGAAGCAAAAAGATGATGAGGGGTATACCACTCATATTATGAGTCCAAATGATGCTCAGACTCTCAGGTTAAAGCAGATATTAAGAGATATAGGAGATGGTGTAAGACCTGATTTTATGCAGGTTTCCATACATGAGGGATATATAGATAAAGTTTCACATAATTGCTATTATACTGATCACCAGATATTTGAAAGATATCATAAAATAAAAGTTCAGAGAAAAGTTGAAAAGAGCGAGAGGCTTACAATCAATGAGTTAAGTGCCTTTCAAATAGGAGATTATGTAGTTCATATAGATCATGGAGTAGGTAAATACGGAGGTTTGGTTAAAACCAATATTAACGGTCATATTCAAGAGGCGGTCAAGTTAATCTATAAGGACAATGACGTAATATTTGTCTCCATTCACGGGATTCACCGTATCTCGAAATACAAATCGCGAGACGGAGAGCCGCCAAAGATTTACAAACTCGGCACCAAGGCTTGGGACAACCTCAAGAACACCACTAAAGCTAAAGTTAAGGATATTGCACAGGATCTGATTAAGCTCTATTCTCAACGTCAGCAGACAAGAGGCTTCGCATTCTCTCAAGACACCTGTTTTCAGAATGAATTAGAGTCCTCCTTTATATATGAAGATACTCCGGATCAACAGAAGGCAACCATTGCCGTTAAGGACGATATGGAGAGTATTCACCCGATGGACCGTCTAATCTGCGGTGATGTCGGTTTCGGTAAGACAGAAATAGCAATCAGAGCTGCATTTAAAGCAGTTTGTGACAGCAAGCAGGTTGCCGTTCTTGTGCCTACCACCATCCTTGCCATGCAGCATTTTCACACATTTTCCGACAGGTTAAAGGCTTTCCCGTGTACGATAGATTATATTAGTAGAATGCGTAATACTAAAGATATCAAGCAGATAGAGGAAAAACTAGCGCAAGGCAAGATAGATATAATTATAGGAACGCACCGTCTGCTCAACAAACAAATAAAGTTTAAGGATTTAGGATTACTTATCATAGATGAAGAACAGAAGTTTGGTGTTTCAGCTAAAGAGAAGATTCGTCAGTTAAAGTTGTTGGTTGATACTTTGACTCTTACGGCAACTCCTATACCGCGTACTCTACAGTTTTCACTTTTGGGAGCACGAGATCTTTCCATAATCAATACCCCTCCACCAAATAGATTGCCTGTATATACGGAGGTTATCAATTTTAATGAAGAATTGATAGGAGATATTATTAATCACGAGATGGAGCGCGGTGGTCAAGTCTTCTTTATTCATAACAAGATAGAAGATATACTTTCCGTTCAGGTTATCCTGCAGAGAATATGTCCTGAGGCTAAAATTTGTGTGGCACACGGTCAGATGGAGGCTGAACAACTTGAGCAAAAG
>Ga0265294_10008056_pt1 | contig 12373 bp, 10 predicted proteins | sample MunlanPumphouse3_FD_192504 | JGI IMG/M metagenome (GOLD analysis project Ga0265294, IMG submission 192504) | Groundwater microbial communities from a municipal landfill in Southern Ontario, Canada - Pumphouse #3 | ecosystem: Environmental > Aquatic > Deep subsurface > Groundwater | place... | reverse complement strand
TAGGGCGGAGTGGCGAAAAAAAAGTGACTAACGAACGCGACCCCCCATCACGTGAAAAGGCGCCCCATGAAAAAAGACACCGATGACCTTCAGGCAGCATTAGAAAAACTCGAGGCCCTAAGCCCGGTGACCGAGGCGGCTTCCTGCATTGAGGCGGCGAGGCGGTTCGCTTCTATGCGGCGCGTGACTTTTGACGCAAGGCTTGCCGGGCTAATGTCCGAGGCCGCTAACGACGGCGAACGGACGGCACTCGAGGCGATACGGCGGGCCGGGCACCGGCAACTCGCGAGGGAGCTTCTCGAATCGGCGCGGGAGTGGGGCGAGGGCGGCAAGCTCCGTTTGGCGACGGCCGGTCTGGTTGCCGACATAAAGCGGCGGCTTGGCCGCTAATCGCGTCAGAATCGCATCTGGCGCGTTTTAGGGCCGGGGGCATGTCGATGCACCCCATACGCGCCGTCCTCCGCACACGCGAGATTTTGCGGTTAAAACGGCGTGCTGGACGACCGGGCCGACCTGGCCGACCGGGGCGCGACAGCGAAGAAAACTACGCGGCACCCAACAGCACTTGGTGTAACCTGCGCTGTAACTCGCTTTTTTTGGCGAGTCCAGAAAAGTAATAAACCCCCGCATTGCAAGGGTTTATGGTAAATGGAGCGGGCGATGGGAATCGAACCCACGTAAGAAGCTTGGGAAGCTCCTATTCTGCCATTGAATTACGCCCGCAAAAAAGAGTGTTGGTAGGATACCAAAATCACGCCGGGCGTCAACGCCGATTTTAAAAAATACGGAAGGTCCGTTTGGGCCTGGTTTGGGCTTGCCGCCGAGCCCCGTAAACCGTATAGTATAAGGCCATTCTTTCGCGGTATCGGCGCGTCTGTGTGTAGCAGGCCGGGCCGGCCGGGATAACCACAGGAGTCAGCCATGATCGTCACCACAAAAGAACTTTTCCAGCAGGCGTACGGCAAGTATGCGATCGGCGCGTACAACATCAACAACCTCGAGCAGACCATGGGCCTGTTCAAAGGCAACGTCGAGAGCAAAGCCCCCTTCATCGTGCAGCTTTCCAAGGGCGCGCGCTCGTATTCGCACAAGCTGATGCTCGAGATGATGATGACCACGGCCGACAAGATCTTCCCGGATGCCGTCTTCGCGGTGCATCTGGACCACGGCGACGAGGAGACCTGCATGGACTGCATCGCCTCAGGCGTCTACAGCTCCGTCATGATCGACGCCTCGCACTATTCGTTCGAGAAGAACATCGAGATCACCAAGCGCGTCGTGGACGCCGCCCACGCCAAGGGCATCGTGGTCGAGGCTGAACTCGGACAGCTCAAAGGCGTGGAAGAGGATGTCTCGGCCGACGAGCACGTCTACACCCAGCCCGAGGAGGCCGAAACCTTTGTCAAGCAGACCGGCTGCGACTCGCTGGCCTGCGCGATCGGCACCTCGCACGGCGCGTTCAAGTTCAAGGGCGACCAGAAGCTGCGCTTCGACATTCTTGAGAAGATCCAGAAATTGCTGCCCGGCTTCCCGCTGGTGATGCACGGCTCCTCCTCGGTGCCGCAGGACGAGGTCGCGCGCATCAACGCGGCCGGCGGCGCGATCAAGGGCGCCAGCGGCGTGGACGCCTCGCAGTTCCTCGGCGCGGCGAAGCTCGGCGTGACCAAGATCAACATCGACACCGACGGCCGCCTGGTCTGGTGCCGCGTGCACCGCGAGTTTTTCCGCGACCACCCCGAGAAGTTCGACCTGCGCGATCCCGGCAAGGTTTTCATCCCGGAGTACGCGAAGTTCATCGCCGCGAAGAACGTGCTGCTCGGCTCGGCCGGCCAGGTCGACGCCTGCCGCGCCGCGCTGAAGAAATAACCCCCCACGTGGCGCGTTCGGCAAGCCGGACGCGCCCGAACCGTTTTTAAGGAGATACACACATGGCTAAGAAAATCATGGTCGACGGCAACCAGGCCGCCGCTGAAGTCGCCTTCGCATGCAGCGAAGTCGCCGCTATCTATCCCATCACCCCCTCTTCGCCGATGGGCGAATGGTCCGACGAATGGGCCGCGAAGGGTGCGAAGAACCTGTGGGGCTCCGTGCCGCACGTGATCGAGCTCCAGTCCGAAGCCGGCGCCGCGGGCGCGGTGCACGGCGCGCTCACCACCGGCGCGCTGACCACCACCTTCACGGCCTCTCAGGGCCTGCTGCTGATGATCCCGAACATGTACAAGATCGCGGGCGAGCTGACCCCCACGGTCTTCCATGTCACCGCGCGTGCCCTGGCCTGCCAGGGGCTCTCGATCTTCGGCGACCAGGGCGACGTCATGGCGTGCCGCCAGACCGGCTTCGCGATGCTGGCGTCGAACAGCGTCCAAGAGGTCATGGACATGGCCACCATCGCCCACGCGGCGACGCTCGAGTCGCGCGTGCCGTTCCTGCATTTCTTCGACGGCTTCCGCACCTCGCATGAGGTCCAGAAGATCGACCAGGTCGACCGCGAGACGATCCGTGCGATGATCGACGAGGATCTGGTCGCGGCGCACCGCGCCCGCGCGCTGAACCCCGAGAAGCCGCTCCTGCGCGGCACGGCCCAGAACCCGGACGTGAACTTCCAGGGCCGCGAAACGGTGAACCCGTTCTACACCGCCACGCCGGCGATCGTCCAAGCGTGCATGGACAAGTTCGCGAAGCTGACCGGCCGCCAGTACAAGCTGTTCGACTACGTCGGCGCACCGGATGCCGAGCACGTGATCGTGATCATCGGATCGGGCGCCGAGACGGTGCACGAGACGGTGGAAGAGTTGAACCAGAAGGGCGAGAAGCTGGGCGTCATCAAGGTGCGCCTCTACCGTCCGTTCGACACCAAGGCCTTCGCGCTGGCGATCCCCAATACGGTCAAGACCTTGACGGTGCTGGACCGCACCAAAGAGGTCGGCGGCGTGGGCGAGCCCCTCTACACCGACGTGCGCACCGCGATCGGCGAGGTCATGCAGTACAAGCTGGCCGACATCAAAAGCTGGATCCCGACCTACGGTGGCCGCTACGGTCTGGGCTCGAAAGAGTTCACCCCCGCGATGGTCAAGGCGGTTTTCGACAACGCCAAGCAGGCGAAGCCGATGAGCAACTTCGCGGTCGGCATCAAGGACGACGTGACCGGCCTGAGTATCGAGGGCCCCACCGACTTCACGCTCGCCGACGAGGGGCGCAAGGAGTGCATGTTCTACGGGCTGGGCTCGGACGGCACGGTCGGCGCGAACAAGAACTCGATCAAGATCATCGGCGAAGACACCGACAACTTCGCGCAGGGCTACTTCGTGTATGATTCGAAGAAGGCCGGCGCGATCACGGTTTCGCATCTGCGCTTCGGCCCGCAGCTCATCCGCAGCCCTTACCTGTGCACCAAGCCGGATTTCGTGGCGTGCCACAACTTCTCCTTCCTCGAGAAGTATGACATGCTCGCCAACATCAAGCCCGGCGGCACCTTCCTGCTGGCTTCGCCGTTTGAGCCGGAAGAGGTGTGGGAGAACATGCCGGACGAGGTCGAGCAGCAGATCATCGACAAGAAGCTGAAGTTCTACGTGGTCAACGCGCTCAAGCTCGACCACGAGCTGAACCTGGGCGGCCGCATCAACACCGTCATGCAGACCGCCTTCTTCAAGATCTCCGGCATCCTGCCCGAAGCCGAGGCGATCGAAGCCCTCAAGAAGGCTGCGAAGAAGACCTACGGCAAGAAGGGCGACGCCGTGGTCAAGATGAACTGGGACGCCATTGACGCGGCGGCCAACGCTGTCAAGCGGGTGGAGTATCCCGCTCAGCCGGCCGGCAAGTTCAAGAAGCCCGCCGTGGTCGCCGATGAGGCGCCGGAGTTCGTCAAAGTCGTGACCGCCGAGATCATGGCCCAGCGCGGCGATGACCTGCCGGTCTCGAAGATCCCGAACGACGGCACCTGGCCGACCGCCACCACGCAGTGGGAGAAGCGCAACATCGCGACCGAGATCCCGGTATGGGATCCTGACACCTGCATCCAGTGCACGCAGTGTTCACTGGTCTGCCCGCACGCTTCGATCCGCGGCAAGGTCTACGATCCGTCTTGCCTGAAGGGCGCTCCCGAGACCTTCAAGTCCGTGGATGCCAAGGGGGTGATCGGCAAGGCCTTCCCGGGCTTCAAGTACACGATCCAGATTGCGCCGGAAGATTGCACCGGCTGCGGCCTGTGTGTGCAGCGTTGCCCGGCCAAGAACAAGGCCGACCCTTCCAAGAAGGCGATCAACATGGCCCCGCAGTTCCCGCTGCGCGCGCCGGAAGCCGCCAACTGGAAGTTCTTCCTGGGCCTGCCCGAGGCGGACGCCACCAAGCTCAATCCGACGACCATCCAGGGCAGCCAGCTCAAGCGCCCGCTCTTCGAGTTCTCCGGCGCTTGTGCCGGCTGCGGCGAGACGCCGTACCTCAAGCTGCTGACCCAGCTCGCGGGCGACCGTCTGCTGATCGGCAACGCGACCGGCTGCTCGTCGATCTACGGCGGCAACCTGCCGACCACCCCCTACTGCACGCGCGAAGACGGACGCGGCCCGGCGTGGTCCAACTCGCTCTTCGAGGACGCCGCCGAATTCGCCTTCGGCATGCGCCTGACGGCCGACAAGCTGAACGGCTACGCGCTGGAGCTGATCGATCAGCTCATCGCCGCCGACAAGGCCCCTGCCGCGCTCAAGGCCGTGGCCCAGAAGATCAAGGAGACCGACCAGAAGAGCGGCGAGGGCATCGAAGCCATGCGCGCACTGGTGGCGGAGCTGAAGAAGCTGATCGGCGACGGCTCCTGCTGCGCCACCTGCAAGAGCCTGCTCAGCATGGCGGATTATCTGGTCCGCAAATCTGTCTGGGCGGTCGGCGGTGACGGCTGGGCGTATGACATCGGCTACGGCGGCCTCGATCACGTGCTCGCCTCCGGGCGCAACATCAAGATCCTGGTTCTTGACACCGAGGTCTACTCCAACACCGGAGGCCAAGCTTCGAAATCCACCCCTCTCGGCGCGATCGCGAAGTTCGCGGCGTCCGGCAAGGGGCAGATGAAGAAGAACCTCGGCATGATCTCGATGACCTACAAGAACATCTACGTCGCGCAGGTCAGCCTGGGCGCTAATCCGGCGGCTACAGTCAAGGCGTTCGCCGAGGCCGAAGCGTACGACGGGCCGGCGATCATCATCGCCTACTCGCACTGTATCGCGCACGGCATCGACATGGTGGACGGTTTGGAGCGTCAGAAGGTCGCTGTGGAGACGGGGCACTTCCCGCTGTACCGCTACCATCCGGAACTCGCCGCCCAAGGCAAAAACCCGCTGCAGCTCGACAGCAAGGCGCCGACGCAGTCGTTCGCCGAAACCGCGCTGAAGGAGAATCGCTTCAAGCAGCTCCTGAAGCTCAATCCGGATGCCGAGGCGATGCTGCAAAAAGCCGAAAAGCAGTTCAACGATAACTTTGTGATGCTTCAGGCTCTGGCCAACCTGCCGCAATCGTAAAGGGATCAATCCAGAACGACAGGCGCCGGCGGTTTTTCCCGCCGGCGCCTGTTTTTTTTCATGCTTGGCCGCAGAGACGGAAGCGCAGTCGGGAGCGCGGGCGTCCCCGCCCGCCACAACGTTTCGCGCAAAGGGTCTCGCGCGGAGTCACCGAACATTTCACCGTGCAACCCGGAACCCGGAACCAGAAACCCCAATGCGGGCGGGGACGCCCGCGCCCGACTCGCCTGCTTCCCTTTTCACCTGAAGCGCTGGAACGGCACCGGCGCCGGACGGGGAAAATCGTACCGCGACCACGCGGCGGTCGCGGTGACGGATGAAAAAAAAGCGCCGCCCCGCGCGATGCGGGACGGCGCTTGGCAAGCTGTGTCACACAGACGCCGACTACTTGAAGGACTCCTCGATCGACACGGCCACCGCGACGGTCGCGCCGACCATCGGGTTGTTGCCCATGCCGAGGAAACCCATCATCTCGACGTGCGCCGGCACCGAGGAGGACCCGGCGAACTGGGCGTCGGAGTGCATGCGCCCCATGGTGTCGGTCATGCCGTACGAAGCCGGACCTGCCGCCATGTTGTCGGGATGCAGCGTGCGGCCCGTGCCGCCACCGGAAGCCACCGAGAAGTACTTCTTGCCCTGCTCGACGCACTCTTTCTTGTAGGTGCCCGCAACCGGGTGCTGAAAGCGCGTGGGGTTGGTGGAGTTACCGGTGATGGAGACATCCACCTTCTCTTTCCACATGATCGCCACACCCTCGCGCACATCGTCCGCACCGTAGCAGCGGACCGCCGCGCGGGCGCCGTCGGAGAATTTGGTCGTCTTCGTGACCTTGAGCTTGCCGGTCGCGTAGTCGAACTTTGTCTCGCAGTGGGTGAAGCCGTTAATGCGGCTGATGATATAGGCAGCATCCTTGCCGAGCCCGTTGAGAATCACCTGCAGCGGGGCGGTGCGGACCTTATTCGCTTTGAGCGCGATGCCGATCGCGCCTTCGGCCGCCGCGAACGACTCGTGTCCCGCGAGAAAGCAGAAGCAGCGGGTCTCTTCGCGCAGCAGCATCGCGGCCAGGTTGCCGTGACCGATGCCGACCTTGCGGTCATCCGCGACCGAGCCGGGAATACAGAAGGCCTGAAGGCCCTCGCCGATGGCCTCGGCCGCTTCCGCCGCCTTGACACACCCCTTCTTCAACGCGATCGCCGCGCCCAACACATACGCCCACTTCGCGTTCTCGAAGCAGATGTTCTGGATCGAGTTGCAGATATCATAGGGATCGAACCCTTGGGCCACGCACAACTTGCGCGCCTCCTGGAGATCCTTGATCCCATACTTTTTGCACACGGCGTCAATCTGCTTGATGCGCCGCGCATAGCTTTCGAACAGTGCCATAAGAAAAAACTCCTTTCAACTACTCGTGACGCGGGTCGATATACTTGACGGCGCCCATTTCTTTCGAGAACCGACCGTAGGTGCCTGTGCATTTTTCCAGCGCCTTCTTCGGGTCTTCACCCTTCTTGAGCAGTTCCATGAACGGCCCCATACGGACAAACTCGTACCCGATCACCTCGTTTTTCTTGTCGAGCGCCAGGCGGCTCACATAGCCCTCCGCCATCTCGAGATAGCGCACGCCCTTCTGCTTGGTGCTGTACATCGTGCCGATCTGGCTGCGCAGGCCCTTGCCCAGATCTTCAAGGCCGGCGCCGATCGGCAGGCCGCCCTCAGAGAAGGCGCTCTGGCTGCGGCCGTACGCGATCTGGAGGAAAAGTTCGCGCATGGCCGTGTTGATCGCGTCGCACACCAAGTCCGTGTTGAGCGCTTCAAGCACCGTCTTGCCTGTCAGCACTTCGGCGGCCATGGCTGCCGAGTGGGTCATGCCTGAACAGCCGATCGTTTCGACCAGCGCTTCCTGAATGATCCCGTCCTTGATATTCAGCGTCAGTTTGCAGGCGCCTTGCTGCGGCGCACACCAGCCCACGCCGTGCGTCAGACCGGAAATGTCTTTGATCTCCTTGACCTGCACCCACTTGCCCTCTTCGGGGATCGGTGCCGGCTCGTGCTTGGCGCCCTTCGCCACACAGCACATCTGCTCCACTTCATGGGAGCATTGATACGGACAACTCATGTGATAGACCTCCATAGGTGTACGAAAAAAACCGCGCGATTTTACACAATATCGCGCGGACTGACAAACGGAATCGGGCGAAGTCTCAATACGGGAAACGCGTTTCAGCGCCCCTGCGCCAAGCGCAGCGCCAACCGTTCGGGCAAGCCGGCGCGCATGTTTTTCTCCATGGCAGCCTGCACATCGTAGACGACACGGACAAACTCAAGTTCTTTGGTCTTCGCGCCATACAGGACATACGCGCTGCGCGAGTCACCATCGCGCGGCTGGCCGACGCTACCCACGTTGATGAAGTACTTTTTGCCGAACGTGATCTTGGTTTTGCAGGGCTCGATGCGTGTGATCTCCTGCTGCTTCTCATAAATCATCGGCACGTGCGTATGGCCGTGAAAGCAGAGAGCGGTCATCTGGTAGCTGAAATTCGCCTCCGCCGCCAGCGTGTCGAACACATAGCCCCAGCGATCCGGCATGTCAAGCGTGCTGTGCACCAGCGTAAATCCGCCGCACGCCTTGTGGAAGGGCAGATCGTGCAGCCATTTGACATCATCTTCCGTCAGTTGGCGCCGTGTCCACGCGATCACGCTCGCAGCCAGAGGCTGAAAATCATCAAGGCTCTCGTTATACGAGCAATAGTGATCGTGGTTGCCCCGCACGGTGACACACCCCAGCTCACGGACCAGCTTGATACACTCAGACGGACTGGCATTGTAACCCACCACGTCACCGACCGAGACAAAGTCCGTCACACCCCGCCGGCGGGCGTCTTCCACCACCGCCGTCAACGCCTCAAGATTTGCGTGGATGTCCCCCAAAATGGCAAATTTTCGATCCATAATTCAACGCAGCCGATCATCCGAATCAGTTGATTTTCAGTACCGCCGCCGCAATCGGCAAATCTTCCGCCGTGGTGATCTTGATGTTATGACGCGGCCATTCGACCAAGCGAACCGGCTCGCCGATCAACTCGACAGCGCTTGCCTCATCCGTCACCGTCACCTTCTGTTCCTCCACGGCCTTGTAGGCGCGCTGCAGCAGTTCCACCTTGAAGGCCTGAGGCGTCTGAACGGCCCAAAGCTTCGTCCGGTCCACCGTATGGTCCACCGTCGAGCCACGCTCCACATACTTGATCGTGTCCCAGACACGCGACGACGCGATGCCGCACCCGTTGCGCTTGGCCATCTTGATGGTCTCGTCAATCAGCTCTGGCGTCACGCACGGCCGGGCACCGTCGTGCACCACCACCACGCGCGTCTCGGGATCCATCTCCTTCATGCCGTTCTGCACGGAATCCTGCCGCCGCGCGCCGCCGGCAACGACATGACGCAGTTTCGAAATCCCGAACATCTGCGCCACGCTTTTGGCCGCCAGCATCTGGTCCTTGCGCACGACAAGAATGATGTGGTCAATCACGGGGCACTGCTCAAACGCGAGCAGCGACCACGCGATGACCGGACGAGGGCCCAAACTTAAAAACGCTTTGTCCGTATTGGACCCCATGCGCTCGCTCTTGCCAGCCGCCACTAGAATCACCGTGTTCATGTTTCTCTCCTTAAACCGTCTCCAGCAGACTCGGGGGCAAGCGGTGAACGCACCCGTCTCATCCCGTGAGTCGGTCTAAACCCGCGCGCAGTGTCACAAAATCTGCAATAGAATGAGGTCCATAGTACCAGCGGCGCAAACCCATCGTCAAGCCGAGAACGCGGCGATTTCTGGGTGATTCCGCGCGCGTCGCTTCGGCCGCATTTGGGTTGCAGACGGCTTCACGACTCTCTAATATGTCCGCCATGCACTCGATTCTTCTTCAGTTCGGTTCTTTCCCACCGCTGCGGACCTACGGTCTCTGTATGGCGCTCGGTTTTCTGTTGGGCTGGCTGGCCGCTGTCCGCCTCTGCAAACGGACGGGTCAAAACGCCGATGCCCTTTCCAGCCTGCTCACGTGGCTGATGCTCGCGGCGGTTGTCGGTGCCCGTACCGCCTATGTGCTGGAGCACTGGTCCACTGAATTCGCCCGGCAGCCGTTCTCCGTGCTGCGCGTCGACCAGGGCGGGCTCATGTTTTACGGCGGGCTGATCGCGGCCGCGTTCGTGCTGGTTGTGTATACGCGCGTGTATCGGCAGCACCTGTTCCAGGTCACGGATCTGGTTCTCGCGGTGGTCCCCCTCGGGCATGCCCTAGGACGGATCGGCTGCTTCATGCACGGCTGCTGCTACGGCAAGATCACCGATTCGTGGATCGGCGTCTGCTTTCCGCGGGAGTCGCCCGCCTGGTGGGAGCAGGTTTCTGCCATTCCTCCCCTGCTTGAGCGCACCGCGTTGAAAAGCCTGCCCGTCATCCCCACGCAGCTTATTGAAGCCGCTGCCAACGCCCTGCTCTTTGCGTTGCTCGCGACGCTTTATCCCTCGCGGCACCGCTCGCGCGGCTTCATCACCGGCTGCTATCTGATCGGTTATGCCCTTTTGCGCTTCACCATCGAATACCTGCGCGGCGATCCCCGCATGGCGGTCGGCCCCTTATCCATCAGCCAGACCATCAGCATCGGCCTGCTGGGTCTGGGGCTTTTCTGCCTGGCGTATGCCAAACGGCAGCAGACCACGCAGACGCCGTGACGCCTCTCAGCGCGCCGCGTCGCCGCCCACGGACTGGGTGCTGCCTTTGGGTTTCACGCCGCCGCCGTGACGGGCGGCCCAGTCGGCCTGGCGCGCCACGCCCATCAGGATCGAGACGTCATCATCCGAGTACACGCCGCGCGAGAAGATGCGCTGCACCCCCTGCATCATGTGATCGGCCTTATCCGCCTTCATGAACCCGATCTGCAGCAGCATCGTGCGCCACATGTCGGCCAACGTGTGTTTGCGCGCCGCCAATGCCGGCGGCGACTTTTCGACCGGCGGCTCATACAGCCCCAGCGCGCTGTACAGCTCGTAACAGCACAGCAGCACCGCCTGCGACAGATTGAGCGAGGTGTAGGCAGGATGCACGGGGATGCGCACTAAATGGGTACAGAGCCCGATCTCGTCATTGGAAAGGCCCTTGTCCTCACGGCCAAAGACGAGAGCCACCTTGCCGCTCGACGCCAGACGCAACAGTTCCGGCGCCACGTCTCGCGGCGTCTTCACATGCTGGCGATACAGCCCGCCGCGCGCGGTGGTTCCGACCACAAACGCACAATCCGCCACCGCTTCGGCCAGCGAAGCGACCTCCCGCCGCGCCGCCAGAATATCAGTCGCGTGCACCGCCATCCGGGCCGCCTCGCCGGCATCGTCGCAAAGCCGCGGCCCGGCCAACACCAGTTCCCTCACGCCCATGTTCGCCATGGCGCGGCAGGCCGACCCCACGTTACCGTGATACAGCGTGCCGACCAGCACCACCCGGATATTTCCCAACACGTCATTCATGCGGCCAGTATAGCAAACCCGGTCCGTCGATCACCCGTTTCTTCATACGACTTCCGATTCCTGATTTGTACAGGTTGCCCAACGGTCGGATTATGCTAAAATGCGGGCATGAAAAAGTGGAATGCGGCCTCAGTCAAGGCCTCGAAAGGGGTGAGCAGGCTCGCCTGCCTCACCGCCTACGACACCGGAAGCGCGCGGCTGGCCGACGCCGCGGGGATCGCTCTGCTGCTGGTCGGCGATTCGCTCGGCATGACGGTTTTGGGCTATGACTCGACACTTCCCGTCACCATGGCGGAGATGCTCCACCACACGGCGGCGGTGGTTCGCGGCGCGACCGACGCCATGGTCGTAGCGGATATGCCTTTTCTCTCGTACCAGATCAACCGCGAAGAGGCGTTCCGCAACGCGGGCCGGTTTGTCCAAGAGGCGGGCGCCGACGCCGTGAAAGTCGAAGGCGGCGCTATCCGTGCCGAGCTAGTGAGGACCCTCACTGAAAACGGCATACCGGTCTTGGGCCACATCGGCCTCACGCCCCAGTCGGTCAACGTGCTGGGCGGCTACAAAGTCCAGGGCAAGACGCGTGCGGCCTGCGACCGCCTGCTCGACGATGCGCAGGCACTGGCCGAGGCCGGTGCGTTTGCGATCGTGCTGGAGTGTACGCCGCCCGACATCGGCGCCGCCGTCACGGCAGCGGTTCCTGTGCCGGTCATCAGCGTGGGTGCCGGCCCCGCCTGCGACGGGCAGATGCTGGTCATGCACGACATGCTCGGCCTGACTGAACGCCCGCCGAAGTTCGCCAAGCCGTATGCCACGCTCGCCGCGACGATGCGCACCGCCTTCGCCGCGTACGCAGCCGAGGTCCAAACCGGTGCCTTCCCGGCACCGGAACACTGTTATGCCCCCACCGCTCCCTAAAGGGTGCCATCATGCGTTCATCACGTGAAGACATCGTGATTACCGGCATGTCGTGCCGGTTCGCAGAAGCGCCGAATCTGGCCGCTTTCTGGCGAAATGTCATGAAGCGGCGCACACTGTTCACCCCGCTCGGCGACCTCCCCGCCGGCGAGTCGCCGCCCACGCCCCTCTTTGATCGTCCCTATCCGACGACCGCCGCACAGCTTGGTGACCTCTACGCCTGCACGCCGGCCGACCAGTATTTCCCGCGCACGATCAACGCCGGCGAAAACCAGGACGTCTTCTTCACCGTCCAGCTCGCGATCGACGCGCTGCGTGACAGCGGCAGCACCATCAACAATCTGCCCACGGACCGCGTTTCCTTCCGTCTGGGGTATGCGCCGCCCTTTAACGCCGCCTCGGTGAACTGGCTGCAGCACACCTTCTTCCTCGACCAAACGCTG
>Ga0265294_10008055_pt1 | contig 12377 bp, 11 predicted proteins | sample MunlanPumphouse3_FD_192504 | JGI IMG/M metagenome (GOLD analysis project Ga0265294, IMG submission 192504) | Groundwater microbial communities from a municipal landfill in Southern Ontario, Canada - Pumphouse #3 | ecosystem: Environmental > Aquatic > Deep subsurface > Groundwater | place... | reverse complement strand
TATATTTGTGCCGTTTTTTTTTGTAAAAGTGTTGAATAGTTGTATCTTTGCGCTCGTTAAGAGGATATGAGGGGAGCTAAGGTTCCCCTCTTTTATTCCCAAAATGTAAGGATTATTTTGACGATATCGGGTGCGGAAAAGGTTGATAATTAACAATATATGATACAAAAAGACCTTGTAATTCAGATTGTGGAGGAGTGGATGGAAAATACGTCCTTCTTTTTAGTTGATGTCAAAATCAACCCACAAAACGAGATCTTTATTGAGTTTGAATCCGAATCTGAAGACGTTAATATTGACGAATGTGTGGACTTGAGCAAATTTGTAGAGTCTAGACTTGACCGTGATCAGGATGATTTTGCATTGGAAGTCGGTTCCGCTGGCTTAGGACAGCCTTTTAAAGTTCTGAAGCAATATCTGATTCATATAGGTGACGAAGTTGAAATTATCACCAAAGCCGGGAAAAAGATTTCCGGTGTACTGAAGAGTGCTGATGATAACGGTTTCATTCTGACAGAGAATCGTAAAGTGAAGCTCGAAAACAGTAAAAAAGGAATGAAAATGGATGTTGATGAGACCTATCTACATGCAGACATCAAATCAGTCAAATATCTGATCCGTTTTTCCTGATTGAAAATATAAAATATAAATATATCAAATCACCCCATGGCTAAAAAAGTTGAAACAATCAGTTTGATTGATACCTTTGCAGAATTCAAGGAATTGAAAAATATCGATCGCCCGACAATGGTAAGTGTGTTGGAAGAGTCTTTTCGGAATGTGTTGGCAAAAATGTTCGGTACAGACGAGAATTATGATGTCATCATCAACCCGGATAAAGGTGACTTCGAAATCTGGCGTAACCGTCAGATTGTGGAAGACAATGCCATTGAAGATGAAAATTTACAGATAACTCTGAGTGAAGCAAAGAAAATTGACGCCGATTTTGAAGTTGGAGAAGATGTGACAGTTGAAGTTCACTTTGCCGATTTTGGTCGTCGTGCCGTATTGAACCTTCGTCAAACTCTGGCTTCCAAGATTCTGGAACTTCAGAAAGACAGTTTGTACAACCGTTTTATCGATCGTATCGGACAGATTGTAAGTGCTGAGGTTTATCAGATTTGGAAAAAAGAGATTTTACTGCTTGATGACGAAGGCAATGAAATGTTGCTTCCCAAAGCCGAACAAATTCCTTCAGATTTTTACCGCAAGGGAGAAAGTGTTCGTGCTGTTGTCGAAAGAGTTGAAAATAAAAGCAACAATCCAAAGATTATACTTTCCAGAACTTCTCCTGTTTTTCTTGAAAGGCTTTTTGAACTGGAAGTTCCGGAAATTCACGAGGGGCTTATCCTGATCAAGAAAGTGGCACGTATCCCTGGAGAACGGGCAAAAGTAGCTGTAGAATCATACGATGAAAGGATTGATCCGGTCGGAGCTTGTGTCGGTGTGAAAGGTGCCCGTATTCATGGTATCGTTCGCGAGCTTCGCAATGAAAATATCGATGTAATCAATTATACTTCAAATATTAACCTCTTCATTCAAAGAGCATTGAGCCCTGCCAAAATTTCTTCTATCCGTTTGGATGAAACGAACAACAAGGCTGAGGTGTTCTTGAAACCGGAAGAAGTTTCTTTGGCCATCGGTAAAGGTGGTATGAATATCAAATTAGCTTCCATGCTTACCGGTTATATTATTGATGTCTTTCGTGAAACAGATGACATTGAGGATGATGATATCTATTTGGACGAATTTAAGGATGAAATTGATGGATGGGTTATTGACGCACTCAAAAAGCTTGGATGTGATACAGCCCGCAATGTTTTGGCAATACCTCGTGAAGAGTTGATTGAAAAAGCTGATTTGGAAGAAAGTACTGTTGATGAAGTGTTGGGAATTTTACGTGCGGAATTTGAAGATTAAACTCCGGCCGGTTTTATGCTGAATGAAAGTTCAGCCTCTGTTTTTTAGTTTTATATTTTAAACCCAGTTTATGTCGATTCGATTAAATAAGGTAACGAGAGATTTAAACGTAGGAATGTCAACATTGGTAGACTTTCTGCAAAAAAAAGGTCACGTAGTTGAGAATAATCCCAACTCGAAGATCACTGACGAAGAATACGATTTATTGGTCAAAGAGTTCAGACAGGATATGTCATTGAAACTTGAGGCTGAACGTTTGGTTCATGAAAGGATTAACCGGGATAAACAGAAAGTTGAAGTTCCAAGCCCTGTCAATGATTCGGTTGAAGAAGAAAAACCTGTCACAATTCAGATTGAAGATGAATTTCTCAGTTTACGTCCACAAATTAAACAGGTGGGTAAAATAGATCTTGATACACTGAATAAAAGAACAAAATCGGAAGAAAGTCCAGACTCTAAGTCTACAAAGTTTGGAAAACCGGTTCAAGAACCGAAAAAAGCCGAGGATGTGCCCCATGTTGTAGAAAAGGTCCCTACCGTTAAAATCGAGACACCAACTATTGAAGAGCCTGTGAAACTTGAAAAAGAATCTCCGTCCGAAAAGATTCCTGAATTAATTATAGAAAAACCCATTGTTGAACCGGAAAAGGTTGTTGAACCTGTTCAGCCTGAAATTCCTCAAGAAACGGTCGTAGAAAAAGCACCTGCTTTAACCGTCAAAAAAGCACCTATTGAAAATGTTCAGAAGATCCAGAAACCTGAGCATAAAAAGAAAATTGAATCTGTAACCAAGCCTATAGTTCAGGAAGGAAAAGATATAAAGTCTGAACCTGAATTGTTCAAATTGGGGGTACAGCGTCTCGAATCCAACATCAAGGTGATCAAAACCATAGATTTGGATGCTTTGAACCAATCTACAAGACCCAAGAAAAAAACACAGGCAGAAAAGCGTAAGGAGAGAGAAGAAAAGATACAGATCGATCGCAACCAACGTTCATCTCATGTGTCTGACAGCAAGCAAAGACCAGCAACACAAGGAACTTCCATAGCCAAGCCGATCATTGGCGAAAAATCAGAGTCAGGAACTTCTTCTGATATCAAGAAGAAGAAAAGAAATCGCATCAAAGATGGTAAAGTCAGAGTCAACGATTCTCAACCTGGATCAACCAACCAACGTCCGGCCCAATCTTCTCAGGAAATTAAATCCAAGCTCAAGAAGCCGGTATTGAAATCTGAGATCAGTTCAGAAGATGTATCCAAACAAGTAAAAGAAACCCTTGCCCGTTTGACATCCAAACCAAAAAAGGGAACTAAATATCGCAAAGAAAAGCGTGAAGCCGGTGCTCAGCGTCGTATGGAAGATGCAGAACGTGAAAATCAGGATAACGCAGTAATTAAGATCACTGAATTTGTGACTGTCAATGACTTGGCAAGCATGATGGATGTACCTGTCGTCCAGGTTATTTCGACCTGTATGAGCATTGGGCAGATGGTTTCAATCAACCAGCGTCTGGATGCAGAAACCATCAATTTTGTAGCAGATGAATTCGGATTCAAGACTGAATATGTCAGTGCTGAAGTCATGGAAGCTATTCAGGTGGAAGATGATGCACCCGAAGATTTGATTCCACGACCACCAATTGTGACTGTGATGGGTCATGTAGACCATGGTAAGACATCCTTGCTTGACTATATCCGTAATGCCAATGTGATTGCCGGTGAAGCCGGAGGTATTACACAGCATATAGGTGCCTATAACGTCAAACTAGCAAGCGGTAAAAAGATCACATTCCTTGATACCCCAGGCCATGAAGCATTTACTGCTATGCGTGCCCGTGGTGCGAAAGTGACTGATATTGCCATCATCATTGTTGCAGCTGACGATGATGTGATGCCTCAAACCATTGAGGCAATCAATCATGCAGCTGCTGCCAATGTCCCTATGGTGTTTGCCATCAATAAGATTGACAGGCCCCATGCTGATCCTGAAAAGATCAAGAAGAAGCTGGCCGAAATGAATTACCTCGTTGAAGATTGGGGCGGAAAATATCAATCGCAAGATATATCAGCAAAAAAGGGTCTGAATGTCAAGGAATTGCTTGAAAAGGTGCTTCTGGAAGCAGAGATGCTTGAACTTAAGGCCAATCCAAACAGGAAAGCAACAGGTTCCATCATTGAATCCTCTTTGGATAAAGGTCGTGGATATGTGGCTACCGTATTGGTAGACAACGGAACGCTCCATATGGGAGATATAGTCATTGCCGGTACCAACCATGGTCGTATCAAGGCTATGTTCAATGAACGTGGTCAACGTGTACAACAAGCCGGTCCTTCGGAACCAGTCATGATTTTAGGTCTGAACGGCGCTCCTCAGGCAGGTGATAATTTCCATGTGCTTGATACAGAACAAGAAGCCCGCGAAATAGCCAACAAGCGTGAGCAATTACAACGCGAACAAGGCTTACGTACCAACAAGCTACTGACTTTGGCTGAAATCGGTCGTCGTATTGCTGTAGGTAACTTCAAAGAACTGAATGTGATAGTGAAAGGTGACGTTGATGGTTCTATTGAAGCACTTTCAGACTCCCTGATCAAGTTGTCAACGGAAGAAATTCAGGTGAATGTTATTCACAAGGCAGTTGGTGCCATCTCAGAATCAGATGTGACATTGGCTTCAGCCTCAGATGCCATCATCATCGGTTTCCAAGTACGTCCTTCGCTGGCAGCCCGTCGTTTGGCAGAAAAAGAAGGTGTAGATATGCATATGTATTCCATTATCTATGATGCCATTGAGGAAGTCAGATCGGCTATGGAAGGTATGCTCTCTCCTGAAATCAAGGAAGAAATTACTGCTACCATCGAAGTTCGGGAAGTTTTCAAGATTACCAAAGTCGGGACAGTTGCCGGATGTATGGTAAAGGAAGGCAAAGTAAAACGTGGAAACAAACTGCGGCTTATTCGTGATGGTATCGTTATCTATACTGGAGAAATGGGTGCCTTGAAACGCTTTAAGGACGATGTAAAAGAAGTTGCTTTCGGTTACGAATTTGGCTTAAGTTTTGCAGGTTACCAGGATCTTTATGTCGGAGACATTGTAGAATCATTTGAAGAAATCGAAGTTAGAAAGAGTTTATAGATGCTGATTGTTCACTGCCTGATTTTGATGATTGGACACTGAAATTCAGCAGCTCAGATTAATAAATCAGACAAAGGTACCAGTACGGATTTTTTCGTTCGAGTACCTTTGTTTTTATAATCATAACAATGGAGTTTATTGACATTCTTATTGGACTTTTTTTGTTGTATGAAATAGTCAGAGGATTGAAAAGAGGCTTTATGACTGAAGCTGCTTCAATTGTTGGTATTGTTGTGGCTTTTTATGCTGCTACTGCTTTTCGTGAACCAATGGCTCATTTATTGAGACCGGTTTGTTTTGAATCAGAACGATGGGGTTCTGTAATTGGTTTTTTGTTTACATTTTTGGTCATATACCTGCTTATTATTATCTTGGCAAAAGTTTTTGAAGGTATTTTAGGGGTCTTTGCTTTAGGTGGGATTAACCGTTTGGCAGGAGGTGCATTTTGTTTTTTGAAGGGTGCATTGATATTGAGCATCATATTAAATTTATATGAAACAATCGATAGTGATCATAGTTCCGTTGAAGCCAAACATATTGAATCGTCCATTTTTTACAAACCTGTTTTGAAAGTCGCCCCGACAATTTTCCCTTTGTTTGATTTTGATAAATCCTATCATCAATCAAAAAAACCGGATTCAAAAGATTCGCGTAAAATTACTTTATAATGGAAGAGAAACCTCAAGATATTATTGACCAGGTAACATCCGGAGAGTACAAATATGGATTTGTCAGTGACATTGATGCTGAAAGTATTCCTTTTGGCCTGAGTGAAGATGTCATCAGACTGATTTCCGCCAAAAAAAATGAGCCGGACTGGTTGCTTGATTTCCGTCTGAAAGCCTATGAACACTGGCTCACATTAAAGATGCCGGATTGGGCACATCTACAGATCCCTGAAATAGATTATCAGAATATCATTTATTATTCTGCGCCCAAATCCAGGACAACCCAGAAAAACCCGGACGAAGTGGATCCTGAATTACTGAAAACATTCGATAAATTGGGTATTCCGCTTCAGGAACGCCAACATTTATCCGGTATGGCAGTGGATGCAGTGATGGATAGTGTTTCCGTCAAGACCACTTTCAAGGAGAACTTGGCTGAACTCGGTATCATCTTTTGCTCTTTCAGTGAAGCAGTACAACAATATCCCGATCTGGTTCGCCAGTATGTGGGCTCAGTGGTCAGTTATAGGGATAATTTCTTTGCAGCCCTGAATTCTGCCGTTTTCAGTGATGGCTCTTTTGTCTATATCCCCAAAAAGGTACGTTGTCCAATGGAACTTTCCACTTATTTCCGCATCAATGCAGCCAATACTGGACAGTTTGAGAGAACGCTTATCGTGGCAGACAATGATAGTTACGTCAGCTACCTGGAGGGTTGTACGGCTCCTATGCGTGATGAAAATCAGTTGCATGCAGCAATAGTGGAAATCGTTGTGCTGGAAAGTTCAGAAGTTAAGTATTCCACGGTTCAGAACTGGTATCCGGGTGACAAGAACGGCAAGGGTGGTATTTACAATTTTGTGACAAAAAGAGCTTTGTGTAAAGGACGCAACTCGAAAATATCCTGGACTCAGATTGAAACCGGATCTGCCATTACCTGGAAATATCCAAGTTGTATTCTGGCAGGTGATGATTCTACCGGAGAATTCTACTCTGTAGCTGTAACGAATAGCTATCAGCAAGCTGATACAGGTACGAAGATGATTCACATTGGAAAGAATACGATGAGTCGCATAGTCTCAAAAGGTATTTCTGCAGGCCATAGCCAAAATAGCTACAGAGGATTGGTAAAAGTTTCGCCGAAGGCTGACAATGCCCGTAATTTTTCTCAATGTGACAGTTTGCTTTTGGGGGACAAATGTGGTGCCCACACTTTCCCTTATATCGATATCAACAATGAAACAGCGGTGGTTGAACATGAGGCAACCACCTCGAAAATCAACGAGGATCAGCTTTTCTATTGTAACCAGCGCGGTATTTCAACGGAAGATGCCGTAGGGCTGATTGTGAATGGATATGTCAAAGAAGTGATTAATAAGTTGCCTATGGAATTTGCCGTGGAAGCCCAGAAGCTGTTGCAAGTTTCTCTCGAAGGTAGTGTGGGATAAATGGATGTATTGAACTATACCCTTTTTACTCTTTGGGATTACCCTTTGAGTGTATTGGAACTGATTGCAGTGCTGACCGGTTTTGCCGCTGTTTTTTTGGCATTAAAGGCATCGTCGGTCAATTTTCTTTTTGGTTTGGTCAACAGTATCGCCTATTTCTTGTTGTATTTTCAGTACAGGCTGTATTCTGTAATGCTGTTGCAGATTGTTTATTTCAGTTTCAGTATTTATGGTTTCTATCACTGGAGAAATCCCAAGGCTGAAGATACAGACAAGAACAAGGAACAAAAAATAAAGAGGCTGACAGGAAAGCAACAGATCAAATATCTGGTCATTATTTTTCTATCAGGCTTGGTTTGGGGTTGGTGTGTCATCCATTTTCAGGCGAGTTTTCCTCAGTATTTTGATCCGCCCGCTTATCCATGGCTCGATGCCATACTGACTATCGCAAGCTTGGTTGCCCAGTACCTGCTATCACGAAAGATTTTGGACAATTGGCGATTATGGATAATGGTTGATGGTATAAGCACTTTATTATATGCTTGTATGGGCATGATTTTCACCTCCGTTTTATTCGGAGTATTTACAATGATTGCTATTCGTGCAATATATGAATGGAAAAAGATATATGAGAAATACGAATAATGATATTGAAGAACCGGTAAAGAAGAGTTGGACACTCTTGATGGTGTGTATCCTAATTCTTGCATTTATGCTTGGTATTGGAATTTTCTTACTTGTTGAGGCTTTACAGAAACCGGTAGTTCCTGAGGAAACCCTTGATATGAAGCGAATGTTTATCAGTGGAGTCGGTGTAATTCTTTTTTCCTTGGCCATCTTAGTATTTCTTTATAGTTTATACAAGCCTGGAAAAAAGAAAAAAACCAAGTCGGTGTCATCTAAACGGAAGTCAGTGAAGAGAAAGAGAAGAACGTCTCGTTAAAAATATTTTAAGTTGGAAAACGAATAATATATTGAATATGTTGTTGGAAATCAAGAATCTGCATGCTTCCATAGAAGGAAAGGAAATTTTACGAGGCATCAATTTATCGATTAATGAAGGTGAAATACATGCTATCATGGGTCCGAACGGGTCGGGGAAGAGTACTCTATCTGCAGTCCTGACCGGTAATCCTGCCTATGAAGTGACTGACGGTGAAGTTTGGTTTCGCGGGAAGAACCTCTTGTCAATGTCTCCCGAAGAAAGATCTCGAGAAGGCCTTTTCCTGAGCTTTCAGTATCCGGTGGAAATACCTGGAGTGAGCATGGTCAATTTTATGCGTTCGGCTGTAAATGAACACCGAAAATATCGTCAGGAATCAGCCCTGTCAGCATCAGATTTTTTGAAATTGATGCGTGAAAAAAGAAGTATCGTAGAATTAGATAGCAAACTTGCCAACCGTTCTGTCAATGAAGGTTTCTCAGGCGGAGAAAAGAAAAAGAATGAGATTTTCCAGATGGCCATGTTGGATCCGAAGTTATCTATTCTGGATGAAACCGACAGTGGCCTTGACATAGATGCGCTACGCATTGTTGCTCAGGGGGTAAATAAATTACGCACACCTCAGAATTCCACCATCGTCATCACCCACTACCAACGTTTACTGGATTATATCGTTCCTGACCAAGTGCATATTCTTTATAAGGGACGCATTGTCAAGACAGCAGGACGGGAATTGGCCATTAATCTTGAAGAGAGAGGCTATGATTGGATTAAACAAGAAGTAGAAGAATGATGCAAGCAGAAGAAGCCTATATTAATCTTTATAAGCAACATGCAAAATCGGTGAGCAAAAGTTGCAGCGACTTGCTTAATAGCAAGCGTCAGGCTGCTTTTGAAAAATTTCAAACACTGGGTTTTCCTAAAAACACCCATGAGGAATACCGCCATTGTGATTTGAGGAAGGTTTTGTCAATAGATTATGGTTTGAACATCAATAGAGTGAGAATACCCATTAATCCGCATGATGTTTTTAGTTGCGATGTTCCCAACCTTTCGACCAAGCTCTTTTTTGTTGTTAACGACCAGTTTTATAAAAATGATAAACCTATTGGTCTTCCTGAAGGGGTTTTGTGTGGAAGCCTGAATGATCTGACAGAGACGCATGTTCGTTTACTAGAGCAGTATTATAATAAATTATCTGAGAAATCACCCGATGGAATGGTTTCTTTTAATACCACTTTTGCCCAGGATGGTTTTGTTTTGTATGTTCCTGCAGGGGTTGTTTTAGAAAAACCCATCCAATTGATCCAAGTTTTGCACGGTACTGTGGATATGATGGCAAATCGTCGTTTGCTGATCATAGTGGAAGAGGGTGCCAAAGCACAGTTTTTGGTTTGTGACCACACGCTTTCTTCCAAACATTTTTTTTCCAATCAGGTCACAGAGATTTTTGTCGGCAAGAATGCTTCTTTGGAATATTATGATTTGGAAATGGATCAGCCCAACATCACACGAGTATCCAACACGTTGGTATCTCAGGCGGCATCATCTCATCTACTTATTAACGGCGTTACTTTACAAAACGGTTTATCCAGAAATAACATCAATTTATGTTTTGAAGGAGAAGGTGCTTCTGCAAATCTTTCGGGCATAGCCTTGGGCAACGGCAATCAGCTGATCGACAACCACATTTTTGTGGACCATGCAGTACCTGGTTGTACCAGTCAAGAACTTTACAAGTATGTGCTGGACGATTCAGCCAAAGGTGTTTTCGGTGGTCGGATTTTGGTTCAGAAGGGCGCACAAAAGACTTCCGCTTATCAGTCAAACAAGAACCTTTGTTTTACCAAGGATGCCAAGATGTTTGCCAAACCTCAGTTGGAAATCTACGCCGATGATGTAAAGTGTAGCCATGGATCTGCTACCGGTCAGATTGATGAAAAGGCTTTGTTTTATATGCGCTCACGTGGTATTTCAGAATCAGAAGCTCGTTTACTTCTGAAATTTGCCTTTACGGCAGATGTGCTTGACAATATTCGATTGGAACCGCTGAAGGATAGAATGCGCATGTTGGTGGAGAAACGTTTCCGCGGTGAGTTGGCAAAATGTGCAGGTTGTTCTGCAGCTAATTGTAAATAATATGGATTCATTTTTTAAAGATCTTCGTTCTGAATTTCCCATTTTATCGAGAAAAATATATGGGAAGGACTTGGTTTATCTAGACAATGGTGCTACCACCCAAAAACCTCGTCGTGTCGTTGAAAAAATAGAAAACGGTTATTATTATAGTAATGCAAACATTCATCGTGGGGTGCATTATCTGAGTCAGCGTGCTACAGAGGCCCATGAGGCAGCTAGAGAACGGGTCGGCCGATTTATTAATGCAGATTCAGCCTCTGAGATCATTTTTACCAGAGGAACCACAGAATCCATCAATCTGGTCGCTTTTTCATTTGGTGAGGCTTTTTGCAAAGAGGGTGATGAAATCGTTGTTTCCGTGATGGAGCATCATTCAAACATTGTGCCCTGGCAAATGCTTTGCGAACGAAAGAAGATGTCTTTGAAGGTAATACCCATGAACGATCGGGGAGAAATTTTGCTCGATGAATATAAGGCTTTACTCAATCCGAAAGTCAGACTTGTTGCCATCACTCATGTTTCGAATGTAATTGGTACTATCAATCCTGTTAAGGAGATGATTGCTTTGGCTCATGCTGCCGGAATCAAGGTCTTGGTGGATGGCGCTCAATCTGTACCTCATATCCGTTTGGATGTCAAAGCGATAGACGCCGACTTTCTTGCTTTCTCCGGTCATAAGATTTATGGACCTACCGGTATTGGTGTCCTTTATGGTAAGGCTGAGCTTCTGAATCAAATACCACCTTATCAAGGGGGTGGAGAAATGATTGATCAGGTTCATTTTGAAAAGACAACATATAATGTCCTTCCCTATAAATTCGAGGCCGGGACACCGGACTTTATCGGTTCCATAGCTCTTTCTGAAGCCTTGGATTTTGTCGATGAAATCGGGATTGAACGTATTGAAGCCTATGAAAAATCCTTGTTGGAATATGCTACGATGGAACTGATGAAAATAGATGGGATGAGGATTATCGGTACGGCCGCGGATAAGAGTGCTGTACTTTCGTTTCTCCTTGGAAATATTCATCCTTTTGATGTAGGGACATTGCTGGATCATCTTGGTATAGCTGTTCGAATAGGTCATCATTGTGCTCAACCGCTTATTGAAAGACTTGGCATAGATGGGACAGTCAGAGCGTCTTTTGCCTTATACAACACTTTTGAGGAAGTAGATGTCCTTGTTAAAGCATTAAAGCGCATCCAAACAATGTTTTAGGATATTCATTTTTAAAAAGATAAAACCCCAATCATAAACGGGGGTAAAAAGATTTTGTATCTTTGCTTCCGTTTTTTTAGTAAAAGAACAATGACTATCAATGAAATTCAAGACGAAATCATCGAAGAATTTGAAGTGTTCGATGACTGGATGGATAAATATCAGCTATTGATTGATATCGGTAATTCTCTAGAACCGCTCGATGAACAGTATAAGACGCCTCAGCTCCAGATTGAGGGCTGTCAAAGTCGGGTATGGGTACATGCAGCATTGGTTGATGGGAAGGTTGTTTTACAGGCTGAAAGCGATACCGTGATTGTAAAAGGTATAGTGATGCTTCTATTGCGTGTACTTTCCGGCCGCACACCTCAGCAAATATTAGATACAGATTTGTATTTTATCGAAAGAATCGGCTTGAAGGACCATCTTTCTCCGACCAGATCCAATGGCTTGGTATCCATGGTGAAACAAATCAGGAACTATGCACTGGCATTTAAACTGACTGCTCCGTAAATTTCTTTAAAAGTTCAGGGAAAGCTGGTCTTCCAGAAGCTTGAAACTTTTTCGGTGATGCGCTGTTAATCCGTATTTGCGGATAGCATTGCGATGCTCCTTGGTGGGATATCCTTTGTTCGATTTCCAGTCGTAATATGGGATTTGTTCATGGAGCATCAGCATATAATCATCTCTGTATGTTTTGGCTAAAATGGATGCGGCGGCGATACATAAATATTTCCCGTCTCCTTTGATAATGCTCGTGTAGGGGATTTTCGGATAATGTTCGAACTTTTTTTCTTCAATCTTTTGATGTGGCAGCTTGTTCAAAGGAATTTGCCCCGGATATCTGAATCTATTTCCATCTATCAATAAATATTCCGACTGTTTTTCAAGCTGAAGGATGGCT
>Ga0265294_10008054_pt1 | contig 12380 bp, 13 predicted proteins | sample MunlanPumphouse3_FD_192504 | JGI IMG/M metagenome (GOLD analysis project Ga0265294, IMG submission 192504) | Groundwater microbial communities from a municipal landfill in Southern Ontario, Canada - Pumphouse #3 | ecosystem: Environmental > Aquatic > Deep subsurface > Groundwater | place... | reverse complement strand
ATTGGTCACAATGGATCAGGAAAATCGACAATTGCTAGATTGATCACGGGCCTTTTGCTTCAGCGTTCAGGCGACATTAAAATATTTGGCGAAATTATGACAGATGACAATGTTCTCAAATTGCGCAAAGATATTGGAATTATATTTCAAAATCCCGACAATCAATTCATAGGTTCTACGGTTCGTGACGACATTGCTTTCGGATTAGAAAATGATTGTGTTCCGGAAGACCAAATGGAATCAATAGTAGAGGAGTATTCTTCGAAAGTTGGAATGAGCAACTTTTTAGATAAAGAGCCCACCAATCTTTCTGGGGGGCAAAAACAAAGAGTTGCCATCGCTGGTACTTTAGCGCGCCACCCAAAGATATTAATTATGGATGAATCGACATCGATGCTTGACCCGAAGGGGAAGAGAGAAATATTGAATTTAATTCATAAAATAAAAGAAGAAGATCCGCTTTTGACTATCATATCTATAACTCATGATATACAAGAAGCTTATAATTCTGACCATGTTATTGTGATTTCCAATGGAACCAAGATGTTGGATGGAACACCGGATGAGGTTTTTGCTGATTCGCAAAAATTGATCGATATGAAATTAGATATTCCCTTTTTCAAAAAATTAAACATTGAATTTGACGACAATGATTTATCAAAATTTAAATCTAACTCTTTAGAAAGTCTGGTAGCTAAATTATGTCGATAAAATTAACTGATGTTTCATATACATATTCGCAGAAAACGCCATTTGCTTTTGAAGCGTTAAAACACGTTTCTTTAAATATCAAAGATCATTCATTTTTGGCGCTTATTGGTGAGACTGGCTCAGGTAAGTCAACGCTGGTTCAGCATCTGAATGGATTGCTTTTACCTACCTCAGGAGAAGTACAAATAAACAATTATATTCTTTCGATTGAAAATGGGAAAAGAAAATATATTGATATAACGAAGGTTCAAAAAAAGAAATATCGCAAGAAGCAATTTGATATTAGAGATCTTCGCAAATACGCTGGCCTCGTTTTTCAATTTCCAGAATATCAGCTATTTGAAGAAACAGTTTTAAAGGACATAAGCTTTGGTCCGAAAAATTTTGGGGCGACCGATGAGGAAGCCGAAAAGATGGCAAAAGAAGCTATACAATTAGTCGGCTTGGATGAAACGTATTTGTCTCGTTCTCCTTTTGAGTTGTCTGGAGGAGAAAAGCGGAGAGTTGCTATCGCTGGAATAATCGCTTTAAATCCTTCAGTTCTAATTTTAGACGAACCAACGGCTGGTCTTGATCCTCAGGGCGAGAGAGAAATGATGGAATTATTTAAAAATATATACGATTCGGGGAAATCTATAATTTTAGTTACGCACAATATGGATATTGTCTTGAAGTATGTTGAAGAAGTTATTGTTATGAAGGATGGTCAACTGCTCGCGCAAACAACTCCATTGAAATTATTTCAAGATGAAAAATTCTTAGTTAATACCGCAATAGAGCCGCCATTTGTTTTCAAAGTGGCAAAAGAACTGATGGACAATGGTTTGAAAATCGAATTGGAAAGCATAAAAGATATTCCTTCGCTCGTCAAAGAAATAAAGAGAGTTGAACATGAATAATATCGCATTAGGAAGATATATTCCCGGCGATTCATTTCTTCATAAAATGGATTCGCGCATTAAGATAATTGGACTTATTATATTTTTTGTTGCGGTCTTTCTCACTTATGGCAGTGTCGCACAAAACTTTATTATGTATGGAATATTCTTTTTGACTTTTTTAATTTTTATCAAAATTGCTCGTTTGTCATTTTCATCAGTCTTGAAATCGCTTAAGACTTTGTGGGTTATGATGATATTTCTCTTGATAATTAATACGTTTGCAATCAAAACAGGAGACTTAGCCTTTGTCATAAATGGTTATGAAGTTTATTGGGATGGCATCGTTCGAACTTGCTACATTATTATTAGATTGATGCTCATGATCATGCTTACTACTCTTCTTACATCAACTTCAAAACCATTGGATTTAACTTTTGGCTTAGAGTGGTTGCTTGGACCATTGAAATTGCTCAAAGTTCCAGTTCATATCTTCGCGATGACAATATCACTTGCGCTCAGGTTTATTCCTACCTTAATGGAAGAAGCCAACAAAATAATGCGAGCCCAATCTTCTCGTGGAGTCGATTTTAAAGAAGGAAAATTAAAGGATAAATTTAAAGCTATTATTTCCCTGATTATCCCTTTATTTGTTTCGTCATTTTTGCGCTCGGGAGAATTAGCTGATGCGATGGAGACGAGAGGATACGACCCCAATGGAAAGCGGACTAAATACAGAAGAAAATATTGGAAATCTAAAGAAACTTTCCAAGTTATTGGGTGTTTTGTTCTCTTGTCAGTATTCATATTGCTTGCTGTTTATCAGCCAGACTTTATCGCTTTAGTACAAGGTTTGTTTTAAATTATGAACAGATTGGTTTACGCTTCCTTTAACGGGCACTATTTTAACGGCACGCAAATCCAACATGAAGGCGCGACAGTTCAACTTTTATTGGAAGAAAAATTGAGCGAAATATACAACGAAAAAATACGAATTCGTCCTGCCTCTAGGCTGGACAAGGGCGTTTCAGCATATTCTTGGGCTTTTAATTTTCACACAGAATCTTCTAATGTTCCGACAAATAATGTAAAATATGTATTAAACAGAATACTCCCAAATTATATTCATATTCTTTCCTGCGTTGAAGTCGACGAGGGTTTCGACGCGCGCTACAGCGCCAAAGAAAAGACATATGTGTATAAGATCAATATGGGGGAGGCGAATCCTGTCGACGATGAATTTGCCTGGTGCCCGATTTTAAAAGCAAAGGTACACAAGGTTAGAGAAGCCTGCGATTGCTTCGTTGGTGAACACGATTTTTCCTCGTTTTGTTTAATTGAAGGAGAGAATCAAAGCTGTAGAAGAATTATTGATTCCACTCAAGTGACTTATGATGGAAACTATTTGCAAATTAAAATCACCGCTAAATCATTTATGCGTCATCAAGTGAGATTCATGATAGGGGCGGCTTATCAAGTTGGATTAGAAAAACTAGGAATAGATGAATTGCTGGATGCTTTAGATGGAACATGTCAACTTACTCACAAGTATAAAGTTCCAGCTCAAGCTTTGATACTGGAATCCACCAAATATTTAGAGGAGGAAAAAGATTGTGTTAAAAAGTAATTATCACACGCATACATTTCGCTGCGGTCACGCAAGCGGAAAGGATGAAGAATACGTAGTTGAGGCGCTGGGAGCAGGAATTACTGAACTGGGTTTTTCCGATCATATTATGCTTCCTGGCTTCTCTGACCCTGGAATTAGAGGAGAGTATTCCCAATTTGAGGATTACACCACTTCAATAAATAATTTGAAAGCCAAATATAAAGATAGGATGAATATTTTGCTAGGCTTTGAAGCAGAATCTTTTCAAGTTTATTTTCCATACTACAAGGAACTGATTGACACAGGTGTTATCGATTACTTGATATTGGGAAATCATTGCCAGATGAATGAATCTAAAAAAATTACTGAGTATTTTGGAAAGATTACTTCGGCCAGCGAATTGTATCGCTATCGAGATTTAGCTATTTCCGCTTTGCAAACAGGAGTTTTTTCATGTTTTGCTCATCCTGACTATTTTATGTCATCAATAGAAAAGCCGGATAAGGATTGCATTAATGTCATAAGAGATTTGATACAAGCGTCTATGGCGTTAGCTGTTCCTTTGGAAGTTAATATTGCGGGAATACGCAACGGAATTAAAAAAATCGGAAAAAATGATCGATGGATTTATCCGACGAGTGATTTTTTCTCTATCGCTGGCGAAATGGGAGCTGATTGTATCTTGGGCATAGATGCTCATGCACCTCAGCAGATATCTGACGAAGATGCAAACGAAAAGGCTATTATGTTTGCTCGAAATATGGGGCTTCACTTGTTGGAAAAAATGGAAATAAAATAATTTTCACTTTTATAAAATTATAAATTTGAGTGATTTTATACGAAAAATAACCTGACAGTGATGAAAATTTGTCAATTATAGAGATAATTGCAACTTGATAATCTTGATACGTTTATTTAATAGTGTTAATATTTAATAGGTAAAATTACTACAATTAAGGAGAAAATATATGGGTAGAGCACATGAAGTACGTGCGGCAAGTATGGCTGCAACTGCTAAGAAAAAATCAGCGTTATACATGAAGGCAAGTAAAGAAATTTACATGGCTGCAAAAGGTGGAGATTCCGACCCTAAAAACAATTTGGGTTTAAGAGCAGTTTTGGAGAAGTATAAGGGTCAATCAATTCCTAGAGATGTCATTCAAAGAGCCATTGAGAAATCAACAGGTGCCGGTGGGGCTGACTATGTTGCTGGACGTTACGAAGGCTTTGGACCTGGCAATACAATGATTATTGTCGATACTTTAGCCGATAATGAAAAGAGAGCATATACTTCTGTTAGAACCATTTTCAACCACAAAGGTGGAAAAATCGGAAATTCAGGTGCTGTTTCATACAATTTTCATAAATATGGTGAAATAGATTTTGACGGCGAAAATGTCGAAGAAATTACAGAATTGTTAATTTTAGCTGATATCGACGTTAAAAATGTAACTTTAGAAGAAGGTGTTATCACTGTTTACGTTACTCCAGAAGAGTTAACTAAAGCTGAAGATGCTTTGAAGGAAAATGGTATTGAAGACTTCATCGTTGATGAAGTGACATTAGTGCCAATTCTCAAGACTGAGATAACAGATCCAGAAGAAATTCAAAAATATCGGAACTTTGTCGATGCACTTGATGAGATTGAAGATGTTCAAACTGTCTATTCAAATGCAGTTATCGTTGAGTAGTATTTAATATTAATCAATATAAACGTGGAGAAAATCAATTTTCTCCACGTTTTTGTTATCTACTATTATATTTATATGATAGTCTATTATTAAGAAACCGCTTACTTTTTAAAAGGGATAAAATATGGAAAAGAATTACAAAGATTTTTTCAAAGAAAAAAATATCGACTTATTGGAAGATATATTCTTTCAAGAAATTGAAGGAGCAGCTTTTTTTATTGAAAGCAAAGATTTTTCTTGGCAGGCAAAATTCAATTTTTTATATAACAACCTTCAAAAATTTCACTTCAATGACATTGTTAATTTTGACTCATTTCTTTTGTATTTCAACAGAGAATCAGAAATTTGCGAAACCGAAGGGGCTGACCATTGTTACAATTCGTTAAAGGAGCAAATAAACTCTACTGCTGAAACGTCTGTTATACATATTCCTGTTTCTAAAAATGGAATATCTTATGTTTTTAGATTGAAAATATTGAGATTTATTGATAAAGGATTAATATTTGGAATCTTAACCATACTTGATAATGTGGAAGTAAACTACGAAAAGTTAATCGCTTCTTCTTACAAGGATTCGCTCACGGGATTGTTTAATAGAAATACATTTAATCTTCATATTGCAATGGCGGAAAATGGTAAGCATTATATTGGATTTATGGATTTAGATAATTTCAAATTAGTCAACGATACATACTCTCACGAAAGAGGAGATGAATTGCTCAAAGATATAGGCGGTATTATGATATATCTCATCGCCGATGAACATGTGATTTTTTATCGTTTCGGTGGAGATGAGTTTCTCTTTTTTACCAATGGATATACCAAGCAACAAACGATGGACATGATTGAGAAACTTCGCAAAGCAATTACTAAATTAAAAATTAAGGATTACACTCCGACTTTTTCCATCGGATATTTAGAAGTGGATTTTGATAAAAATAATATTCCCAAAACGCAGTTGGTTAATCTTGCCGATGTGGCAATGTACGAGGCCAAGGTCAACGGGAAAAATCGAATAACGTATTTAACCGAATCAGAGATTCAGGAAGGTTTAAAGACAAATAGTGTTGAATCTAAACTTTCTTCCCTCAGGAGCAAATGCGAAAGAAGCGTAGAAAGCGAAGAGATTAAATAGTTATAGGCTATAATATAATCAGTCAATTAATGAGGGTGAAAAAATCATTAAATTTACTCAAAAGTGTTGACATTATCTACTGCAATTAGTACTATTAATAAGCGTGGATTAATACGGGTCTTTAGCTCAGTTGGTTAGAGCGCGCCCCTGATAAGGACGAGGTCGATGGTTCAAGCCCATTAAGACCCACCATCTACGTTAAAAAGTACTTCCCCAAACGGAAGTTTTTTTAAAGAAAGTGGTATAAACCTTCTTATTGCCGTCATAGTTTAGTGGTAAAACAGTTGCCTTGTAAGCATCAGTCGGAGTTTCGATTACCCCTGACGGCACCATCTTCAAATAAGCCGATTTAATTGGCTTTTTTTCTTGTCTATTTATAAGTTGTTTTTATTTTTTATATTTATTAAGATATTTTATATACAAAAAGGGGAATGTATGAAAAAAATTGTTGCGATTGATTTTGATGGGACTCTAGCTGACTCATTCGGTTTGATAAATAAAGCTATTATAGGTGCTTGTGATTCTTTTGGCATTCATTTAAACGCCAGCGATTTAAATAAGTATTGGGGACCGAGTGAAGATGGAATATTCGTCAATATTTTAGGCGAAGAAAAAGGCCCAAAAGGTTTCGCCAAATATTTAGAAATTTACGCAAAATATCACGATGATTATCTATTCATTACTCCCAACATAATAAAAATATTAGACAGGTTAAAAAAAGAAAAGATCACGATAGTTTACCTAACTGGTCGCTCAGAAAAATCTTCATTGATCAGCTTAAAAAAATTGGGGATAGATTCATATTTTGATAGCTACTATTACGGCTCTCCAGATGGAATTAACAAAGAAGTGAATCTTGCTAAATTATGTTTAGATTACGCGGTTAATTCCGACGAAGTTGTATATATAGGGGATTCTGTGGCGGATGTCGTATCGTGCAAGATTGCTAAAGTCGATATATTCTCAGTTACCTTTCATCACACATATTCTTATGAAAGATTAGTGAAAGCCAATCCAGGCAAGGTGTGCGAAACTGTAGATGAACTTGAAAACAAATTGTTTGAATCAATTTATCAATAATTAGTTAACTCAATCGTTAATTTGAATATCAATATATGTTTTATAAAAAAATGTTGTAACTAATTTTTATCATGCTACAATATTTTTAGAGGTAAAAACATATATGAATGAAAAAGAAGTAATTTCTAGTCAAAAGCCTTTAAAATTGGACTATAAAAGAACATTTTTAATCGGCACCGCTTTCTTTTCTATTACGTTATTGTGGTATGTTTACAATTTGCAATGTCCTTTGATACTTGAAAACTTGTTTACTAGCACGTTCGGACCTGACAAATATAAGACGATTATTGGTGTTGTTATGGCTGCGGATAATATTGCCGCAATTATTATGCTTCCTATTTTTGGTAGAATATCCGATAAGACTAATGGAAAATTTGGAAAAAGAATGCCGTTCATTTTGATCGGAATGATTGCTTCTGCTATAATTTTCCCCTTCATTATTCTAAGTTATATATGGAATTCTTTAGTCGGTGTTATTGTTTCAATGGGACTCGTTATCTTCTTCATGATGATGTATAGAGCGCCGTCGGTAGCTTTGATGCCTGATTGCACCCCAAAACCATTGAGATCTAAAGCTAATGGTATTATTAATTTCGTCGGATATATCGGTGGTATATTCGGTGGCATTTTGCTTATGGTAACTCCGTTTATCTTCCAAAGCGTAACAGATGCTGTTACAGGAGAAAAAACCTATATCAATCCAGAAATGGGCGCATTAGGACTAATTTGGCCTTTTATCATAACTTCGATATTAATGCTCGTTGCTTTAGCTATATTGTATTTCAACATCAATGAGAAAAAAATTGAAGTTGAGATGAAGGATGATATGCAAAGAGGTGAAGAACTTTCGGAAACTGAAGCTGATTTATCCCACGATGGGAAACTGACAAAAAATGATAAGAGAAATTTAACTCTTATTATTATTGCTGAATTCTTTTGGTTCATGGGATTCAATGGGGTCAATACCTTCTGGTCAACTTATTGCTCAGAAAACTTGAATAGTTCTGGTTATTCTTTACCATCTATGTTGCTGATTATCTTCTCCCTCATTACGTTTATTCCAGCAGGAATGCTCGTTGGAAAAATAGGAAGAAAGATGACTATTTTGATAGGTATTGTTATATGTGCCGCATGTTTCACAACTGGAATATTTTTCGAGACATTAACGATAACTGCTTATGTCATATTTGCTTTAGTCGGAGTCGGTTGGGCGATGATCAACGTTGCCTCCTTCCCGATGATTGTTGAATTCGCAACCAAAAAAACGGTCGGAACATATACGAGCGTATATTATATGGCATCTATGGTCGCTCAGTCCATTACGCCAATTCTCATTGGCATTCTGCTTGATGCGACTGACAATCAAGCGTTCTTCCCTTATGCGACTGGATGCTTTGCTTTAGCCTTTATAGTATTTATCTTTGTGAAGAATCCTAAGAAGAAAATCCCTGAAGTAGATTCTAAGGAGAAAAAGCCTGAAGTAGCATTCGATGTAGAATTCTAATATTCAAATTTCTTATAGCTATAGACCACAAGTCTATAGCTATTTGTTTTTATTTTTTTATTAAAGATGTTAAAATAAAGTCAATGAGAGGATAATATCATTTGATATTTAGGATAGAACATGAAAAAGCAAACAAATACAAATATATCATTTAGAAATATTTTATTTTCTAAGGATAAATTTAGTAGCCAAAGAGTTTTAATTATTTCTTGTTTGATTTTTTCTGTACTATTTTTAATTTGCGCATTTATTATGTTGTCTCTTGGTCAAACTAACCCCATGTTGGCAAGTTTTATTTTTTCCATGGCGTATTTGATAGTAGCAATCTTTGGCAATTTTGATAAACTCAAAAAGTTCACTATCATTTTAATGGTTACTATTTTTGAAATTAATGCGATTTACTTTATTGTTTTTGGTGAAGTTTATTTCTTTACTCCATATTGGATATTGCTATTCGCTATTTATAGTTTTTTCATTATGGGAAGCAAAATCGGTGTTTTCGCAAATATTGCGACTTTACTTATGATTTTCTTTTTCTGCTATATTCCATTAGGCCAATCGCTTATAGTTTTTCCTTATTATAGCGATTCATTTTACATCGTTTTTCCTTTGTTATATTTAATAAGTGGCGTAACGGGTTACTTGTTTTTTTACAACATCAATAAAAAGTTGATCAATCTTTTGAAAATCGGTGATAAATATCATCAACAATCTCAATTGGATAATTTGACGGGGTTAAACAATCGTTATTATTTTGATTCGATGATAGATAAAAAAATGAGTGATTCTAATACAAAATCTGTTGGATTATTCATTTTGGACATTGATGATTTTAAAAATATAAATGATACTTATGGTCATTTGTTTGGGGATGAAGTATTAAAAAAATTATCCTCCATCATTCAAGATATTTGTGGAGCGACAGCCGTGCTGTGTCGTTGGGGTGGCGAGGAGTTTTGTGTATTAGAATTTGATGAGAGTTCGGAAAATATAAGCAATTTAGGTGAAACGGTGAGGATAATGGTAATGAATACCAATTTTGGCGATGAGTCAAAAGATGTCTTTCTCACTGTATCCATTGGATCATGCTGGGAAGAAAACAGCCCTGGCTTGCAAAAACTATCGCTATTTAGAAATGCTGATAAAGCATTGTATTATGTTAAGAAAAACGGGAAAAACCAAGTGGTATCTTTTGCGAAATTAAAAGCAAAAAATTCGGAAGATTTAGAAGCTTCTTTAATAAATTAGGACCATTTTATAATAAAGCATTTTATTAATTAATTTTTTCGAGCAAATTAATAAGTTGAAGTTGTTCTTCTTCTGTTAAAACTGAGAGTGATTGCGATGCAAATTCTTCGCGTTGGCAACAAAATTCATCGGCGCGAATTTCTCCCTCGGGCGTTAAATATAATTCGAAAACGCGTTTGTCGTTTTCATTGTTTATTTTTTTGATATATCCGTCGTTTACTAATTTGCTCACGATTTCGGACAAAGACTGGGGTCTTATGTCCACAATTTCTGCTAAATCGCCTTGAGAGATTCCTGGATTGTCTTTAACGATAATTAATAATCTCTCTCTACCACGACCAAATCCGCCACCGCGCCCTCTCCCGAGACCGCCCATACATCTACCACGGCCGCCGTAAGGCCTGCGAAGATTTAATTCTTTACCATCAAAATTATTGGAAGAATCATTTTCGGACGATTCATTACTTTCTTCTTGAGAAAGCCTTCTGTGAGGAGGGAAAGCGGGCCGCATATCAGGACCAAAATTATATTTTGGTTCGTGCCTTCTTCCTTGCATATTTCCATAATTGCGATTCCTCGCCATATTGAGGTTGATTTTTGTGAGTAAAACTATTATTTTTTCTTCATTTGTCATATTGTCTCTCCTTTTATAAGGTACCTTAATAGTATATTGCGAATTGGATTTTGTCAATAACCATAAATATATATTGAATAATTTTACTCTATCTGTGATAAGATTTTATTAAGAGGAATATTTTATGAATGAGAAATTGCTCAGCGAAATAATAAAATTTAGAGATGATCGAGATTGGAAAAAATTTCACACTGGAAAAGATTTAGCCATTTCTTTAAATTTAGAAGCTAGTGAATTGCTTGAAATATTTCAGTGGTCAGGGAAAGATTTGATGTGCGAAGACCAAATTTCAAAAATCGAAGAAGAATTGGCGGATGTCTTTATGTATGCTATTTTGATGGCTGACAGATACAATTTAAATATTGATGAAATAATTGAAAAAAAACTTAAATTGAATATAGAACATTACCCCATTGATAAGGTAAAAGGTAAATCGACTAAATATAATAAGTACTAAAATAATCTAATCTTTTAGTATTATTCAGGAGACGCGATATGATATATTTAAAAATTCTGGTTGTAATATTATCTATGGGTGTTTTTTTAGAGTCATATTTTTTAATTAAAAGAATTGTAGAAACAAGAGTACATAAAAATGTCAGACTCAAGATGGAACATCTAATAGAAAAAATTTATGAAAATAAAAAGCCCGAAGAATTTTACAAGTGCTTTACCGAAATGGTCTTTAGCATGTTTCCTCGCGCCGATGAAATCACTTTAGAAATTCAGGATAGCGAAATTCCAGAAAATTTTAAATTTGTCGCTCAAATAGGATACACAGAAAAATTAGTTGGAATATCAATTCCAAAGAGTGAATTTGCTTTATATAAATTAAATAAATTTGAGAAAGCGGCAATCATTATAAGTCCAGTTGATTTAAAAAATCCTAATTTGGATAAAGTAGTTAATGAAAAGAAAAAGCTCGAAAAAATAGCCTTGAAAGAAATGATTGTAGCCCCTATATATTCATTGAATTCAATATATGGTCTAGTTTCTTTGTGCGCTTTTAAGAAAAACTCCTTTAAAAAGAGAGATGTTGAGTTAGTGGAATATATTAATGACGAAATAAATTTTATGATTGAATACTTTAAAATGAAATCTGAAAAAAGTTTAATGATAGATTATGACCAGCTGACTACTTTAAATTCTCGTTTTAAATTTCTAGACATGTTTGAGGAAATGACGAAAAATAGCGAAAAACATGAATCTTATGTTTTTGTAATTATTGATTTGGATAATTTTAAATCAGTTAATGATACCTACGGCCATATTATAGGCGATAAAACTCTCAGATATTTTTCGGAAAAAATTAAAGAAAATGTATCCGAAAATGATGTGTGTGGACGATATGGCGGAGACGAGTTCGGCTTAATATTTAAATCGGATAATCTTGAGAGTGTCCACGAAAAGCTCATTAAGGTGAGAGAAGATTTAAATGATTCTATTTCTCCGGATGGGCTTAAATTAACGTTCACTTATGGATTATTTCCTTTTAAGAACGATGGGAAATATACGGCGAGTCAAATAATTGAAAAAGCCGACAAAACACTATATTTGCACAAAGATATTAGGAAAAATGGGACCACATAGTTTTAAGTGGATATAATTTTATCAAAATACATTATAATCTCCCACAACATGAATATATAATTTCTTTATTGCATTATAAATATTTGTGATATAATGAATCGATTATTTAGGAGATGAGGTTCGTGACAACTTTCAAAATTCTATTTGTAATTTTCTTAATTATAGCTATATTTGAATTAGTTATTATTATTAGAAAAAATTCATTGCGAAAAACTCACAGAGCTGTAAGAGATAAACTTGCCGGATTGCCATCACAGCTTCGCGATTGTTGCGATGATCGAGAAATTTACGATAAAATAC
>Ga0265294_10008053_pt1 | contig 12380 bp, 10 predicted proteins | sample MunlanPumphouse3_FD_192504 | JGI IMG/M metagenome (GOLD analysis project Ga0265294, IMG submission 192504) | Groundwater microbial communities from a municipal landfill in Southern Ontario, Canada - Pumphouse #3 | ecosystem: Environmental > Aquatic > Deep subsurface > Groundwater | place... | reverse complement strand
TTTGGATTATTTTGGCAAAATCATTCATACCAAGACCGCTTTGATTGGAGAATTTCAAATTTATAATGCTGTTATGGCAATCGGTTTGGTAATTGGAATGGGTATTGATGCAAACGATTTACCAATTGAAAACATTTTTGAAAATTTATGCGCACCGGCGGGTCGCGCTGAATTTGTTGGTAAAACAAAAACTGGGGGCGCGGTATTTGTTGATTATGCGCATACTCCGGTATCATTGGAACAAATCATAGAATCTTTGCGAAAACATACCACCAATCGTTTGCATGTTTTATTTGGGTGTGGCGGAAATCGCGACACGGGCAAGCGTCCAATGATGGGCGAAATTGCCGCAAAGAATGCAGATATCGTTTATATAACTGATGATAATCCACGTATGGAAGACGCAACGCAAATTCGCAAACAAATTATTGCGGCATGTCCAAATGGAATTGAAATCGCAAATCGCGCCGAAGCAATTCACACCGCTGTAAATTCATTATCAGATGGAGATATTTTAATCATCGCCGGCAAAGGGCACGAAGATTATCAAATCATCGGCAAAGAAAAAACACATTTTTCTGATAAAGAAGAAGTGTTAAATACTATTGCCAGTATGAAATAAAAGAAATGTCGCAAATGCGGCGTTTTTTAATTATCGTGCCATTACATCTTGTAATATTTTTTCAAGTGCAGGGGTCAAGCATTTATCAGAAAATTGTTGATTGGTTTCACAAGAATCACCGTGTCCACGATTTTTAGATTTATTAGAATACGCTGGACATTTATTACTTTTTAATATTTTTATAAATGCGGCTTTTTCTGCTGGGGTCATTTTATTCCCGTACCTATCAAAAAAACCAATTGCGCATAATCCCTCATCCAATTTAAACAGTTCTTGGTCTATAAGCAGTTTAAGCTCAAGTGCTGGGAGTGTCCAACATCCAGTATAATTACATTTTCCAGATCCACAGCTGTTATCCGTATTAAAATTTGGACATGTGTCTTTAACAATTTATTTAAAAGATTTTCCATTATAGCAAAACCTTTCGGCAATATCGGTTGGAAGATTAAGAAAATATTCGTGCAAACAGTCTTCATTTTTATCTGTCATAATTTCCTCATTTGTTTTTTTATTTTGTAAATTTCTTTTCCACTGCGGATATCAATTCTGCTATTCCCAATCTGCCGGCGGCGGATATAGAAAGTATTTCAGATTTTTTGCCGCGTTTGAATTTCTTTATTTTTTCAGACCAAACATCTGGTTCAACAGCGTCCATTTTATTTATAACTATTATTTCAGGCTTGTCAGTTAATCCACCACCATAAGAATCCATTTCGTGGCGGATTGCTTTATAGCGTTCATTCCAATCTTCTTCGGTGCCATCAATAATATGCAAAATCATTTTAGTACGTTCTGCATGACCCAAAAATTTATCCCCCAAACCAACACCCATGTGTGCACCCTGGATGAGCCCAGGTAAGTCCACCAACACGAATTCCCGATTATGCGCATACATAACACCCAATTGAGGATTCAGTGTTGTAAATGGATAATTTGCGATTTTTGGACGCGCCGCAGTAACCGCCGCCAACAAAGTTGATTTGCCAGCATTTGGAAATCCGACCAATCCAATATCTGCAATTAATTTTAATTGTAAAATAACATTGCGTTCTTCGCCCGGCAGACCATCGTTAGCTTGTTTAGGTGCACGATTAGTCGGACTTTTGAAATGCAAATTTCCCCAACCACCATTACCACCACGTACCGCACGATATTCCATACCATCAGCATTTAAATCGGCATATTCAATTTCTTCGTTTTCAGAAAGTATAACTGTTCCCGTTGGTACTGGTAAAATCAAAGTATCCCCAGATTTACCCGTTTCCATACGTCCACGACCATTTTCACCACGGCTTGCAGCAAATTTTGTTTTATAACGGTAATCAATCAGAGTATTTACATTTGGCACTGCACGAAAAATTATATCGCCACCACGTCCCCCATCACCGCCATTTGGGCCACCAAATTCGATGTATTTTTCACGGCGAAATGAAGCGCTGCCGTTGCCGCCATCGCCTGCTTTTAAATTAATTTTTGCTCGATCTAGAAATTTCATAGTTTTATGATACCTGAAAATGTTAGGTTTGCAATAAAAATCAAAAATATTTATGCAGTTCGGCACCGTTTTTGCTCAGCCATAACTTTGCACGTCCAACACCATCACCATGTAACTTAGAAACCTGGGCCCAAAAAGCTGGTGAATGATCCATATATTTACGATGTGATAATTCGTGCATTATTACATAACGCATAACCTCTGGTGGGGCAAATGCCAACCGCCAAGAAAGAGATATTGTTCCCGTGCTGGAGCAACTGCCCCATCTGCTGGTGGTATCACGAATACAGATTTTTGCTGGGCGCAGTGTAATTGGGACTTCGTTAATTATTTCTTTGGCGTGTGCCAAAAACATTTCTTTGATTTTATCGCGTAAGCGGCGTTCTAAAAATTCTGGTGCGCCACCCAGGTTTGCGCGGCTGACGACAACTTCTTGTCCGAAAATAACAATAATATCGCCATCTTGAATTTTGATTTTTTGTGGTGCACGCATAAATACTTTTTCAATCCAACCGCGTTTTTGTTCCAAGAATTTTAATGCTTGGGACGTTAATGTCCAACGTGGCACAGATATATGAATTTCACGTCTAGGTATTGTTTTCGGGCGCAAAATTATATTACGAGCCCCACGCCGCGTTTCCAATATCAGCGGAATTTCTTCCCCGTCAGAAAGAATGAAATGTTGCGAAGTCATTAAAAATTCTTCATGATTTCTTTTGCTATTATGTCTGCGTCAAAGCCAAAGTGTTTATAGACATCTGCCCCATTGCCCGATGCACCAAATGTGTCCAATCCAACAACCGCACTGGCAAATTCATACCAGCCCATTGTTGCACCTGCCTCTAACGCGATTACTTGTCCAACCAAGATTTTATTTTTATATTCCGTGTCTTGCAAGCGAAATTTTTCAACACATGGCATACTGACAACCCGTGCATCAATTTTATTTGCAACTTCTATTGCCAGGGGAACCTCTGACCCTGTTGCAATCAAAGTAATTTTTGCTTTCTCGTTTTCATGAATTATGTATGCCCCGCGGGAAATTTCGGCATTTACAGGGGGGGCAACCTGATTAAATTTTTGACGTGATAAAACAATGCATGATGGGCTCGTTGTTTCCGCCAAAGCAATTCCCCAACTGGCTGCAACCTCGGCCGCGTTACATGGACGAAATACATTCATATTTGGCATTAAACGTAACGAAGCCAATTGTTCAATTGGTTGGTGTGTTGGACCATCTTTCCCCAGTGCAATACTATCGTGGGTTAAAACATAAATAACCGGCAATCCCATCAAGGCGGACAAACGCATTGCTGGACGCATATAATCAATGAATACCAAGAAAGTTCCACCATACGGACGAAGTCCACCCAATGCCAAACCATTCATTATCGCGGCCATTGAATGTTCACGAACGCCAAAATGAATAAAGTTTCCATTAAAATCTGTCGCGGTAATTTCATGTGAGCCCGGAACCATTGTTTCTGTGCTTTTGGATAAATCCGCACTGCCCCCGATTAAATTGGATTCTATGGGTAACAGTTTTTCTAAATATTTCCCGGATAATTCACGAGTGCTTATAACCTGGGCATCGCTATAATTATGAATTACATCTTTATAAAGACATTCTTTGGGTGATGTATTTTCATAAATTCTTGGGAATTTTGCCCACAGGCTTTCACCAACGGTACTTTTAAATTTATTTTCCAATGCTGCTAATTTTTCTTGGCTTAAATCTAGGCCGTGTGCAGCAGATGTGCCCTGTAATTCGCAGTTCAATCCTATTTTAGTTTTGCATTGAATAAAGGTGGGCTTGGCTGATTTTTTTGCCCATTCAATTGCGGCATCAATTTCCGAGAATTTTTGACCATCAACTTTTAACATTTCCCAACCAGCGCTGCGCATACGCATTGGTATATCTGGGTCAGTCAATGCAGTGCCATCCATACTGATTCCATTGTCATCCCACAGCATAATTAAATTATTTAATTTATATATTCCGGCAACTGCAATTGATTCTTGGGCAACGCCCTCCATCAAATCGCCATCGCTGCACAAACAGTATACAAAACTGGATTGATTTTTTATTTTTGTTGCGAACGCCAAACCAACGGCGTTTCCAACACCCTGGCCCAATGGACCAGTTGTTGCGGCAACCCCAGGGATTCCATATTCTGGATGCCCCGGCAAACCGCCCAACGCGCGAAAAGATTCCAATGGTGGTAAATTATAACCACGTAATTTTAATACCGAATACAGTAATGCACTGCCGTGGCCAGCAGATAGAACAAATTTATCATCTGGAATATTTAAATGATTTGCATAAACAGTGGTTAAAATATCTGCTGCATCCAGCGCTATACCCAAATGCCCGCTGTTCGCAATGCGCATAGCATGAACCGCACCGCACCGTGCAGCGTTTGACATTTGAACAAGTTCTTCGTTTGTGAATTTCATTCTCTTGTGGTATTATAGAAGAAAAGAAAACGGCAAATCAATGATAAAAATATGGACAGATGGCAGTTGTTTGGGAAACCCGGGACCGGGGGGTTGGGCATTTGTTGCAACAGATGGTGAAAATACAGCTGAACGATGCGGCGGCGAACGCGATACCACAAATAACAAAATGGAATTAACCGCTGTTATTCGTGCATTGATTGCCGCACAAAAAAATCATGATACTGTTGAAATTCATACCGACAGCCAATATGTTAAAAATGGTATGCAATTGTGGATAAAAAATTGGAAGAAAAATGGTTGGAAAACTGCGGACAAAAAGCCTGTAAAAAATAAAGAATTATGGCAAGAACTGGATGAACTGGCATCAAAAGTAAAAATACATTGGCATTGGGTTCGTGGTCATAATGGGAATGAAATGAATGAACGTTGTGATGAATTGGCCCGCGGCGCTGCCGAAAAAATCTGTGATTAATTTTTAAATCCAAGCCCAATAATAAACATTTCAACGCTGTCTTTGCGGCTTGATGGTGGTTTTATATGGTGCACACTGTCAAAAGACTTTTTTATATCACGCAACAATTCATCAGTGGTTCCGCCGGTAAAGCTTTTTGCGACGAATGTTCCGCCCGGCTTTAACGTTTGTTTTGCGAAATCCCAAGCATATTCCAGCAAAGTCATTTGACGCAAATGATCTGTTTTTTGATGTCCCGTGGTATTTGGGGCCATATCAGATAAAATAACATCTACGTTATGCTTTTCCGTTTTTGATTCCAGCCATTGTAATGCTTCATCCGTTGTAAAATCGCCCTCGTAAAATTCTACCCCTGGGATTGGTTTTATTGCTAATAAATCCATTGCGATAACGTGTGATTTTGGAAAAGTCATAGCAATGTATTGCGACCAAGAACCCGGTGCAGCGCCCAAATCAACGACAACCTGACCGTTTTTTAGAAATTTAAATTTATCATTTATTTCGGTCAGTTTATAAACTGCGCGGGCGCGCCAGCCCTCTTTCTGGGCAAGCGCCACATACGGATCATTCGCCTGGCGTTGTAACCATGCAGCGCTTGATTTTTTTGCAGCAATTTTTTTATTTAGTATTTTCATTTTGTTTTATTGTTTAGCTCTTCACGATAATAATCCGCAAAGTTTTGCGCAATTGTTTTATCTTCTATTGTTTTACAATATGGTTCGCCTATATCAAATGTTACAACTATTTTATAAACTTGTAACTTTGCATCATAAGTTGGGCCAGAAACATCTATAATTTTTTTATTCATTTTACTGTGGCGGGTTTTTCATCATTTCCATCAACTGCTGGGGCGAACCAAATTTAGACATCGCACGCATTTGTGTTTTCATTTTTTCATAATTTTTTAACAATGATTCAACTTCACGAACGCTGGTTCCACTGCCTTTTGCAATACGTTCTTTCCTTGCGGCGAATATTAATTCTGGTTTTAAACGTTCTGCATTTGTCATTGATTGTAAAATTGCCAGTTGTTTGTTGACGGCTTCGTCAGTTGCTTTGTCCTTTAACATACCAGCCATCTGGGACATCCCAGGAATCAATTTTAGTAATCCACCAATGCTGCCCATTTTTTTGATCTGTTTGATTTGCTTCATCATATCATTCAAATTAAACTCGCCGCTGAACATTTTGGTCATCATATTTTCAGCATCTTTTTCGCTGATATGTTCACTGGCTTTTTCAACCAAAGATACAACGTCACCCATACCCAAAATTTGCGAAGCGACGCGGTCGGCATGAAATTGTGACAAAGCGTCCATTTTTTCACCCATGCCGACCCATAAAACGGGGGCACCGGTCTCAACCTTCATTGATAAGATTGCACCACCACGTGCGTCACCATCCGCACGGGTCATAACCAATCCAGTAATGCCGACACGTTCATTAAAAGTACGTGCAACATTCAAAGATTCTTGTCCCGCCATGGCATCTGCGGTCAGCAAGATTTCATTTGGGTTTAAAACTTTTTTAAGCTGTGCCAATTCATCCATTAATGCTTCATCAATTTGCAAGCGACCCGCAGTATCGATTATTAAAACATCACTTTTATTCTCACGCAAAGCGCGTTTCGCAATTTCAACCGGTTTTTCTTTTTCAATAATAGACACAGAATCCACACCAACTTGATTTGCTAGCATTTCCAATTGTTCGCGTGCCGATGGACGATAAATATCGGTAGACGCCAACAGAACAGATTTGCCCTGCTTTTTATAATGCAGTGCTAATTTACCAGCAGTGGTGGTTTTACCGGTACCCTGTAAACCAACCATCATTATTATTTGTGGGAAAGTTTTTTCTGATGCATCAGATGATAAAATCTCAACCAATTCATCATAAACAATTTTTGCGACTGTTTCTGCGGGACGTGTACCATCAACTATTTTTTCACCAACTGACTTTTCCGTAACATCGGCAATTATTTTTTTTACAACGGGTAATGCTACGTCCGCTTCCAGCAACGCAATACGGATTTCCGCCAAAGCATCATTTAGCATTTCGGGCGTTAACTTTGTACGTCCTGTTAATTTTGCAAAAGTCGTAGATAATCTGCGTGTTAAAGTATCAAACATATAATATCCTTTGCGCCTATTTTACAAAGAAAACAAAGAAAATCAATAATTAAAACCGAGTGCTGAAACCAATGTAAGCGCCGCCATCTGTCGGCATCGCGGTCACGTTAACATCTTCGGGAAGATATTTTGATGTAAATAACAAATTAAATCCAATACCGAGTGCTGCCGCAGTAGAAACATCCAGCCAATTATGAGCCTTGACCCGAACACGTGAATAAGCAACAAATGCTGCTGCTGCATACATTGGGGCACCAATATACCAACCATATCTCATCTGCCAATATGCAGCGCCAGAAAAAGCAAAACTGGTGTGACCAGATGGGAAAGTTCTGCCGCCTATACCATCGGGCTGAGATGGGCGTTCCTCGTTTGTTGTATATTTTAATACTTCTGTGGTTATCCATGTTGAACCAACCGCCTTGGCCCATTGCATATCCCCCTCGTAATCGCCAATTGCTGTTGAATAAGCCAATCCGGACAAAGGAATTAATAATTGCAACCAATCCCCAACATTTCCCATAAATGCTTCGGAACTGCTTATTTCATAACCACGCGCCGTTGTAAGATTATAATAGTCGTGAAAAAATGCCTGGGCTGGAGTGTTTTGTAAACATATTATTAAACATGTGCCAAATATAATTAATCTTTTCATTTTTATGCCTTAATAAAACCTAGCCAAGATAGCGCTTTAAATATTTACCTGTCAACGAATCTTTATTTTTTGAAATTTCTTCTGGTGTGCCGGCTGCGACAACATTTCCGCCCGCGTCGCCACCACCGGGGCCCAAATCAATGACCCAATCGGCTGTTTTAATTACTTCCAAATTATGTTCAATGACAACAACCGTATTACCCTGGTCCACCAATTCTTGTAAAACATTTAACAGCATTTTTATATCTTCGAAATGAAGACCAGTGGTTGGTTCATCCAGAATATACAATGTTCGACCCGTGCTGCGTGCCGATAATTCTTTGGATAATTTTATTCTTTGTGCTTCGCCGCCCGATAATTCCAAACTGCTTTGACCCAGTTTTATATAATCCAGCCCAACACGTTTTAACAATTCCAATTTATTTTTAATTGATGGAACATTGATAAAGAATCTGTATGCTTCTTCTACACTCATATTCAAAACATCTGCGATTGATTTACCCTTGTACTTTACCGCCAGTGTTTCTTCGTTATATCTTTGACCGCGACATTTATCACATTCAACATAAACGTCCGCCAGAAAGTTCATTTCTATTTTTATAGAGCCATCACCCTGGCACGCTTCGCATCGGCCACCTTTGACATTAAACGAAAAACGTCCCGGGCCATAACCACGCGTTTTTGATTCGGACAACCCAGAAAAGAAATCACGAATATTAGTAAACACCCCTGTATAAGTTGCCGGATTACTGCGGGGTGTGCGTCCAATTGGGGATTGATCAATATCAACAACTTTATCGATATTTTCCATACCAGTAATAATATCGTGTGCGCCAGATTCTAGTTTAGAATTATACAAAGCACGCATCAATGATGGGTACAAAGTATCAATTAATAATGTAGATTTTCCACTGCCAGATACACCTGTTAATGCAACAAATTTGCCCAGCGGAATTTCCACATTTATACTTTTTAAATTATTTTCACGGGCGCCATTGATAACTATTTTATCCCCTGGTTTGCTACGGCGTTCTTTTGGAATTTCTATCTGTTTTTTTCCAGATAAATATTCAGCAGTTAATGATTTTTTATTTTTTATAACATGCTCTGGCGTTCCGGCCACAACAATATTTCCACCATGTTCACCAGCATTGCGGCCAATATCAACCAAGTAATCTGCCGCACGCATTGCATCTTCGTCATGTTCGACAACAATAACGGTATTGTCTTTATCACGCAGCATTTTCAATGTATCTAATAATTTATCATTATCAGATTGGTGTAGACCAATTGATGGTTCGTCCAACACATACAATACGCCTGACAAGCCACTGCCGATTTGTGAAGCCAAACGAATTCTTTGTGCTTCGCCGCCTGACAAAGTTCCCGCTTTACGATTCAATGTTAAATATCCCAGACCAACATTTTGCAAAAATTCCAAACGCGAAATAATTTCACGCAATATAACACGTGCAATATCATTTTCTTTCTTTGTTAATTTATCTGGCAGCCCGCGAAACCATTCCAATGCATTCGCAACCGATAATTCTGTTGCATCTGCAATATCATATCCGTTTATTTTTACACTTAATGCCTGGACATTTAAACGTTTACCATGGCAAACTGGGCATGGTTTTTCGGTTAAATATTTTCCCAATTCATCTTTTACATAATTTGATTCTGATTCGCGCCAACGACGTGTAATGTTTGGTATTACCCCCTCGTACGGTTTATCGTATTCAAAACCATTCCAATTTATATGAATATCTTTATCCCCATTACCATATAAAATTAAATTCTTTTGTTCTTCGGTCAATGCATACCAAGGTTTTGATAATGGAATTTTATAAACACGCGAGATCGCTTCCAGCAAATGATCATACTGCGACAACATGCCGCCACGCGACCATGGCGCAATTGCCCCATCACGAATACTTTTTGATGGGTCTGGAACGACCAAATCAGGAGACATTGACATCTGTACCCCCAACCCATCACATTCCGTGCACGCGCCCATTGGTGCATTAAATGAAAATAATCGTGGTTCTATTTTTGGGACAGTAAATCCACTGACCGGGCAAGCATAATTTTGTGAATATAAAATATCTTCGTTTGTATCCAATCTGCGAACCAGAACGCTGCCCGGAACCAATTGCAACGATGATTCGAATGAAGAATACAATCTGGAACCGATTTCTTCATCGTTTTTAATTGCCAATCTATCAACAATTACAAAGATATTATGTTTTTTATTTTTATCCAATGTGGGAGCGTTTTGCAATTCATAAACTTCGCCGTCAATAATCGCACGCTGATAACCCTGCTTTATCAAAAATGCGATTTCTTTTTTGTATTCACCCTTGCGTTCACGCACCAATGGCGCCATAACGTAAATCTTGGCCGCGGATGGTATGCGCATAGTCCATTCAACCATTTCAGAAATAGTTTGCGATTGAATGGGTAATCCCGTGACGGGACTGTGTGGAATACCAACGCGCGCCCAAAGCAATCTGAAGTAATCATAAATCTCTGTAACGGTTCCGACCGTTGAACGTGGATTTTTTGATGTAGTTTTTTGTTCAATTGAAATTGCGGGCGATAAACCTTCTATAAAATCAACATCTGGTTTTTTTTGCATATCCAAAAACTGGCGCGCATAAGATGATAACGATTCTACATAGCGGCGTTGACCCTCGGCATAAATGGTATTAAATGCCAATGATGATTTTCCACTGCCGGAAACACCAGTAAAGACCACCAATTTATTCTTTGGTATATCCAGATCAATATTTTTAAGATTATTTTCGCGCGCACCACGAATTTTAATGGTATTCATAACCACAGAAATATAGTGCTAAAATATGAAAATACAAGTAATAAAATAATCGCGCCAAATGGCGCGGTTATTTATAAAAGTTAGATTTGAGGCATCAACGTTTCTGGCGTCATAACTACACCAACTTTTCTGCTATGTGATGCACCCAATTTGGGGGCCAAAGCACCATTTACCCAAATATCAATTCCCCCGGCATTTCCAAATGTTCCCTTTACGTTGCCAGATGGGACATAATAAACTTCGCCAGGAACCAATACACGTGAAAACATTGTTTCTCCCTGGGCGTCTTCTATTTTTATCCAGGATTCTTGTGTAGCCTGTAAAACAATATTTGCAGTTGCTTTATCTTCTGTGCCAAATTCTTCTTTGACCGGCAAATTGAATTTTGGTGTGTATAATGCGACTTGTTCAACTTTTTCCTTGTTATCATGATGATCAGTGTATTTTGATACACCCCATATTGCAAGCAAGATAATAATTATTGAGACAATTATTGTGGATATCCATTTCCAATTTTTACGCAAAAAGCCCCTGATTTTTTCAAAAGTTTCCAAGCCGCATCTTTTCTTGTTTACAATTTCTTCTTCTGTTTCTTTTTCATATTTGTTTTCTTCACTGATGATACCCATTTCTTCTTTAATTTTATTAACGATTTCTTCGGGATCCAAATCCAATTCTATTGCATAATTTCTGGCAAAACCTAGAATATAAATTAACTCTGGGATTTTTTTATAATTCCCTGTTTCCAATGCGTCTAAAAATTCTTCTTTGATACATAATTGTTTTGCAATTGTGGCCAGCTCGCGTTTACGACGACCAGTAGTACGTGAGTGTTTTAACATTTCGCCCGCTGTCAAAGTTTTAATATTTTCTGTCATTTTATCCCTTTTTTATCGCGAGTATTATAAACCTATATTAAACTCTTGCAACATAATTTTTTTGATGCTAGCATTTTTAACATGAAAAAATTGTTTCTGCTTATTCCTTTATTTTTATATGGTTGTGCTGCAGGGGTAGAAGCAAGTTTAGATCAGGCACGCAGTGCGTATATGCTAAGTAATTATACAGAAGTTACCAGCACAAGTGAATTATCCAGCCAGGATAACCTTGAATTACTTATGACGGCAGACTCTCAATTTCACATGAATAATTTTGATGAAAGTGATAAAGCATATGAAGAATTTAATCACAGAAATATTGATCTGACCGGCTTGGATGTTGGTCGTGAAGCTGGTGCATTACTTGGTGGGAATCTTGCCAACAGTTATCGCCCTTATATGATGGATTCTTTGTTTGTTTCTTATTATCAATTATGGTGCGCTCTGGCCCAGGGTCGTTTTGATAATGCACGCGTAATTATAAATCAATCTTATGACAGACAACAAAAGATGAGCGAAGAATACGCAAAGTTAATTGAATCAAATAAAAAAGCCCAGACCGAAGACTCGACAGAATTAGTAAAAAAGTTAAACGATGAAAATTCCAAGTGGAAAGCTTTCAGTAATATTATGAATCCAGCGTTAATGTATTTGTCTGGTTTGGTCTTTTTGAATACCGGAAAATTTGCAGATGCGAAACTTTATTTAAAACGTGCAAACGGAATGATGCCAAATAACAATAATATAAAAAGTGATTTGGCTTTGACACAAGATGGTTCAATCCCAACTAATACTGCATGGGTATTTATCGAAACAGGATTCGCTCCAAAACT
>Ga0265294_10008052_pt1 | contig 12380 bp, 16 predicted proteins | sample MunlanPumphouse3_FD_192504 | JGI IMG/M metagenome (GOLD analysis project Ga0265294, IMG submission 192504) | Groundwater microbial communities from a municipal landfill in Southern Ontario, Canada - Pumphouse #3 | ecosystem: Environmental > Aquatic > Deep subsurface > Groundwater | place... | reverse complement strand
TTGTCGAAGAAGATGTTATCTCCCAGTAGCGCGCAAATGCTTTCGCCTCTTGCGAATTCTTCTGCCATGCCGAGAGCCTGTGCGATGCCTTTCGGCTGATCCTGAACGCGGTATGCAAATGAGCAGCCGAACCGTGCGCCGCTCCCCAGGAATCCCGCCATTTGCTCTATGTGTTCGTTTCCGGAAATGATCATCACATCCCTGATTCCCGCATCCAGCAGTTTCTGCAGCGGGTAGAGGATCAGCGGTTTATCGTAGACAGGGAGCAAACTTTTGTTCGTCACTTCCGTCAGTGGCCGCAGACGCGAGCCGGTTCCGCCGCAGATGAGTATTCCCTTCATCTGCGGCAGTATGAATGACGGCACCGGGATTCAGAAGCACAAAGTCAGGAATTCCATACGAGACATTTGTACCGGTTTCGTGCTTCGAATTTCCGATTTTTCCCTCTAATATTGTTTCCATGCAACTTTTGGTCACCGGTGCCGCCGGCTTTATAGGTTCCCACTTTGTGCTGCGGCATTGCGAGCAGTATCCGAATGACGGGATTACGGTGCTCGATAAGCTCACGTACGCAGCCGACAAATCGTTCCTCGATTCTGTGCAGGATCGCATTACATTTGTGGAGGGGGATATTGCTGACCAGCTATTGGTGGAGAAACTGTTGCGGGAGAACGGCATTGATACCGTCGTGAATTTTGCCGCGGAGACGCATGTGGACAACAGCATTGCGGATGCGACGCCGTTTCTGCATACCAATATTATCGGTATGCAGAGTCTTATAGAGGCGTGCCGGGAACACGGTGCCTGTCTCTTGCATATTTCCACAGACGAAGTGTTTGGCGATCTGCAAGACGGTGAACCGCCATGCGGCACAGACGCTCCTCTGCGTCCCAGCTCTCCCTATGCGGCCAGCAAAGCGGCAGCAGAAATGCTCGTTATGGCGGCTATACGCACATACGGCTTACCTGCGTGCGTTACGCGGTGTACCAACAACTATGGACCGCATCAGGCGAATGAAAAATTCATTCCTACCGTCATTCGCCATGCACTGCGCGACGAGCCGATACCCGTGTACGCGCAGGGGAAGAACAAACGCGATTGGCTCTATGTAACGGATCATACGGATGCAGTGGACGCTGTTTTGCAGCATTGGCAAGATGGTCAGTTCTTCAATATTTCTGCGGACAATGAGCAGGAAAATATCGTCGTGGCGCGCATGATCCTGGATATCCTTGGCAAGCCGCACAGTCTTATTGCGTTCGTTACAGATCGACCCGGCCACGACTGGCGCTATGCGCTGGATTCTTCGTCTGTCCGACAGCTTGGATGGGAACCGCAGGTGCGTTTTGCAGAGGGGCTGCAAAAAACAGTGGAGTGGTACACCGAGCGTTTTTCCTGACTATTGTGCAATCGTATCGTCCTACTCGTGCAGTCGGACGTTAAAAGTTCCAGGAACAGTGGGCAGCCCGCTTAGATTCCCTTGGTTGGGCTTGCGAACGAGTTGTGCGTATTTTGCCGCTGCGTCTGTGATGATATTGGGTCGTGGTTCCAGAACAGGTGGAGTAATTGCATGTTCTGACACACCGAAAATCTGTGCAATTTTGCGGCGTAACACTTCTGTTATTTGCTGCTCGGAAGCGTGTGCTTCTTTCGCGAGTGCCGCGATTCGGTCGCGTGGTATGTATGTTTCTAGGCGAACAGGTGGTGGTACGCTGGCTTTTTCCATAGGGTTTCATGGTAGCACTACCTTCACCGTTTTATAGTGGAAAAGCGGATCCGGGAGATGCAAGAAAGAAATTAAAAATGTATCCGATAAGGATGATTCCGATGGTCACCGTTCCGAAGAACGTGAGCAAGAGAGGCAGCTTGAGCACTTTTTTGAGGATCAAGGCTTCCGGCAACGAGAGTCCGACGACGCCCATCATGAAGGCGAGTCCCGTACCGATCGGAACACCTTTGACAATGAGTGACTGCACGATAGGAAGAACTCCGGCTGCGTTGGAATAGAGGGGTACAGCAAGGATGACTGCGACAGGTACACCGAAGATCCCCATGCGCAGAAGAATGGATTCGAAGAAAACGGAAGGGACGAATCCATGGATTGCCGCGCCCACACCGATGCCGATTAGAATATACGGTGCGACATTTCTGAAGATATCTCCTGCTTCATGCAGTATGGCAGGGAATGCTGCACGGAGACTGATGCGCTTCTGCGTTATGGCAGAGGTGCTCACATTCGCTTTCCAGACAAACTCTTCCACATATTTTTCCATATGCAGCTTACTTATGACGGCTCCGCCCGCCATGCCGACTCCGATGCCTGCGCTTATGTAGATCAGCGTGATTTTGAGTCCGAAGAGTCCGATGAAGAGTCCGATTGCAATCTCATTCACGAGGGGCGATGTGATGAGAAATGCAAAGGTTACTCCTAACGGAATGCCTGATTTAAGAAACCCTATGAAGAGCGGGATGGAAGAACAACTGCAGAAAGGGGTGATCACGCCAAAGACAGTGGCGAAGAAGTAGTCGAGTCCCCAGAGCTTGTGTGTCGCGAGGAAGTCGCGTACCCGCTCGATGGGGAGGTAAAAACGGATAATCCCTGCGAGGATGGAAATGAGGTATACGAGCAGGAAAATCTTTGCCGTGTCGTACAGGAAGAAATTGACTGCCTCTCCCAGATGAGTATCCGGGGATAAGGAGAAAACATCGTACGCCAACCAGTCGGCGGCAATTTGGAGAGGAAAGAAAATATCCATAAGAGAAAAAGAGAGAAATACAATTAACAGGAACCGCAGCAGCAATCCCCAGCTTCTTTCTTGTCCTTATTTGCATGTTGCATGAGCAGCTGCTTGAGATCCTCTGTTCCTGGCGCGCTGCCTTCCAGCACCAGCTTGCCGTTTACAGCGATGACCGGGCTGGACATAGCACCAAGTTCAATCATTTTTTCTATGTTGGTGCTGTAGCCCACCTCGGTTTTCAGTCCGAGTTCTGCTGCTGCGGCCTTGGTTGTTTCGTACAGGGTTTTGCATTTGGTGCAGCCGGAGCCAAGGACGGTAATCGTGAGGTCATCCATAATGGGTGGGGGAAGGGGAATTACAGGAAGAACTTCCATGTGAATTGCAAAAAGTACATACCCACAAGCAGGAAGACAGCTGCCACCATGATTCGGAAGTATTTTTCCGTTGTGCGGATTGCGCCCATGGCACGTACGGCGGCGCGGGTGCTCACGGCGAGCAGCACTGCAAAGAACACGACGGGCAATCCTGTGCCGAAGGCGTAGAGCGGTGGCAGGATCCAGTACGAAGCAGTTCCGGCTATGAGTGGCACCAGCGCGCCAAAGAAGAGTGCTCCGCTGTAGGGGCAGAATGCGAGTGCAAACAGGGTGCCGAGTAGGAACGCTCCCATGTAGCCGCTTTCTGCCAATCTGCGTGAGACTCCAGATGTGCCGCACTGCGTTCGCAGTCCGGGGATACGCAGGATGCCCAGCATGATGAGTCCCACAATGATCAAAATCGGTCCGAGCAGGGCTTCGCCCCACCGCTGGAACATGGCAGAAAGCCGGAACGCCGATATGCCTGCTGCCATCATGAGTGCCAGCGTCGTATAGCTCACCATTCTGCCTGCGACATACAGGAGTCCTCTGGCAAGTGCTTTCATGCCCCGGAGATCTTTTGAAAGGTATGCCATGGCCGTGAGGTTCGTTGCCATGGGGCAGGGGCTGATGGATGTAATGACCCCAAGCAGGAACGCCGTGAGCGGCGGGATGTTATATGCCTCCAGGATGGCATTAATGAATTCCATGATCAGTAGCACTCCAGAAGGTTACGAAGTCTTCCCTCAAAATATTGGATGTAATTCGCTTCATTGCCAATCAGGCGCCAGACGTTTCCTTCTTCCTCAATCATTTCCTTTCCGTTGCGTATTGCATTGAGGAACAAAGAAGATCCGCGTGCTTGGTATTTTTGCACCATGTCCCAGTTTTCCGGGAGTTCGCCGTCTATAGAGAGGAATTCGATGGTTCCTTTGCGGTATTCTCTGGCGAATTTCTGCGTGATGGTTTTTTGTGCCATCTCGCCTACGGTGATGCAGGAGGCGCATCGTCTAGTTCCGTGGAAGTTTGCTACGATCACCTTATCCGCAGGTTCGCATGCGGTTTGCTCCGCAGGGGCATCCGTTGCTGCATTGCAGGATACAAGGGCGACAGTTAGGGGCAGTGTCAGGAGGATTATGTGCAGTTTCATAGTAATGGGAGAAAATGGGACAGAAGTTTTTCGTATTTGTTCATCGTGCGCGCATTAATCCTATAGATCACTTTGAGTCCTTCTTTTCTGGAAACGATGAGCCCGAAATCCTTCAACCCTTTTAGATGGTGGGACACGAGATTCTGCGGCAGATCCAGGTGTTGCCAGATGTCGCAGACACAGTGTTCACTCTCTTTTAGAAAGCAAAGAATATGCAGCCGATGCGGTTCTGCAATGATGCTCAGAAACGCAGCTACGTCTTTGAGCTGCGCCCCGCCGTTTTTGTTGCAATGGCATGTTTTCCGCATGGGATACATTCTTACTATATCAACAATGGTTGATATTGTATTCATGTGTTTCCCTTCGCGCAAGCGGAAGTTGTGTTTCCCTGCTCGTATTTTTGATATTTGACATCTGGAGTAATGCTTGTACATTGCATGTATTCATTTTCAAATAATCCTATGCCAGTCAACATTGATCATCTTCTTCAGGCGTATACAGCATCTGTTGATCGCAGCCATGCGCATGCGTCTCGGGATGTGCAGCAGAGCAATGCATATGAACAGACAGCAGTTGATCGCAGGGCTGAATTTGATAAGAAGATAGCGGAATTTCTTGCGGATCTTTTGCGCGATGGCCATCAAAAACTCGCAGATGTTCTTGATCCCGCTTTTTTGGAGGTCAATGAAAAGAGAGAGGCTTTTGCCTATGCCGTGCGCGCTTTTGAAATATTGCATACAGAGGTTCTTCACGAGTCGTGTGGCACCGCTGCTTTGCTTCACGGGGGGGAATCGCAGCGGCAAGATTATTCAAGGGAACCAAAACCACGACAGATTCTGACGCATATTGGTTGGGCGAATATCCATGAATATGTGCGTGAGCGTGAGCATTCTTCTATGAGTGGTGCCCTGGGTATGACCCAAAGGACGTATACCTACCGTTTAAAAGAGCGGCATCTGCATCCTACCGAGGCGGGAGTGGCAACTGTTGATCGTTTTAGAGATCAAGCGGGATTGCCAAGCCGTGATGCGCTTGATGAGCAGTATCAACAATCCCGAAAAGCTGCATCAAGCGTTTTGCGTGAGATGCTTGGGTAAGAAGTTCAGGTTACGTACAGGATGAAGCACGAGAAAGAGTGTGGGAATAGTGTGTGCGTCGGCTAGGCTCCTTCTTTTTGCGGTACAGTGTTCATGGTTGGATTGTATTCTTTGCAGTGGGTGTTACACCTCAGAAAGAAGTTGCCGAATGTAATCCGTAACCACCGTAAAATTGTCAGCTTCATGCTGTTCAGCTTCCGCTTCTATGGAATGCTGTGCCATATTTGCATGGACGTTATAACCTTGTTGTGCATGATTCAGGCAGTCAGAGAGTTGTTTTCGTGAGAGATTGGCTTTGGCGATAACCTCAATGACTACATGATCCGAGATCGCAGCGCCACTTTCGGCATAATCTCGGAGTGTATCAATGACGTCCTGTGGATTGGGTGTGTCTGATTGCTGGAGTTCTGCGAATGATTTGACTTCGTTGGTATCACCTTGCAAGAAGTCCAGTCCAGGTTTGGCACGAGAGTCTGTTCTTAATCGCATGAGTTCATTGAATGTTTCTTTTGAAAGCCGATGGACAGGAACCATGCGTGGTGTTTCTGTCCCATTGTCAGGATGATGAGGAGAATGTAATTCTGCCATAGTAAGAACAATGTGTCAGATGATGATTGGCAACACAATAGATCTAAGAGGGAATCATACAATGCATTGCGTATAACGTTTTGGTCAAATGCCGAACAGAGGCATTTGCCGCGCATACGCTGTTATGGAATCCGAAATCTGCGGTGGCGTTGTTCGGATTCCTCCTCCCCCTTTTTTTGTCTGATTTTCTGCGATAAGACAGCGGCATCGTACCATGTAAAACTCAGATCTTCATTTGTAGCGTATCTTCCAAGCACTCTCAGGCACTCAGCTCTGTTTTCATCTGTGTAGAAGAAAACGTATCTTTCCTTACCCTTTACAAGAGCCAAGACGTTTACGTCTGTATCGGAAGGGTAGTGCAGATTTGACAGGTCATCTAACATCGGATGTAATGTACACTTTGCATAGTGACCTGCAAGTTCTTTTTCGGGATAGGTTTTCGTAGGTTCCTTGTCATACGTTCCGACGATTGAAAGGAGGAGAATGCAGTGTGGCTCGAGCCCAAAAAATATTTTTCATTTTTACTCATTGCAATAGGCTTTCTTCTATTCTTAGAAATTCGATTTTTCTGTTTTGAAAAATGCAAGAGTGTTAGGGGCGAATTTCATTTTTCCAAATTCCCCAAAAACAAATATTTAATCCAGTCCTTCTTCTATCATAGTTTCTCTCATAGTTTCCTCAGTGAGTTTTATTTCTTCAGTTATCTGCTTTTGTTTCCATGTTCCTTTTGCAAACCAAGCAATAGTTATGATTGCAGCAATAACGTTAGCTGCCGGAAACGCTATCCACAAACCGACTTCTGCAAGGCTTGTGTGCATTGAGAGTATATAAGCTAAAGGAAATCGTAAAACCCATAATGATACTATCGCTAGCACCATAGAAACCATTGTGTTTCCAGTTCCTCTTAGAGCTCCACTGAGAGCCATCTGTACCCCTATAAAACCAAATGTTAATGCCATTATTTTAATGAATAAAGTGCTTGATTGGATTGTTTCAATTTCTCCAGGGATGAATATTGCGGAAATCTGACTGGCAAAGAAAAATACTATGATCCCCACAAGGGTGAGAAAGATAAAGCCAGCTAAGCTGCTCAATTTTACAATTTTTTCAATCCTATCTAATTTTTTTGCGCCCATGTTCTGTCCAATTAATGTTGAGGTAGCCATAGATAAACCCATTGCAGGGATAATAACAAAACTGAGGATTCTGCTTCCTATTCCATAAGCAGCAATTGTAAGTGTTCCAAAAGTCGTGACGAGAAAAGTTATTACTGTCATCCCCAACGCCCTTGTTGATTCTTCAATCGATGCTGGCAATCCAAGCCAAAACATCTTTTTAATCAAAGGAATATCTGGTTTCAAATCTTTTAAATGTAATTGAATCTGATATTTGCCCCTTATCAACAACATTATCCCAATTATTGCAGCAAGTCCTTGTGTTGCGATGGTAGCTACTGCGGCTCCGCCAACACCGAAGGCAGGTATAAATCTGTATCCAAAAATGAACAAGGGATCAAGAAATAGATTCAATATTACTGTCCCTAAAACAATGTAAACAGGTGTTTTTACATCTCCAACGCCTCTCATTAATGATTGAAAAACCATATATATAAATACAAATATCATTCCGATAAATGAAATTTGCATATAAGAAACCGCGCTTGTATATACGCTCGGTTCAGCGCCCATTAATTTCAAGAGGAATGGTGATAATAGATACCCGGCTGTTGCCAGTAGTATGGAAATAATCACCACCATCATTAACGTTTGAGCAGTAATATGATTGACGGCTTTTCGGTCATTTTTTCCTTTATATTGGGCAACAAGAATTGTTCCTGCCATCGCTAATCCACCGCCTAATGAAATAATGAGAAAAATAATCGGAAAGCTAATGGAAACAGCGGCTACGGCATCTGTACCAAGTCTGCCAACCCAAAAAGTATCAGTTAACTGATATGCCGTATGCAAAATGTTCGCGAATATTATAGGTACGGCTAAAACCAGCAGTGATTTTAGGATGGGTCCTTCGATTAAATTATTTTCTTGTTTCATAATACTATTTTAAAAAGTTATATTGATTATATAAATTTTCTTACGATGTTTAAATCGTTTTCTGAAGCGGAGTGGAGACAAGAGTGAGCAAAGTTATGTCCGATCATGTTTGCGAGTGTGTGCAGTATAAGGCGATGTTATATTCCTACGCGGTGAAGCTAAGAAGTCATTTTTATCTTCATACTAAAAAGGTTCGTGAAGATACATTGAATGTGGAAATATGAATATGTGCACAATGAGCCAGTTTATTGATAAAAAACGAGCAGGCCATACAAGAAATGGAAATTTCTTAGCAATAATATAACCTAACAAAAGCATTAGAGGGTCTGCTATAAATCTATTTGGCCAAAATTCCACTCCTTGGAACCAATATTGTACAACTGAACCTGCTAATCCCTCTTCTAGATAATGCTCTAGTGTTTCCCACATATACGCCAAAAAGAGAATACCACTAATATCAAACCACCACGAGTGATGATTATGGTCTGTTAGATTTAGGATTTTTTGAAAAGTTTTATGGTTCTTTTTTTTGATAGCAGACCCGACGGAAAGACCACTTAATAAGTGTTCAATTGTCCACATATCTAGTATGGCATGTGTTTTCAATCCCCAAAGTATCTCTAGCATACTTTGATTTTAACTTTTTTTGTTACCCTTCCGTAAGGACTTGTTTCCTATGTGTATTTGGCGCAATGTTTGGACATATTCGATGTTGACTCGTGGTAAAATACCCTGTGGGATATTGGCAGGGTTTTGCAACGCACTTACTCGAGAATGGTACAGATATTCGATATGTTCAAGAATTGCTTGGTCATGCCAATATTCGCACCACGCAGCGCTATACGCAGATGACGAATCCTGCGTTTAAGAATATTCGAAGTCCGCTTGCTGAGAGGGTATTCTAGATATGATTTCTCGATCATATTTTATGAAGCTAGTGCTAGCGACGGGCATTTATCCTCCGGATATCGGCGGGCCTGCGACGTATGTGGAGAAGTTGGCTGAGGAGCTTAAAAAGTCGGGAGCAGAGATCAGCGTGATAACGTACAGTGATCAGAGATCAGTGATCAGAGATCAGCATGACGTTATTCACGTATGGCGCTCAGCTTTTCCATTCGCACATTGGTGGCGGTATGCACAGGCGCTCAAAAAACACGCGGCAGACGCCGACATTGTTTATGCGTTTTCCTCTGTGAGTTGCGGTGTGCCACTGTGGATGGCGCGGCTCAAAAAGCCGAAGAAGGTATTGCGCCTCGGCGGGGATTTTTTCTGGGAGCGGTATACAGACTTAGGCGGCAGGAAGAGTATGAGAGAGTGGTATGGAGGAGGGTGGGGAGTAGGGAGGTTGGTGAGATTCCTGATGGGGAGGATTCTCCATTCATTCGATCATGTGGTGTTTTCGACGGCGTTCCAGCAGGAGCTTTATGAGAAGCATTACACACTGCCGCAGCATTCGGTGATCGAGAATGCGGTTTCTTCGTTTCAGAGCAGCGATGCGGCTGCACGTACAGCGCATTCGCCGTTCCGTTTGCTGGTGATGAGCCGCCTCGTCGGATTTAAGAATACGGAGGCGCTTGTGCGGGCAATGCGCGTTTTGCCTGCGGGTTTCCAGCTCACGATTGTGGGGGAGGGGCCGCGCAAGCGACGATTGCAGCGGCTTACCCAGCGTCTGGATCTGTGTGGGCGCATTGCGTTTACGTCGGCAGTGCACGGAACCGATAAACGGGAAGTCATGGATATGCATGACTTGCTCATGTTGCCTTCCCTCACAGAAATCAGTCCCAACGTGGCGCTGGAAGCGTGCAGTGCGGGTTTGCCGGTGCTGCTCACCGCGGAACACGGATTGAGCTCGGTATTGGCGCAGGGAATGGTTGTGCGCCCCCTGCAATTTCCCGAAGAGATTGCCATTGCCATCCAGGAAGTTGCGGCGGCCTATCCTCCTGCCGCAGCGATTCCGCCCAACCGTCCGTGGGCGTGCATTGCTCAGGAGCACACTGCACTTTTCCGTTCGCTTGCATGAAGAAAAATCTCCTCATGATCAGCGGGGATCGATCTGTTGCCGCCGGCAAACAAGGGGCGTTCTCTCAGACGCTGCGGGAACTTTCTGCGTATTGGGAACGCATCGATGTGATTTGTCCTTTTGCAGGTGCAGAGCCGCACCAGTTTGAAGATTTGCCGGTGTACATCCATCCTTCGCCGCGCGGTTTGTGGTACCAGCCGTGGTGGATACTGGCGAAAGGTAGGGAGCTCTATACCCGACATCGTCATCACATTATGACTGTGCACTGCTATCCGCCCTTCTATAACAGTATTGGCGCCGGTTGGTTGGCGCGGAAGACGGGGCTGCAGTATGTGCTGGAAGTGCACCATATTGTGGGGTATCCGCACCCGGCTTCACTTGCCGAACGTATTGGTCGCGCACTGTCTCGGCGTTTCCTCCCGCTCCTTGTTCAATCTGCTGCCGGTGTGCGTACGGTGAATGCTGCCGTACGGTCGGTGCTCATTGCATGGGGCATTGCGCCCGATGCCATCCATATTATTTCGTCTATGTATCTGGATACTGCGCTGCTGCGTTCCATTCCTGTGCAGCAGAAGCGGTATGACATTGCTTTCTGCGGCAGGCTTGTTGCGAACAAGGGGCTCATGGAGCTATTGCAGGCTGTTGCAACGCTCCCGTCCGTGCGACTCGTTGTAATCGGCGATGGACCTTTGCGTTCTTCTGCGCAGAAGCGCGCACGCGCTTTGGGCATTGTAGATAGGGTGGATTTTGCGGGGTGGCTGCCGGTGCCGGAGGATGTGCTCAAGACTTTGTTGCAGGCACAAGTCTTCGTGATGAATTCCCGCAGCGAGGGGGGGCCGCGCGTTCTTTTGGAGGCAATGGCATTGGGCATGCCCTGCATTGCGACACCCGTTGGCATGGCTCCCGAAGTCATCAAAGACGGGTACAATGGCATTCTCACCACGGGTGCGCCGGATGATCTTGCGCGGCAAATTGCACGCCTGCTCGCCGATGCTCCCCTGCGAGAGCGCATCGGATCCGCAGCGCGTGCGGTGCTGGATGTGTACGATCGTACGGAAACAGTCGGCGCGTACGCCCGTTACCTCCAATCTATATGAAGCTCCTCATCATCACGCAGAAAGTGGACGCGCACGATCCGATTCTGGGTTTCTTTCTGCGGTGGATCGAGGGTTTTGCGCGGCACTGTGAGCGTGTTTGCGTCATCGGTCAGTTGGCGCGCGAACATCCGTTTTCGCCCAACGTGCACATTGTTTCACTTCGCAAAGAAGACGGCCTGCCCGTTTGGCGGCAGATTCTGCGTTTTTGGCGGCTACAGTGGAGCATGCGTCGGGAGTACGATCGCGTCTTTGTGCACATGACGCCCGTGTGGGTGGTGTTGGGCGCTCCACTATGGTTTTGCCTGCGCAAGCCTGTGTATCTTTGGTACGAGGCGCGCGGCGGGGGCTGGGCTCTGCCAGTTGCTCTACGGTGTGTGCGTACGGTGTTCAGCGCCACCGCCTACGGCTTGCCGCGCCGGTGCCGCCGGCACGAAATCTTGGGCCATGGCATCGATACGGATTTTTTTGTTCCCGATGATGCCAAGCGCGATGAGCACCTCATCACTGCCATTGGCCGCGTAACGCGCGTCAAACACCTGGACGTTATCCTAGATGCTTTCGCGCAGTTAGATGCTTCGTATCGTCTTGTTCTGGCAGGCGGCCCCGTAACGCAGCAAGACCATGAGCTTCTGCAGGTTCTGGAGCAACGCATGCGTACATCGGGCATACACGACCGCGTTGCGGTCGGGCCTGTATCGCATGCCCGTGTCCGCGATGTATTACAGCAATCCGCATTGCTTCTCCATGCGGGGAGCGGCGGGCTGGACAAGGTGATTCTGGAGGCGATGGCGTGCGGTTGCCCAGTAGCAGTATCCAGCCGTGCCGCGCAGGGCATTCTTCCATCTGAGTGCCTGTGTACGAATGAGACCATGGGCAGCACGGCCAAGCATCTGTTTTCGCTCTCTCCGGAAAAGCGCACTCAACTCGCTACGGAATTGCGTAGGCGCGTTACAGAGGGGCACAGTCTGGTTACGCTCATAGAGCGGATGGTGGCCGCAATGCAGCGATGAATTCGGCGTTGGTTGCCGGTGCGATGTCCTGCGTTTTTGCGAATGCCAACAATGCTTCCAGTTGTTCCCACATGCCGTACCGTTCAATTTCTTTCGCGTGCCCCCACAGGTGGAAGAACGGTTGCTCTGTTTGTACGGCGTACACCAGCAGCCACTTGGCGCGCAGCGGCCCCAGAGGATCCAGCGGGTGCCACCACTGTGAGAACCGTGGGCGCATAGGGAAAGGGTACACCTGCAGCGTTGTTGGCAACATGTACGGGTCATCGGTGCCAAACT
>Ga0265294_10008051_pt1 | contig 12383 bp, 12 predicted proteins | sample MunlanPumphouse3_FD_192504 | JGI IMG/M metagenome (GOLD analysis project Ga0265294, IMG submission 192504) | Groundwater microbial communities from a municipal landfill in Southern Ontario, Canada - Pumphouse #3 | ecosystem: Environmental > Aquatic > Deep subsurface > Groundwater | place... | reverse complement strand
CTGTATACGCAATTGCATCAAGAACAAACAGTTTTACTATCATATTCATAACATGAAAGTTAGAAAAACAGACAGGGTGTATATATAAGATATATACGCAATCGGGTTGCGTATACACAAATGTTACCAACAAGCCTAAAAAACGACTGCGGTAATTTTGCAGTGAGAAAAAAGAAAAATGAAACAGCCGACCCACAAAACAGCACATTCGCAAGCTCCGACACACAAGCCAAAGCTTCAGCTTGCAAAAGAGCTGTTTTTTTGCTTACCGACCGAAAAAAAACGATACTACGACATGGATTGGCTGACATGGATATTAGTTTTGAGAATTATAAGGTAAGCCGAAAACTTTATAGAGTAGGCAAAAAATATAAAACATAAAATTATGGCAAGTTATTGTTGGAAAATTAAAGCATTAAAAAGTAATGGCCCGATTGCACAAGGCATGGAGGTTGAAGTAATCAAAAAAAATACAACTGGAGCACCATCAGGAAATGAAATTCGTGATGCATTCTCTGCGAAGTACAGTATTAAAGCTCCTACTGGTATTTATGGAAATAAAAGTATGTTTGAAATAATCAAGCCTTAAATGCAAGATTGTTTTACAGCAATAGATTTTGAAACTGCCCAAGGTTATCGTTGGAGCATCTGTCAGGTTGGTCTTGTTCGGGTTGAACACGGAAAAATAATTGATGAAATCAATTTATTAGTAAAACCACCTGATAATTATTACTGGGATAAATTCATTGACATTCATGGTATAACGCCAGAAGATACTGCCAACGCCCCGACCTTCGATAAAATTTGGCACAAAATAGAATCTTTCATAAAGAATCAAACCGTTGTTGCACACAACGGTTTGTCTTTTGATTTTCCAGTACTGGAAAAGACACTTGAATATTATGGAATGAATGCTCCAATTTATGAAAAGTGTTGTACTTACAGGATTTTTAAAGACAATTTGGCTTCATTGTGTCAGAATTATTCCATTCCCTTAAATCATCACGATGCTTTAAGCGATGCAAGGGCTTGTGCAACACTGTACCAAATACATTTACAAAAAACAATAAGATTATGAGTTGTTTAACTGAAAAAACAATAGGTGAACTTTTAGATTATAAATTTTTTATCCCATCATATCAACGGGGATATCGTTGGTCAGAAAGACAAATAGAAGATTTATTGGAGGATATTAATGCTTTTATACCTACTCAGATTGAAAAAACCGATAAAAAAACATGGTATTGTTTACAACCTGTAGTTGTTAAAGAATGTGATGAGAGGACTAAAATCGAAAATGATTTACAAGGTACATGGTATGAAATAATTGATGGACAACAACGATTAACATCAATTTTTCTTATTATTCATTATGCTAATGAAATGTGGGTTGGAAAACAAAAAGTTCCTGAATTTCAGATAAATTATGAAACAAGAGAAAGTAGTTTTCTATTTCTTAAACAACAAAAAATTAATGAATTAAAGGACGAAGCAGATATAGATTATGCAAATATTGACTATTATCATATCAGTAAAGCATATAATAAAATACACAATTGGGTTATAAATTTTAAAAACACATACCACAAAGATTTTGACAACAATGATTTTCAATCGAAACTGAAATCATATTCAAAAGTTATTTGGTACGAGATTGAAGCTGAAAAGGACGCAATTGAAATTTTTACTCGTATTAATATGGGTAAAATCCCGCTGACTAATGCTGAATTAATCAAAGCCCTATTTTTAAACAGTTCGAATTTTCCAAACTCCGAATTAGAAGAAATAAGGCTTAGACAATTGGAAATAGCTTCTGAATGGGATAGAATAGAATATTCATTGCAAAATGAAGAACTCTGGTATTTTATAAACAACTCAGATAATGAATTGCCAACACGTATCGAGCATATTTTCAATATCATGAAGAATATTGAAGGCATTCAAAATGGCAATGACCAATATTCAACTTTTCGTTTCTTTTCAGAAAAATTTAAATCGAATACAAAAGATGAAATTGACAATAACTGGAAAGAAATTAAAAGAATTTTTCAAACTATTGAAGAATGGTTTTTAGACCGAGAATTGTATCACAAGGTTGGTTTTCTAATTACTTCAGGTGAAAAAATAACTGATTTGCTTATTGATGTAAAAAGCAGACAAAAAAATGATTTTAAAAAGTTACTCGATTCAAAAATTACCGAAAAAATAAAATGCGATAATTTGGAAGGATTAGAGTATGGAGATGGAAGAATAAAAAACATACTACTTCTTCATAACATACAGACAATGTTGTCAAACAAAAATGAGACAAGCAGATTTCCCTTTGACAGGTTTAAAAAAGAAAACTGGGATATTGAACATATTCATGCAATTGCAACGGAAATGCCGAAAAACAAACAACACCGAATTGACTGGCTAAATAATTCCAAAGAATATATCAATGAGGATGAAAAGCTAACTTCTTCAATATCTGATTTTGTGATTTCATATGACGAAAAAATAAAAGAAAATCCGGAAAGTTTTGATGAGTTAGCGAATCGTGTTTTAGAGTATTATTCGAAGAAAAGTAATATTGAAACGGACATTAACGATTTATCAAATTTGGTATTATTAGATTCAGGAACTAATAGAAGTTATAAGAATGCTGTTTTCCCTGCCAAAAGGAAAACTATTATTAATAAGGAAAAAGAAGGAACTTTTATACCTGTCTGCACAAAGAATGTGTTTTTAAAATATTACACACCAGACCTTGAGCAAATGACTTTTTGGGATGAAAATGATAGGACTGCATACTTGGAAGTCATTAAAAGTGTTGTTTATAGTTTTAACAAATAGTTTCCATGAAAATTGAAAGAATAAATAAAATTGCAAATTACATGAAAGATATAGAAGGTAAAATAGTTGTGAATAAACTATTAGAACGTTTAAACTCAATTTCATTTTGGGAACTTTTATCAGAATGTACTAAAATTGAGATACCAATTATTCAACGTGATTATGCACAAGGAAGAGATAATGAAAAAACCAACAAAATCAGAAATGTATTTTTGGATAGCCTAATAAAAGCAATTGAATCAGAGAATGAATCTCTCGAACTTGATTTTGTCTACGGCGATATTAATAATGGAATTTTTCAGCCTCTTGATGGTCAACAGAGATTGACAACTTTGTATTTGCTTTATTGGTACTTTGCATATAAGACAGGAAACTTATCAGGAAATAAAAATAATTTCAAAAAATTCACCTACGAAACAAGAATTTCGTCAAGAGAATTTTGCAACGAACTTATTGAAAAAGGTGAAAAATTAGGGGACGGTGAAACCTTAATTGAAAAAATCACCGATGCTTCATGGTTTTTCATGTCTTGGAAAAAAGACCCTACAATAAAAGCTATGTTGGTTATGCTGAATAGCATTGAATTCAAATTAAATGGCAAGAGCCAAGAAGAACTTACTAAAGAATGGCATAAACTAATATCAGAAAATCCACCCATTACTTTCCATTTTAAACAGCTTAATGATATTGGGCTTACTGATGACCTTTATATAAAAATGAATGCAAGAGGAAAAGCTCTTACTGATTTTGAAAATTTCAAAGCACGTTTTGAGAAACATATAAAGGAAAATGATTTTGAAAAAGACCTTTCATTAACAGAAGCAAATAAAGAACAGTGGAAAGAATTAACTGAAAAAACATTTTCTCATAGAATTGATACTGTTTGGACTGATTTGTTTTGGAAACACAGGGGCGACGACAATTTGGTCGATAATGAATTTGTGAAATTTATTGCAGGGATTGCTATAAATTCATATGCTGAAAACCAAGAAATATTTAAAAGCAAAGATGAAGATAAATTAACACGAAAGATTCTTGAAGAAAAGAAAGAAAAAAATATCACGGATGAAGCTGTAAAAAGAGAACGGATTGAACGTAGAATCACGTTGCTTTTTAACAATCCAAATGAAATTACACCTGAAGATTTTCCATCAAAAACATCCTTTGAATATTTGAAAAGTTGTTTTGATATATATTCTCATAAAGAATTAAAATATGATGAATTAAAACCAGAAGATTTAAAATTGTGGGATTTCCTTGAAATAAAAAAGGTTAAAATCAACAGTGAACAAGAACTTGACAATAATTTATTCCTCGATTTAGTAAAAGATGGAAAGACTGAATACAAGCAGAGAGTTTTATTTTATGCACAAACACAATTTTTATTAAAAGTAAAAACCTTCAATTCTAAATCCTTTGCAGAATGGATGCGTGTAGTTAGAAATATTGTTCAGAATGCTACAATTGACAGTGCTGGTGCATATATCGGTGCAATTGGATTAATAAATGAATTATCATCTGGTTGTACTGATGTTTACAATTTTTTAAATAAGAATTCAATTAAATCAGGCTTTGCTTCAAATCAAGTGAGCGAAGAAATTTTAAAATCATCAATTATTACGACCGATGAAAAAAACAAGGAGGTTATCTTTTTAACAGAAGATACGAATTTCTTTAAAGGTCGAATTTTATTTGGTTTGTTTTGCATAGACTTCGAAAATAGCAACGATAGTTTTAAATATGATTCATGTAACTCACTTTACAAAGTGGTTTGCGAACATCTTAACTCAAATGATTTTTCAAATAAGTTTAGAAGTGCATTACTGACTGTTCGCAATAATGATTTTTATAATTATTGGGGAACATGGAGTTATGGAACAGACTCGCATAAAAGATGTTTTATTGAAAATATTGCAGATTTAAAAGGCAATTTCACAACAGGTTTTTATAAAGATTATTTAAAAGATTTATTGTTAAAACTTTTTGAGAAATCATTGGATGAGATTATTTCTGAATTTTCTTGTCCGCAAGATATGCCAAATTGGAAATGTGAAATTATCAAACAACCTCAATTGCTTGACAAGTATTGCCAATCCCATTATTTTGGTATCTCCAATGATAATAAAAGTTGTTTTTTGTATTACAATAAAAAACGACCAAGTAGCAGAAAAGAATGTAAAAAAATAGAGTAGAATAAAACTGCGACACATCTTGTCGCAGTTCAACCGTATCTTTGTATCAAAAGATTGAGATATGGAAAAAAATATTAAACTAAGAGTCTTGGACAGTATCGGAAAAATATACGAGGAATCGAAAGAATGTAAACTCGAAGAGTCCTTCTTTTCAAAAATGGATAATGAACTTTCATTTCTATCTGAATATTTCCGAACAACAAAAAGCCAAACATTTTTTATCTCACTTGTATTTGCGTTAAACTACAAAGGAGATACGGTTGATTTAAATGACCTGATTGAATATTTCGATTGTAATCCAATGAAGATTTTGGAATATAGCGATGACTTCAATTTTTTACATTCATCGGGAATCTTTGGTAAACAGAAATCAAGGCACAGAATGAAACTGGCAGGTGCAAACGACCAGTTTACGATTAATGAAAAAATATCAGAGGCAATATTGCAAAATGAACCAATGCCAGAAATTCATGAGGATAAAATTACTGATATTTTTGAATTACTTGAAAAGCTATACAATATTGGTGAACAGCGAGATGATGATGAAATTTCAACCAGAGAACTATTCAAGCAAACAAGGGAATTAATCTCAGTTAATCTGCATTTTCCATTAATCAATAAAATTGACCAGCTAAAGCTCAGTATAGATGATTCTTATTTGTATCTGTATTTAATTTGGAAAACAATTTCGGGTAGTGAATCAACTGATATTGGAAGAGCTTTAGAAGGCATTTATGATAACGCCACAAAACGGGTGAATTATATGCAGAAGTTTCTTTCTGGAGAAAACGCACTCATTAAAAATAACTTAATCGAAATTGTTGAAGCTCGTTTTTTTAATGACACTGAAATGAAATTGACGGATTCTTCCGATACTCTTTTAAAAGAGTGTGGCATAAATCTTTTTATGAATAAAAAGAAAAAGGAAAATGTTATTTCACCGCATGATATCCCTTTTCGGGAATTAATTTTTAGTGAATCAGAAATGGAACAGCTTTTCTTATTAAAAGATGTATTAAAAGATGTGAAATTTAAAGAAACACAAAAACGATTATCTGACAAAAATATACCGAAAGGAATTACTGCTTTATTGCATGGTGAACCGGGAACCGGTAAAACAGAAATTGTTAAACAACTTGCCAAAGAAACCGGCAGAGAATTGATGAATGTTGAAATCAGCCAGTCAAAATCAATGTGGTTTGGTGAAAGTGAGAAAATTATAAAGCGGATATTCACAGATTATAAAACGTTCGCCAAGGAATGTGACCGAACACCAATATTACTTTTTAATGAAGCTGATGCAATTATTTCTAAAAGACGTGAAATTGGTAATTCAAGTGTTGGTCAAACTGAAAATACAATACAGAACATAATTTTGGAAGAATTAGAGAATTTCGAGGGTATTTTAATTGCTACCACAAATCTTGCAAATAATCTAGATTCTGCATTTGAGAGGCGGTTTTTGTTTAAAATCCGGTTTCAAAAACCGAGTATTTCTATAAGAGCTAAAATTTGGAAATCAAAATTATCCTTTTTAACATTACAAGATTGTAATATATTGGCGGAAAAGTATGACTTTTCGGGCGGTCAGATAGATAATGTTCTTCGAAAAAATGAAATACATGAAATAATTCATGGCGAAAAGGGTAATGTGAAAAAATTGATGGTATTTTGTTCGGAAGAAACGTTAGTAAATAATCGAGTAAAAATTGGGTTCTGTAAATCGTAATAGTTATGTCAAAGAGAGAATCAATCGCAAGATACAACTTGATTATAAAGAAGCTAAGAAAGCATCCTGCAAGTTTTGCCGAAATAGCTGACTATTTAGCTTTAGAATCAGATTTGCAGGAATATAATTTTAATGTTTCAAAACGGACATTTCAAAGAGATTTAGAAGATATTCGTTCGCTTTACAATATTGATATTCAGTTTGATTTTTCGAGAAAGGTTTATTTCCTTGACTTTGATGAGCAACCTGATGTTAACGAGCGGATTTTAGAGGCATTTGATACTTTTAATGCATTGAATTTGTCTGACAGATTATCAAATAATATTCATTTTGAAAAACGAAGACCTCAAGGCACAGAGAATTTATACGGTTTACTTCATGCAATTAAGAATCAGTTGCAAATTAAATTTACTTATCAGAAATTCTGGGAGGATGAATTGACAAAAAGAAATGTTGAACCTTATGCTTTGAAAGAATTTAGAAACAGATGGTATGTTTTATCAAATGACCTGAAAGATAATAAGGTAAAAAGCTTTGCACTTGACCGGTTGTCTGATTTAGATATAACAAAAAAACGATTCCAATTTCCTGATGATTTCAATGTGAATAAACATTACAAATATTGCTTTGGAATAATTAGTCCAAATAGACATAAACCAGAAGAAATTGAATTATCCTTCGACCCGTTTCAAGGAAAATATATTAAAACATTGCCACTTCATGAATCACAACAAATTTTGATTGATAACGAGGAAGAATTAAGAATAAAATTAACACTGTTTATTACGCATGATTTTTTTATGGAATTACTATCTTACGGAGAGAATTTAAGAGTAATAAGACCTGAGTGTTTAATAAATGACTTGAAATCAACTTTTAAAAATGTATTAAAACTATATGATTGAAATTGCCAACGCTTCACAGCCACACACATTGCCAAGTCGCTCAAAAAGCCAATCGCACGACCAAAACTTGTCAAAGAGTGTGTCTGTCCGAACGCACAAGGTACTGCAAAATTGATAGCTAATTGATTGAAAATGAATAAAGGCCAGTTGGTAACACGGTATATAAAACATTTGGCGGATAGTGCTGATTTTAAGGGCAGTACATTTAATAAGCATCACAACGGTTTGATAGGAAATCGCTTTGAAATGCCAAACGTTTCATATACCCATCCGTTGGCGGTCATTGTAAAGAGACACAGCGTTTGCATAATAAAACAAAGAATATGAGTGTAGCAAATTGGTTTGAAACCTTTAATCAAAATCTAAGAATGTCAACTGATACAGTTGATAATATTTCTTACCGCTGTAAAAGAATAACAAAGCAGTTAAATAAGGATTTTTATAATTCTGAATCAGATATTTATCACAGTTTGTATGTTGGTTCTTATGGTCGTGGAACTGATATTGTTGTAAGTGATATTGATATGATTTTTCAGCTTCCATATTCTGAATATGTAAAATATAATGCTTACAGTTGGAACGGGCAATCTTCGTTGCTTCAAGCTATTAAGACCTCTATCGAGAAAACTTATAAATCAAGTATGAAAGCTGATGGACAAGTGATTGTCATAAGCTTTACAGACGGAATCGTTTTTGAATTGGTTCCTGCATTTATAAACGATGACAATTCATATACGTTTCCTGACTCTAATAATGGTGGAAGTTGGAAAAAAACAAACCCAAGACCAGAAATTGCAGAAATTTCAGCAAAAAATATTCTTTGGAATAAAAATTTAAAGAGACTTTGTCGAATGGCTCGTGCATGGAAATATAAGTGGGATGTTCCAATGGGTGGCTTGCTTATTGATACTTTAGCTTACAATTTTATGGCTAATTGCGAGTATAAAGACAAGTCATTCTTATATTATGATTTTATTAGCAGAGATTTCTTTAAATATCTATCAGAACAAAATGCTGAACAAAGTTATTGGTTAAGTCCTGGTGCAAAACAGTATGTATGGAGAAAAGGAAAATTTGAATACAAAGCAAAACAATGTTATAATCTTTCCCTTGAAGCGATAGCAAAAGAGAAGGACTATCCTATTACAGCAAAATCTAAATGGAGAGAAATATATGGAACAAAATTCCCAGCCTGATAAAACTGGACAAATGGAAATACTCGAATCGCAGATAAGAGAGTGTTTTGGTCGAGTTGTTTATTCCCATAAAACACAAGAGAAATGTGCTGATATTGTCCTAAAATTACATAAAAGATTGAAACTACTTTTAATCATAATATCAGCAGTTGTGACGACAAGTCTTTTAATTAAATTGTTTGGTGACCAAGAATGGGCATTGATGGTAGGAGTAATTTTATCTACGATACTTTTTGGTCTTAATACATATATGAAAGACTATGATTTAGGAGAAATTTCGCAAAAACATACTAATGCTGCAAATGAATTATGGGATATAAGAGAGATATATCTTTCTTTATTGACTGATATTAAAGCCTCTCAACTTTCTGTTAATCAAATAATCAGCCAAAGGGATGAGCTCCAAAAGAGATTGTTCAATATTTATAGCGGTTCCCCAAGGACTAATTTTAAAGCGTATAAGGAAGCAAGTAAAGCGCTAAAGATTAATGAAGAATTGACATTCTCGGATAAAGAAATTGATGCTTTTTTACCAAAAGAATTGAGAAGAACAACATGAAGATAAAAAACAACGAACCGCCAACATCGTATATAAAACATTTGGCAATCTGTGCGTTACCGAGCATTCCAGCCCGTATCAAAGGTACTTGTAACTTGACAGGAAAGTGCTTAGAAATGCCAAACGTTTCATATACGTAGCCGTTATGCCTTATTATAAAAAACAGACACTAATTATATGCCAATACTGAATGATATAATAGATTGGGTAGCAAACAAGCCTTCGTTTTGGCAAGTAGCTGTTGACCGTTTAATTAGAAATAATCAACTTACAGAAACCGATATTTCTGAATTGAAGGAAATTTGTAAGATTGATTCTGGACTTTCTGATTTTGAGTTTGATGCTGTTGACTTTGATGATTTAAGAAATTTTGCTGATAACTCCGTAAATGATGATAATATCATACTCTCCAAAATCACTAATATAGATAACATAAATGCATTATCCAAGTCAAGTGAATTAGAGTTTGCTCCGAGTGGATTAACCATTGTTTACGGAGATAATGGTTCAGGAAAATCTAGTTATGTAAGTATTTTAAAGCATTCTTGCAACACGAGAGGACTTAAACCTAGAATAAATGCCAATTTGTATGACCCAAGTAGTGCAGGAAATGATAAAAAAGCAGATATAGAATATACATCTGATGGAATAAATTTCACAACTGTCAATCTTATTAATGAAACAGTAAGTGAAAACACTTTGAAAAAAATTGATGTATTCGACACATTTAGTGCAAACCACTATATAGAGGGTGAAGATGAAATAGCTTTTATACCCCAAGGTTTATCTATTGTGGAAAAATTGGCAGAATCTGTAAAAAATATTGAAGCACAATTAACCCAAGAGTTTTCCAATCCATCAATGCAAAAGTTTAACTACGAACTGTTAGAAGTGCCAGAAGGAACAACTGCAAAATCATTTCTAAACAACCTGAATGCAAACTCAACTTTAGATGAATTGAGAGCTGAATCAAAATGGGATTCTACAAAAAACGAAAGAATTGGAGCTCTTGTTATGGAGATAGACAAATTAAAAGCAACAGACCCGAAGAAAAGCTTAAAATCTAATGAGGAGAAAATCAAGCGATTTGAAATTTTGAGAAATAAATATCATAATTTAGAGAACAACTTAACAGGTCAAGCCCTAAACAATCTAACGCAGATTTTAAATGATTTTTGTACCGCCAAAAAGGCTTTAGAGGAATCATCAAATACAGCATTTTCAGATTTACCAATACAAGGTGTTGGAAATAATGCTTGGAAAATTTTATGGGAAAGTGCAAGAAAATACTACAACGAAAGCACACAAACAGAAAGTTTTCCAAATGTGTCAGAAAATAGTAGTTGTCCTCTTTGTCTTCAAGACTTGGAAGTACAGGCACGAGAAAGGTTCACAAAATTTGAAGATTTTGTAAAAAATGACATTCAAAAAACATTTGACGAAGCGAAAGAAAAGTATGATTTAGCAATTGAAAGTTTGAACAGACTTGATTTTAATTTTGAAGAACAAGCCCCTATTTCTCTTGAATTAAATGAACTAATTGATAATTATTCGGAAAAGCAGGTTGCATATTTAACCTTACTATCACAGCAAAAGGAGTACATAGTTGGATTATTTAATTCAATGAAAACCATTGAAAATATTAATACCATTGAGGTTGACAGTTCGCCTAAGTCTTTAATTCAAGAGTTAATTAATTCCTTATCTGAATTAAATGAAAAATTGAAAGTTCAATCTATTGATGAAGATTTAAAGCCTTTATTAAAAGAACTAAATCAATTAAATGGTGAGAAGAAAATTTACGAGCATAAACCAAAATTAGGTCGAGAAATTTATCGACAAAAAAAGGTTGCCTTGCTTAATCAATGTATCAGTAAATGTAGTACTCGAACAATAACCACATTAAGTAATGAACTAACAACTCGCTATGTAAATCAAAATCTTAAACAAAATTTTAAAGAGGAATTAAGTAAACTCGGTTTTAAAAACATAAAAATTGAAACTGAAACAAAAGGGCAAAGAGGAAAACAATATCACTATTTAAGACTTGATGAAAACAACTCGAATAATGTTGCTTTAAAAGACATTTTAAGCGAGGGAGAACATAGATGTATTTCTTTAGCTACCTTCTTTTCAGAGTTATCAATTTCAGAGCATAAAAGCGCGATTATTTTTGATGACCCAGTTTCTTCTCTTGACCACAAATGGCGAAATAAAATATCGAAAAGAATTACAGAAGAAGCCCTTGAAAGACAAGTAATAGTATTTACGCACGATATTACCTTTCTACTAATGATTCAAGAACATTCGGATAGTTTGAATTGTAGTTTAGACATAAAGAGTCTAACAAGGAAGAAGAAAGAAACAGGATTAATAGCTAGCAACCCACCTTGGGATGCTTTACCTGTTGGTAAACGTATTGGTCTTTTGAAAAATGCGTACCAACAACTAGAGAAAATTGAAAGAACTGAAACAGAGGAACTATATAAAGAACGAGCTAAAGTTCTCTATGGAAAACTTCGAGAAACTTGGGAACGATTTGTAGAGGAAGTCTTTTTAAATGGTGCAATTCAACGATTTGGTAGAGCAATTCAAACTCAAAGATTATCAAAAATTATCGACTTAACAGATGATGATTACAAAATAGTTGATGCCAATATGAGCAAATGCTCTACTTACTTTTCGGGACACGATACAGCGGGAACTTTGATTGAAGAAATGCCTGACTCTGATGAATTTCTTGCTGACTTAACTATATTAGAAAATTATGTAGTGGAAATAAGAAAGCGAAGAAAATAACAAGGCATAACATCATGTATAAAACATTGGGGTTTAAGTGGTTATTTGAAGCGCTCTGCCCCGCATCGGCGTTTGTAACGGCAGACAGGGACGAAGCCCGCAATCCCCAACGTTTCATACATGTGACCGTTAGCAAATATGCTTATGTTACCGGAAATTAGAAATACA